>Ga0153940_1000512_pt1 | contig 19818 bp, 6 predicted proteins | sample TSNJ024MetaG_FD_104736 | JGI IMG/M metagenome (GOLD analysis project Ga0153940, IMG submission 104736) | Attine ant fungus gardens microbial communities from New Jersey, USA - TSNJ024 MetaG | ecosystem: Host-associated > Fungi > Mycelium > Unclassified | place: USA: New Jersey, Brendan T. Byrne...
AGCCTACACAGGTATAAGCCTGGGTTGGGGATGGACAAAAACGGTGAACTGTATGCGGAATAATATGGTGCATGCCAATTATATTCATCATTACGGAAAACATATGTATGATGTTGCCGGAATATATACACTGTCGGTACAGTCTAAATCTTTTATTACCGAAAACGTAGTGGAAGATATTTACAAGCCCTCTTATGTACATGACCCGGAACATTGGTTCTACTTATATACCGATGAAGGCAGTTCTTTTATTACAGTGAAAGATAACTGGTGTCCGGCCGAAAAGTTCCTGCAAAATGCAAATGGCCCGGGCAATACATGGGAAAACAACGGGCCTATGGTTTCGGACTCTATCAGGCAAAAAGCAGGGCTGAAGCCGGAATATAAATGGATTAAGGATATAAAATAATATACTATGAAGAAGGTATTATCTGTATTATTATTTGTTTTAATTGTATTTTCTCTATCGGCACAAAATGCCACATGGATATACTATCCGGGAGATTTTGAAATATGGCTCGGTAATGAAATGCAGAATCGCCGTACAGAAAGGGGCGGTTTCTTTCCTCCGTTCTGGAAGATGGATAGCCACTATGTCGCGGTAGAATTTTCTACAAAACTGAATTTGTCTACAGCCGAGGATGTTGAAATATATGTAGAAGGAAAATATAATATAAAACTGGATGGGAAAATACTTCCCGCAAGTAATAAAATAGCTATTCCCGCAGGGAAACATAGCCTGAACATCAAAGTCTATAATCAGGCTCATGTTCCGGCAATTTATGTAAAAGGTAAAACCTTCGGTTCGGATGAAAGCTGGAAAGTTACTTTCGAAGACAAAGAATGGATAGACGAGTCAGGCAAAGCATCCGATACATCTTCGGGTACGACATACCTGCAAGCCGGACGGTGGAATTTTAATTCTCCTGATACTCCTCCGTCTAAATTCAGGTTGACAGTAACACCAATGGCTGCAACGAGAACAGAGAAGAAAGGAGCGGGAGAACTCATCGATTTTGGAAAAGAGACTTTCGGATATGTAAAATTCCATCAACTGAAGGGAAAAGGCCGCCTGAATATATATTACGGGGAGTCGCCAGAGGAAGCCTTGTCGACTACGCATTGCGAAACATTAGACCGGATCGATATAGATAATCCATCCGCGAATGATTTTACATTGGAAGATTCGAAAGCTTATCGTTATATATATATCGAAACGGACGGTGATTTATCTTATTCCTCCGTGTCGATGTTGTATGAGTATCTGCCTTTGGATTACAGGGGGCAGTTCAGATGTAACGATGAACTGATAAACCGTATCTGGGATATTTCTGCCTATACGATGCACCTTACCTCGAGGGAGTTTTTTATCGATGGCATCAAACGCGATCGTTGGATTTGGAGCGGTGATGCTTATCAGAGTTATCTGATGAATTACTATTTGTTTTTCGATTCCCCTTCGGTTACACGTACGATGCTCAACCTTAGAGGAAAAGATCCTGTTACCAGCCATATGAATACGATAATGGATTATACATTCTACTGGTTTATAGGCATATATGATTATTTGCAGTATACAGGAGACCGGCAGTTTGTAAAGCAATTTTATCCGCGTATGCAATCTCTGATGGATTTCTGTTTATCCCGTCGAAACAGCGATGGTATGATGGAAGGCTTAGCCGGGGACTGGGTATTCATCGACTGGGCCGATTTTAAGATGAGTAAAAGCGGTGAGGTCAGTTTCGAACAACTACTGTTTTGCCGAAGCCTGGAAACAATGGCGTTGTGTGCAGATATAATGGGTGATACAGAGAATGAAGCACGGTACACATCTCTGGCATCAGACTTAAAATCGAAGCTGTTCGCTTCCTTTTGGTCGGCAAATAAAAATGCTTTTATTCATAATCGCGAGAATGGAATAATGAGTGAGCAGGTAACTCCCTTTACGAATATGTTTGCCGTATTGTTCGACTATCTGGATGCGGAGAAAACAAAAGCAGTGAAAGACAATGTCCTGCTAAATCCGGATGCATTGAAGATAACAACGCCATATATGCGTTTCTATGAACTGGAAGCATTATGTATGTTAGGAGAATACAGACATGTGCTGAAAGAAATTCGCGACTACTGGGGCGGTATGCTCAACTTGGGCGCGACTTCTTTCTGGGAAAAATATAATCCCGATGAAACCGGTACAGAGCATTTGGCCATGTATGGGCGTCCCTTTGGGAAAAGCCTTTGTCATGCATGGGGAGCCAGTCCTATATATTTATTGGGCAAATATTACCTTGGGGTGAAACCTGAGAAAGAAGGCTATAAAGAATTCAGTATTCGTCCGGTATTAGGTGACCTTAAATGGATGGAGGGCTCTGTGCCAACACCGAAAGGAGATATAAAAGTATATATGGATAAGAAGCAGATTAAGGTTTCTGCAACAGAAGGAGAGGGGTATCTCTATTTCACTTCATTAAGCAAGCCGAAAGTAAATATTGGGAGTATTCAACAGATTGCTGCTGACAATTATAAAGTGAAGATTGATACCGGTAAGGAATATATAATAAGTGGAAGGTTTTAACAAGCCTTTGATCGGGGTATTTAGCCGAATTTATAATTGCTAAAAACTGTAAAAAGTACACTTAAAAGTCGCAGATATGTTTTATAGCATATTCACGGCTTCTTTCCTCTCATGTTAAAAATATATCTTTGTCAGCACAGTACAGAATAGTACAGATTGGATTTAACATTCTATATTAAATAATTCCAGGGGATTTAAAACCGAATAAAAAATAGTCTGATAAAATGAAAATCAAACATCTGTTAGCTTTATTATCGTTCTTTTTTCTGATAATATCCTGCTCAAAAGAAAAAGTTGTAATTGTTTCTCCACAAGGATCATCGAACAGGATTCTATACGGGGTAGATAAATTAAAATCAACTCTTGAAGCGGAAAACTATGAAGTGATAGTTGCTGCCTCCGGAGAAAATAATAAAGCGGAAAATCATACAATTTATGTAGAAGAAAGCACAGTCGATACATTAGCTAAGGAAGGCTATTCTATAAGCACGGAAGGTAAATCCATTCGCATTACAGGCAATGATGCATCCGGTGCGATGTATGGTTGTATGGAACTTATAAGCCGGATAAAAGATGTCCGGAAAATTCCTTCGGATATCAATCTGACAGACCATCCTGAAATGGTATTGCGTGGAGCCTGCATCGGTGTGCAGAAACCATATTATCTGCCGGGCAGGACTGTTTATGAATATCCCTATACAGAAGAGACTTTCCCTTGGTTCTATGATAAAGCCTTGTGGATAGAATACCTGGATATGCTTGCCGCCAATAAGATGAATTCGCTCTATCTCTGGAACGGACATCCGTTTGCCTCATTGGTAAAGTTGAAAGATTATCCTTATGCGGTAGAGGTGGATGATGAGACATTCAAAAAGAATGAAGAGATGTTCTCTTTTCTGACGGAAGAAGCCGATAAAAGGGGGATATGGGTTATTCAGATGTTTTACAATATTCTGGTGTCGAAACCTTTTGCTGAACATCACGGAATAAAAACACAGGACAGAAGCCGCCCTATTACCCCGCTTATTTCAGATTATACAAGAAAATCGGTGGCTGCATTCATTGAAAAGTATCCGAATGTAGGATTGTTGGTTTGTCTGGGAGAAGCCATGGATACCTATGAAGATGATGTGGAATGGTTTACGAAAACGATTATACCCGGAGTGCAGGATGGATTGAAAGCACTGAATATTACAAAAGAGCCTCCGTTGGTGCTCAGGGCGCATGATACGGATTGTAAAATGGTGATGGATGCTGCTCTACCTTTGTATAAGAACCTGTACACAATGCATAAATACAATGGAGAATCTCTTACAACTTATGAGCCTCGAGGCCCCTGGTCGAAGATTCATACCGATTTGAGCAGTCTGGGTTCGGTCCATATATCCAATGTGCATATTTTAGCTAATCTGGAACCATTCCGCTATGGTTCGCCGGATTTCATCCAGAAAACAGTTCATGCCATGCATAATATTCATGGTGCCAATGCATTGCATCTGTATCCTCAGGCATCGTACTGGGACTGGCCCTATACAGCAGATAAGACGGAACCGCGTTTGCGCGAAATGGACCGTGACTGGATCTGGTACAAAGCGTGGGCCCGTTATGCATGGAATGTAAACCGTGACAGGAACGACGAGATAAAATACTGGACTAAGCAACTTGGCGATATGTACGGTTGCGGAGAAGAGGGGCGGAATATCCTCGAAGCGTATGAGCAAACGGGAGAAATAGCACCTAAGCTATTACGCAAGTTCGGCATCACGGAAGGCAACAGGCAAACTCTTTTACTGGGCATGTTCCTTAGCCAGTTGGTGAATCCTGCCAAATGGAAAGTATATCCGGGATTCCACGAATCGTGCGGCCCAGAGGGAGAATTGCTTATCGAGTATATGAATAAAGAGTGGAACAATCAGCCGCATGTAGGAGAAACCCCTCCGCAGTTGATCGGTGAAGCTGTTGCGCATGGCAATGCTGCTGTGGAAGCGATTGACAAAGCTACGCCTAAGGTATCTGCAAATAAAGATGAATTTAACCGTCTGAAAAATGATGTCTATTGCTATCAGGCATTTGCGAACTTCTTCTCTGAGAAAGTAAAAGCAGCCATGCTTATTCTCAGATACACCCATTCGGGCGATATTACAGATTTGGATAAAGCGATTCCTCTTGTAGAAAAAAGTCTGGAATATTATCAGCAACTAGTTAATCTTACAAAAGATACCTACCTGTATGCAAACAGCATGCAAACAGCCCAGCGCCGGATTCCGACAGGCGGTGATGATGGAAATAATAAAACATGGGAAGAGTTGTTGCCTCATTATGAAGCGGAACTGATAAACCTCAAAAGGAATATAGAATTTTTAAAGAAGCACGGAGCCGATAATAAGCAAACGATAGAGATTTTAAAGCCGGTGAATATTACAGTTGACGGAAATCCGGTGAGCTATCTGATGAAAAAAGGAGAGAAGGTATTTTCCGATAAAGATTTTGTTATAGGTGAGTTCTCTGAAGAATTGAAAAATATGCGTCTATTCCGTTTCAGTCAGGACAAGCAGGCTGAGGAAGGCACTATCATATCTTTTGAATGTAAGGAAGGTGTTAATCTGTTGGTAGGCTATCTGAATACCGAACGAAAAGAATATGCAAAGGCTCCGACATTGGAAACCGATGCCAGTGCTAATGCTTACGGACAGGGAGATGTGCAGATTGCCAACGCTATCGATATTCCGGGACGGGCAACAGTGAATGTCCACACATATACTTTCCCGGCAGGAAAACATACGTTGAATCTGGGTAAAGGCGCATTAATGATATTAGGCTTTACCGGAGCGGAACAAAAAATAAATCCTCGCAATGCCGGTTTGGGCGCGAATGATCCTTCGAGCCGGATAGATTGGATATTCTATTAATGGTGAGGATTGTAAATAGGTGAATATGAATGTATTTCGAGTAATTATAATATTACTTATTTCTTTTGCAGGTTGTCTTTCGGCACAGATTACTGTGCCGAAAGATATTATGAAAAAGATATATGAGGAAGTAAAGACTCCGTTTAAATACGGGTTAGTACTTGCTCCGTCGGATAATAATCATAAGATAGATTGTCCTACTGTTTTTCGTGAAAACGGGAAATGGTATATGTCTTATCTTGTTTATAACGGTAAATCGGGCACAGATGGCCGGGGTTATGAAACATGGCTTGCTAAAAGCGAGGATTTGCTTCATTGGGATACATTGGGACGTATTCTATCTTTTCCGGAAGCCGGAAGCGGGCGTTGGGACGAAAACCAGCGTGCCGGATATGTGGCTTTGATAGACTATGAGTGGGGTGGAAGCTATAAGGCTCAGAAATTCGGCAATAAATACTGGATGTCATATTTCGGCAGCGATACCAGAGGTTATGAGCGCGGCATTCTTAAAGAAGGAGTAGCATATACTTCCGGCGATATAACCAAACCACATGAATGGCAAAGTTTCGATACGCCCAGATTATCACCACTGGATGAAGATAAGGGCTGGTGGGAGAATATTACACAATATAAATCGTCAGTTATCTGGGATAGGAATAAAACACTGGGTTATCCTTTTGTCATGTATTACAATGCCGGAGGGGTAAATCCGGATAATAATGTGAAGGCAGAGCGTATCGGCATTGCTTTATCCGACAATATGATCGATTGGAAACGTTATGAGGGTAATCCGATTGTAAACCACGAAGAAGGCATTACAGGGGACGGTGTTATCCAGAAGATAGGAGATGTATATGTAATGTTCTATTTCAGCGCTTTCCGCAAAGACAGACCTTATAAAGCGTTTAATACATTCGCATGCTCTTACGATCTGGTGAATTGGACGGATTGGGACGGTGATGACCTGATTGTTCCGACGGAGAAATATGACAATCTGTTTGCTCACAAGTCCTATGTTGTGAAATGGAACGGCATTGCATATCACTTCTATTGTGCGGTGAACGAAGACGATCAGCGGGGAATAGCTGTGGCCACGTCCAAAGATATGGGACGAAGCCTTATCCGTTTCCCCAAGCCGGATAAAACGACATTCAGGAAAGAGATTTCCCTCAATGATAACTGGCTGACAACGGCAGACGATACAAATAAAGACGCTCATACCGGTTTCCAGAATATAAGCTACAATGATATTAACTGGGAAAAGGTTGATGTCCCTCATAATTGGGACAAGTATGAAGGTATTCGCCGTCTGAAACACGGCAACAAGCATGGATTTTCATGGTATCGTAGATTGTTTGGGATTAGTGATGAAGGTGCCGATAAACGATACTTCCTTTTCTTTGAGGGTGTCGGCACCTATGCAACTGTTTATGTCAATGGGGAGAAGGTCGGGTTTCATTCAGGTGGCCGTACTGCTTTTACCATTGATATAACAGATGCAGTAAAGTTTGACCAGCCTAATATTTTAGCTGTGCAGGCCGATCATCCGCCAATGATTTCAGATTCTCCATGGATATGTGGAGGTTGTTCTTCCGAATGGGGATTTTCAGAAGGGTCACAGCCTATGGGAATTTTTCGTCCGGTAACATTGGTTGTAACTAACACGGCTAGGATAGAACCATTTGGTGTACACGTCTGGAATAACGAGCCAAAGGTGGTTGATGGTAAAAATGTATTTACAATGAATGTAAATACGGAGTTGAAGAATTACAGTAATAAAGACCGTGAACTGGAAGTAATACAGAAGCTGGTAAACAAAGATGGCATACAGGTAGAACGTGTTACGGACAAGATAATATTGAAAGCAAATGAAATAAGAGTTATCAATCAGAAAAGTAAGGACATTACAGATCCTGTTTTATGGGATACTGAAAATCCTTATCTGTATAAATTGATAACAATAATAAAGGAAAATGGTAAAGCTATAGATGAGGAGACTACGGCTTATGGCTTCCGTTGGATTTCATGGCCGGTATACGGTACCGATGGCGATCTCCGTTTCTTCTTGAATGGGAAGCCTGTTTTTCTGAATGGTGTTTGTGAATATGAGCATATGTTGGGGCAGAGCCATGCTTTCAGCGAAGAACAGATATGGTCGCGTGTCAGCCAGATGAAAGCAGCCGGATTCAACGCTTTCCGTGATGCACATCAGCCTCATAATCTTGTTTATCAGCAAATGTGGGATAAGTCTGGAATTCTGCTCTGGACGCAATTATCTGCTCATGTATGGTACGATACTCCCGAATTCAGAGAAACATTTAAAACGAATCTGAGAGAATGGGTAAAAGAGCGGCGTTCCTGTCCTTCAGTAGTTCTTTGGGGATTACAGAATGAGAGTATATTGCCGGAAGATTTTGTCCGTGAATGTATGGAGATAATCCGTGAGATGGACCCTACTTCTCCTTCCCAACGTTTGGTTACCACCTGTAACGGTGGCACAGGAACTGACTGGAATGTAGTTCAGAATTGGTCTGGAACGTATGGCGGCAACCCATATATCTATAATCGGGAACTAAGCAAGAAAGACCAGTTGCTTAACGGGGAGTACGGCGCATGGAGAAGTATCGATCTGCATACAGAAGGTAATTATGACCAGAAAGGAGCTATCAGCGAAGATCGTATGTCTTTACTTATGGAGATGAAAATAAGATTGGCCGAGCAGGTCAAAGATAGTGTTTGCGGACAATTCCAATGGATATACAGTTCCCATGACAATCCGGGACGTGTGCAAAACGAAGAAGGCTTTCGCGATATAGACCGCATCGGGCCATTCAATTATAAAGGGTTGGTTGCTCCCTGGGAAGAACCTTTGGATGTGTATTATATGTATCGTTCCAATTATGTTCCGAAAGAAGAAGCACCGATGGTTTACCTAGTTTCACATACATGGAATCACCGTTGGACTGAACCGGGAAAGAAAGACGGTATCAGGGTTTTCTCCAATTGCGATGAAGTGGAGCTTTTCAATGATGTAAAATCCCTATCATTGGGCAAACGTACAAGAAATGGTATTGGAACTCATTTCCAATGGGATGGAGTGGATATCTGTTACAATGTGCTGTATGCCGTAGGTTATGTAAATGGCAACGCCGTAGCCGAGGACTATATTGTAATGGAAAATTTGCCGGAGTCGCCGTCTTTCAGTAAGTTATACAAAGATGTTAAGAATCAGACTTTACCTGAAAATGATTATACCTATATCTATCGTGTAAATTGCGGAGGCCCTGATTTTACAGACGGAAACGGGAATCTGTGGCTGGCAGACGTACACAAGAAGAAAGGCAATTACTGGGGTTCACTCTCATGGACTGACGATTTTGGAAACCTTCCTTGTTTTCTGGCGTCTCAACGCCGTACCAAAGACCCTGTTGCGGGAACAAAAGACTGGGAGCTATTCCAGACATTCCGCTATGGGCGTGATAAATTGAAATACGAATTCCCTCTGCCCGACGGCGAATATTTAGTCGAACTTTATTTCATAGAGCCATGGTGGGGAACAGACCGCAGCATGGATTGCGAAGGCTACCGCATATTCGATGTCGCAGTAAGTGGTGAAACTGTATTGAAAGACCTAGACATCTGGTGGGAAGCCGGACACGATAAGGTTTTGAAGAAAACAGTGAAAGGTTATGCTAAAAACGGTATGCTGGAAATCTCTTTCCCTCGATTCTTGGCTGGGCAAGCTGTAATATCTGCTATTGCCATTGCGTCTAAAGATAATGCAGTGAAGGCTGCACCTCCATCACCGGGACTGATTACAGATGTGAAAGGCGGTAAACATAGTTCATGGCTCGATACAGGTAACGGTTTTACGAGTCTTCCACCTGTTTTATATGGGGCAGAATGGATAAAATCTGATACTAAGGAAAAAAATGTATCATTCAAACTCACAGATGATGCTGATATTTATACCGAAGTAGATACGGGTTTTGTAAAAAAGGCATATAAAAAAGATCAGCAGGTAAATATCAAAGGGAACAATTATATTATCGCTGTTCCCCGGATAAATTGGATAGAAGAACCGAATCTTCGTCCCGAAATAACTTATGAAGCTGAACAGGCAGAGGTAAGTAAAGGTTGGTCTCCGGTTACTCATCGCCAAAAAGATGGTGTAAAAGCCGAAGGTAAAGGTAGACATACTATAACATGGACTATTTCACCCGGATTAGCCGGAATATATGCTTTACGTTTTAAATATATGAATACCGGTAAAACTCCGGTTATTGCGAATATCCGGATTCTGGCTTCTGACGACAGGGTGATGCGTGAAGATAAAATACAGTTTACTTCCGCTCCTGAAAAATGGCGTATGGTTAGCACTACTACCGGAGTTTATATCAATGCGGGGCATTACAGGGTGGTTATAAGCGGGGATAATCTGGACGGGCTTTGGTTTGACGCTTTAGATATGCAGTAAGATGAAAAATATATTGACCTTGTTATTTCTGACAATATTTGCTCAATCCGGATTTACCCAATTTAATAAGCCGGATTGGGAAAACCTGTCCGTACTTGAAATAAACCGGGAACCTGCCCGGGCAACATTCATCCCTTATGCAGATAGTAAGCAGGCGTTGTCTGCAAACAGGGAAAAATCCCCTTGGTTCTTATCTCTTAACGGAGACTGGCGGTTTTACTGGGTTCCCTGTCCGGAAGAACGGCCGATAGATTTTTACAAGACGGATTTTAACGATAAATCGTGGAAAACTATCCCTGTTCCTTCCAACTGGGAGATGCAGGGATACGGCACGCCTATATATGTCAGTGCGGGTTACCCTTTCAAAATAGAGCCTCCACGGGTAACCGGTGAGCCGAAAGCAGAATATACATCATTCAGGGAGCGTAATCCGGTAGGTTCGTATCGTCATTCTTTCACTTTGCCTTCCAATTGGAAGGATAGGAGAACATTCATTCATTTTGCAGGGGTTCAGAGTGCATTTTATATCTGGATAAATGGGGTGAAAGTAGGATATAGTCAGGGAAGCATGGAGCCGGCGGAGTTCGATATTACCGATTATGTAAAGGCCGGGACGAATCAATTGGCAGTAGAGGTTTATCGCTGGTGTGATGGCAGCTATCTCGAGGATCAGGATATGTGGCGTACCAGTGGCATACATCGCGAAGTATTCCTTTATTCGACTGCCGATGTAAGAATTTCAGATTTTGCAGTTCGCACAATATTAGATAAAGATTATAAAGATGCGAGCTTGCAGATAAAACCGGAAATTAAATCATATAATGGCAATAAACTGGAAGGTTGGAATCTTGAAGCGCAACTGTACGATGCTGATAATAGTCCGGTGTTTGGCACACAGCTTCAGCAAGATGCCCTTCCTGTACTCAATGCCGATAATAAAGCCGCTGTTTTGAATGACAGGACGCCGCAGAGAGGCCCGGCCAAATTTGCATGGATGGAAACGGCTGTTTCTAATCCTTTGAAATGGACTGCCGAAACACCAAATCTCTATACATTGGTTCTCAGCCTTGTTGATGATAAGCGACAGGTAATAGAGACTGTATCTTGTAAAGTTGGCTTCCGTAGTGTTGAAGTTAAAGATGGGCAGGTGTTGGTTAATGGCAATCCGGTAAGGCTTCGTGGAGTCAACCGCCATGAGCATGATCCGGCAACCGGCCGTTCCATTTCTTACGAAAGGATGGTGCAGGATATTAAGCTGATGAAACAGGCAAATATCAATGCTGTCCGTACTGCACACTATCCCAACAATCCGCAATGGTATGAACTGTGTGACCGATACGGCTTATATGTAATGGATGAGGCTGACATAGAAGAACACGGCCTGCGGGGGAAGCTCGCTGGCGACCCTGCCTGGCATGCTGCCTTTATGGATAGGGCTATACGTATGGCGGAGAGAGATAAAAATCATCCGTCGATAATCTGTTGGTCGATGGGTAATGAATCCGGATACGGTCCTAATTTTGCCGCTATCTCTGCCTGGCTGAAAGATTTTGACCCGACTCGTTTCATTCATTACGAAGGGGCTCAGGGTAATCCTGACCCTAAGACCGTGGATGTTATCAGCCGTTTTTATCCGCGTGTACAGAATGAATATCTGAATCCGAATATTGCAGAAGGAGAAGATAAAGAACGGGCGGAAAACGCACGCTGGGAACGTTTGTTAAGTATAGCAAGGGATACTATCGACAACCGTCCTGTCCTTACCAGCGAATATGCCCATGCGATGGGCAATGCACTGGGGAATTTCAAGGAATACTGGGATGAGATATATTCGAACAGGAGAATGCTTGGCGGCTTCATCTGGGATTGGGTAGATCAGGGACTTTATAAGACTGATGAAAACGGGATTCGTTTTATGGCTTATGGGGGAGATTTTGGTGATAAACCCAATCTGAAAGCATTCTGTTTCAATGGAATTGTATTTGCAGAAAGAGAAGTTACTCCTAAATATTATGAGGTGAAAAAAGTGTATCAGCCGATAAAAGTAGAGTTTTCAAGGGGTGATAAAAATGTTATATCCGTAACTAACCGGAACCACTTCATCAATCTGAACGACTATGAAATACGTTGGAAAATAATTGCTGGTGGAGATACTTTACAGCAAGGAGTTTTTACCGGTATAGATATTCCCGCCGGTATGACCGGAGAGATTTCTGTCCCTTTCAAAAAGATAAGCGTCAAGCCGGATACGGACTATTGGTTGAGAATAAGTTTTCATTTGAAGAAAAGCCAGTTATGGGCTGATAGAGGTTATGAAATCGGATTCGAACAATTAAATTTAGGTCTCAGGCAAGATAAAACGGAAAATCGTAGTAACGTAACTTTTAAGTCCATTGTAAAAGAAAACGGTGTGATTGAGATGGATGGAAAAACTTTTTCTATGGTTTTCGATCTGAAAGAGGGAATCCTTTCATCTTTGAAATACGATAATAATGAAATGATCGTATCTCCTCTTATATTCCAGGGCTATCGTGCACCTGTCGATAATGACAAGGGGTTTGGTAACTGGCTGGCGAAAGATTGGAAGGATCAGGGTCTCGACAGTTTAAAACGAACACTGAAATTTGCCGGTATAACAGGAGAAAGCGAGCAATTTGTAAAGATTAAAACTATTGCAGAAAACCATGCAAAAGCAGGATGGTTTGTACATGAAGCTGTATATACGATATGGGGTGACGGACGGATAGATGTAGGAAATACATTGACGCCATCGGGCAATTTGCCGGAGTTACCTCGTCTTGGTGTGGTAATGTCTTTGAATCAGGATTTGGAAAATATAAAATGGTACGGACACGGGCCATATGAGAATTATTCGGACAGAAAAGAAAGTTGTCCGGTAGGAATCTATACATCTACTGTAACAGAGCAATATGTGCCTTATCCGGTGCCACAGGAAACCGGGAATAAAGAGAATATAAAATGGGTACAACTTACAAATAAGGCGGGGAAAGGTATTCGCTTTACCTGTATATCTGAACGTATGTCAGGCTCAGCGTTGCATTTCACAGCCGGGGATCTTGATATGGCTACTCATGCTTACCTGTTGAAACCTCGTAAGGAAGTTGTTTTATCGCTCGATGCTATTATGCTGGGACTGGGAAACAGTAGTTGCGGGCCGGGTGTACTGAAAAAATATGCAATAGAAAAAAGGCCTTATACGCTGGATTTCATCATCGAACCATTACGATAAAAAACAATCTCTCTCCATATGAAAAAAGTTTTATACCTATTATTGATTTTGAGTTTCTTAATTTCGCAAAATAGCTTTTCGCAACGAAACAATTCCGGAGCAAATGCCGAAACAGGAATACAATACCTGTCGGGCACAGGCTTCGATGATGCTGTAAATTGGGAGTTCTTTTGTACAGAAGGCAATAACAGCGGGAAATGGACAACTATTCCGGTTCCCTCGTGCTGGGAGTTGCAGGGATTCGGGACTTATCAATATGGTATGCCGTTTTATGGAAAGGCCAATCCTTCGGGGATAGCTAAGGAACAGGGATTGTATAAATATAAATTCAAACTTCCGAAAGAGTGGGAGGGACGCGTTATCAGCATCGTTTTCGATGGAGTGATGACTGATTGCGAAGCAAAAATAAATGACCGTCGTTGCGGACATTTACATCAGGGTGCATTTTACCGTTTCAAAAGTGATGTTTCGGATCGTGTATTCTTTGGTGATACCGAAAATGTATTGGAAGTGACTGTTAGTAAAGAGTCTGCCAATTCGAGTGTAAATATGGCTGAAAGACGCGGTGATTACTGGAATTTCGGAGGGATTTTCCGTCCGGTTTTTGTAGAGGCTCTTCCGGCTCAGTCTATCGACCGTACAGCAATCGATGCTAAAGCCGACGGCAGTTTCTATGCCGATGTTTTTCTTGGTTTGGGAATGGGAAACAATACGAAAGTAATCGCCGAACTTACAGATGTCAATGGTAAATTTATCGGCCGTCCGCTTGAAACTACTTTGCCGCAAGGAACAGACAAAGCGGTGATAAGAGGGAAATTTGAAAATATTAAAAACTGGACACCCGAAACACCTAATTTGTATTATGTAAGCTTTTCATTGGTGCAGGATGGTAAAGTGTTGCACCGGACAAAAGAGCGTTTTGGCTTCCGTACTATTGAAATACGCGAAAGCGACGGAATATATATAAACGGACAGAAAGTAAATATCCGCGGAGTAAACCGTCACAGTTTCCGTCCTGAGACGGGGCGTACACTCAGCCGTCAGGCAAACTACGATGACGTGAAAATAATAAAAGAGATGAATATGAATGCCGTCCGGCTTTCGCACTATCCGTCAGATCCTGATTTTCTGGATGCTTGTGATGAACTGGGCTTGTATGTAATGGTCGAACTCGGTGGCTGGCATTATAGCTATGATACGGGCGCAGGTACAAAGCTCGTACATGAGATGATAAAACGTGATGTCAACCATCCGTGCGTAACGTGGTGGTCTAATGGAAATGAGGGTGGACACAACTATGAATTGGTCAAAGAATTTGGTACTCTCGATCCTCAGAAACGTGTTGTACTTCATCCTCAGAAGAATTTCAACGGATTCGAAACCATGCATTACCGTTCTTATGGCGAAAGCCAGGAATATATGCGCAAGCCCGAGATATTTATGCCGACTGAATTCCTGCATGCACTTTATGACGGAGGAGCAGGAGCTGGCCTTTGGGATTACTGGGAAATGATGCGTAAGCATCCCCGCACAGCCGGAGGTTTCATCTGGATGTTTGCCGATGAAGGGGTTATACGTACCGACCAGAACGGAAGAATTGACAATGCAGGCAATTATGGGGCTGATGGAATACTTGGCCCTCACCACGAAAAGGAAGGAAGTTTCTATACAGTAAAGCAGGTATGGTCACCTGTGCAAATAATGAATACAAAACTGACCGACGATTTCAGCGGTTCGTTTACTGTAGAAAACAGGTATGATTTTACGAATCTGAAAGACTGCCGTTTTACATGGATTTTGAAAACAATAAAGGATGATAAAGTATCTGTTGTGAAGTCGGGAGAGATGAAAAATTTCGATCTCGCACCTCATGCAGCGGGGACATTAAATATAAGCCTTCCATCTAATTGGAAAGATGCGAATGTATTGTCTCTGACAGCCTACGGCCCAAAGGGAGAAGAGCTCTGGACATGGGACTGGACATGGAAGAAAGCAGAAGATTTTTATTCCTTATCTAAGGGCAATGCGCCTGTTTCAGTTAAGGAAGAAGGTGAAAAACTGCTTGTAGCGACCGGAAATACGATTCTTGCTTTCGATAAGAAAAGCGGAACATTAGCTTCTGTGAAGAAGAACAACAAGCCTATTTCATTCGCTAACGGCCCTCGTTTTGTAGCATTCCGGCGTGGCGACCGTTCGATGGATGTATATTACAACTATGATGATAATTCGGCACGTAGTAAAGAGCGTATCTATGAGGATATTTCGGGAGTAAGCAGGTTGACAAACTTCAATTATAAAACTTTAGGCGATAGTATTGAGGTTGTTGCCGACTACTTCGGAAATATGTGTCGGGCCCGCTGGATTATTAAGCCGGATGGAACTATCCGACTCGATTATACTTACCAATATGAAGGCGTTGTAGAATTGATGGGTATCATGTTCGATTATCCGGAAGATCGGGTCGTGTCTAAAAAGTGGCTCGGTAACGGGCCTTATCGTGTATGGCAGAATCGTCTGCATGGTACTACATTCGGTCTTTGGGAAAATGATTACAACGACCCTATTCCGGGAGAATCGTTCCTGTATCCTGAATTTAAGGGATATTTCAGTAATTGGAAATGGGCAACATTTAATACTTTGGAAGGTATAATTAATCTGAAGAATACTGATGATGATAATTATCTCGGGGTTTATATTCCGAGAGACGGGCGTGATGTATTATTATATACTTTCCCAAATAGTGGTATTTCTGTATTGAAAGTTATCCCGGCTGTACGCAATAAGGTGAATGCCACCGATTTGGTCGGCCCTTCTTCTCAGGCCCAATGGGTAACCGGATTGCAGAAAGGAAGTATTTACCTGTCTTTTGAGACAAAATAAGTATTAAATGAAAAAGATATTCTTATTTATCATCATATCATTTCTATTCTTGGGCGATTGCTTTTCTCAAAACCTGTGGCAATTGTGGGAAAAGCCTTCCGCTGAAACAAAGTCATGGACATTCTGGTACTGGATGCATGGAGCGGTAACCAAAGAGGGCATTACGGCCGATTTGGAAGCGATGAAAGAGATCGGGCTGGAAGGAGCATATCTGATGCCAATCAGAGGAATTCCCGAAAAGCCTTATCTGACACCGGTTGTAGAACAGTTAAGTCCGTTATGGTGGGAGATGGTAGGCTTCGCTTTCAAAGAAGCGGACAGGATAGGATTGAACATAGCGTTCCATATTTGCGATGGATTTGCTTTGGCCGGGGGCCCCTGGATTACACCGGAACTTTCTATGCAAAAAGTCGTTTGGTCGCAACTGGATATACAGGGTGGAAAGCAATTTAATGGAGCGTTGCCGCAACCCGAAAGTTATAAAGGATATTATAAAGACATTGCTGTCTATGCATTTCCTACACCTGACGGAGAGGGGATTTCGACAGAAACGGTAAAACCGAGAGTAACAAGCAGCATTGCGGATATAGATCCTCAGTTTTTGGTGGAAAAAGACAATAAGGAGCTTTTACGAAGCGATGATCCTTGCTGGATTCAGCTCGAATTTGAAAAACCGTTTACCTGTCGTACCATACAGCTTACGGGGCCTTCGCGTAGTTTCCAGCCGCAAAGGCTCACCATAGAAGCCAGTGATGACGGGAGAAACTATAGGAAGATCGTTCAATTAGAACCTCCCCGTCAGGGATGGCAAAACGATGATTTTCCCATGACTCATTCTATTCCAAGTACCACTGCAAAATATTTTCGTCTGCAATATAATCTGAGTGGAACGGAGCCGGGAGCCGAAGATCTGGATGCGGCCAAATGGAAGCAAAATCTGAAACTTAAAAGCATTTGGATGTCTTCCGAAGCCCGCATACATCAGTATGAAGGTAAAACGGGAGACGCGTGGCGTGTCAGCGCCCGTACTACAGCCTTGCAGATACCGGATAATCAATGTATAGATGTGAAAAAAATGATAGACATTTCTTCATATCTCGGCAAAGACGGTAAATTGAACTGGAAGGCTCCGGAAGGAAAATGGACAATCCTGCGTTTAGGCCATACGTCGACGGGACATACCAATGCCACCGGAGGAGGTGGAATCGGATTGGAGTGTGATAAATTCAATCCCGAAGCTATCCGCCTGCAATTCAATTCATGGTTTGGAAAGGCTTATGAAGTGGCCGGGCCGGAGATTGCATCCCGTGTATTGAAAGTCTTTCATGTAGATAGTTGGGAATGTGGTAGTCAGAACTGGTCTCCGTTGTTTCGGGATGAGTTTAAGAGTCGCAGGGGATACGATATATATGATTATTTACCGGTGATGGCCGGATTTCCTGTCGGAAGCGCTGATATGTCGGAACGTATTTTGTATGATGTGCGCCAAACTATAGCAGAGTTGGTTGTAGATAAGTTCTATGCCGTACTGAAAGAAGAAGCCAATGCGAAAGGCTGCGAATTCAGTGCCGAGAATGTCTCGCCAACTATGGTTAGCGATGGTATGATGCACTATAAAAACACTGATATTCCGATGAATGAATATTGGTTGCAAAGTCCTACCCACGATAAGCCTAATGATGTGCTGGACGCTATTTCAGGCGCGCATATCTACGGAAAAAATATTGTACAGGCAGAAGCATTCACACAGTTAAGGCTGATGTTCGACGAACATCCCGCGATGCTGAAAACCCTGCAAGACAGGCATTATGCTTTGGGTATAAACCGTCTGAGCTACCATGTGTACGCGCTGAATCCCTGGCTGGACCGTAAGCCGGGTATGACACTCGATGGCATCGGGCTGTATTTTCAACGCGACCAGACTTGGTGGAAACCGGGCAGGGCATGGGTCGATTATGCACAACGTTGCCAGGCCTTATTGCAATATGGGAAGCCTGTCGCAGATATTGCCGTATTCACAGGGGAAGAATTGCCTAGGCGTTCTATCTTACCGGACAGGCTTGTTCCGTTTTTGCCGGGGCTGTTTGGTGAAGAAAAACTGGAATGGGAGAAAAGGCGCATGGCGAATGTGGGCACGCCTGCCCGGGAAATGCCTGCCGGGGTAAATCATTCTGCCAATATAACAACATCCGAAGATTGGGTGAACTGCCTCAGAGGTTATCAGTACGACAGCTTTAATGCTGATGTATTGTTAAACCGAATGAGGGTAGAGAATGGACGGATTGTCCTTCCTGATGGTATGAGTTACGCTGTATTGGTAATCCCCGGCAAACATCCTATGCAGCCGGAATACAGGATGTCGAAGGCTGTTGCCCGGAAATTGAAAGAATTTTCCACGCAAGGGGCTAAGATAATGATAGGGGATTTACCTGTTGAAACGTTAGATTTTAAAGAGGAGGGTGAAAAAATAGAATGGGCTTCGGCCAGTTTTGTAAAGCTGCCTTATGTCAAAGAAACCCTTGAAGATATTGGTGTCGGACGTGATTTTGTCGCGATGGAGAAAGGAATAAAGAGTTACGCCGAAGATATTGCCTACACTCATCGCCAATCGGATAAGGCTGATGTTTACTTCATTTCGAACCAGCAGGATAAGAAGCGGGATTTGGAGGTTAGCCTCCGTTCGTCGGGGCGTATTCCTGAATTGTGGAATCCTGTCACCGGAAAGACAGATACAAATGTCAGTTGGTCTGTTGCCGACGGAAGAACAAATGTCGATTTAGCTTTAGAACCGAACGAATCTTGCTTTATCGTGTTGCAAACGTCAACATCTGCAACAGGCGGAAAAGGAAGTATTCGGAAAATAACCGGTACTATTCCGTTAACAGGTACCTGGAATGTATCATTTGATAAAGAAATGAGAGGCCCGGCAAATCCTGTAACGTTTGAAACGCTGACAGATTGGAGCAGGCATGATAATGACAGTATCCGCTATTATTCAGGTACAGCCGTTTATAGGAGTGTCTTTAACCTGAATGTTGCCAGCGGAGATAAATTCGATATCGCATTTGACGAAATTGCAAATCTTGCGGAGGTAAAAATCAATGGTAAGTCTTGTGGTATCATCTGGACAAAACCATATAGGCTGGATATTTCCGGTGCTGTAAAAAATGGAGAAAATACAATTGAGATCGAAGTTGTAAATACATGGGCAAACCGTATTTTAGGCGACGAATATTACAATGCGGAACCTGATGACAGCAAGAAAATATGGACGAACGGAACCCATCACAGGAGAAGGGATAAAACCCTTGCCGGAAGCGGTCTTATTGGAAATGTTATAATTGAGAGGAGAAGTAATTGATAAGTGATACGTATCAGAAGTTGAAAACTTTATCTATGTAATAATGAGCTGTTAGCCGTTAGCTGATAGCTATTAGTATTTCTTTGAAAAGTTTTGATTAGCAAATTTGTAAATTAGCATATTAGCAAATGTTTTAAACTAAAAGTGATAAGTGAAAAATTAAAAGTGATAAGTGAAGAACATTCTTCGTTTAAAAGTATTTTTTGTTATCCATTCTTCACTTTTCATTCTTCGTTTTTCGTTTAAAAATATTTTTCATTTTTCGTTAAAAACATTGGCACATCGGCACATTGATTAATCGGCACATTGATTTCTGTTACCTTTGTTACTTTTTAACTACATATGGTTAACGAATGCAAAAATAAC
>Ga0153940_1000514_pt1 | contig 19796 bp, 10 predicted proteins | sample TSNJ024MetaG_FD_104736 | JGI IMG/M metagenome (GOLD analysis project Ga0153940, IMG submission 104736) | Attine ant fungus gardens microbial communities from New Jersey, USA - TSNJ024 MetaG | ecosystem: Host-associated > Fungi > Mycelium > Unclassified | place: USA: New Jersey, Brendan T. Byrne...
CGGAGCTTTCCAACATAGCCTATGACACCGCAAAGGAAAGGTGGGGCACTGACGAGGGTGTTTCGAAAATGTCATCGCAAGACCCCCAGCTTAAATTTGACAAAGCATACCACGATTATGCCAATATGGTAGATGAATATTGGAATGGCCCGATTTCAGGGCAGGACATGGACAATATCACAGGCATTTATCCGCTCCAGGAGCGGTTGGCAGAATTGGAGACGGCGGGAGCCACCGACACCTATGACTACGAACGGTATTCCTCGCAGCTTGAAACGGAACTGGCGGCGGGAGAACCGAAATTTCAGAATGTTGCATTATGGGAGAGCCTGTTCGGTGTCTGGGGCGGTATCATGGCCGTAATCCTGTTATTCTTCCCGATCAGCTTTATCATCGCTCCCGTCTTTACCAGTGAAAATACCACCGGCATGGACAACATCATCCTCAGTTCCCAAAAGGGACAGGGACAGATTGTGGCGGCCAAGGTCGGCGCTGTATCGGTAACGTGCGCCATAACAGCACTCCTCTACTTTGCCGGAACCTTTATAGGAACCTTCCTGCCCTTCGGTACACTGGCAGGCGCGGACCTTTCGATACGCTCCGTCCTGACCGCTTCCCAGATCAGCATGAGCATCGGCAGCTTCGCGGCTCTGACAGTGGTGTGGACTATATTTGTGGCAATCGTGTACGGCGCTGTCCTGACCCTGATATCCAGCAAGCTGAAAAGCCAGACGGCTACCTTCGGGATTGGTATTGTGATACTGCTGGGCAATGTGATGATCAGCGCACTGGGCACAACGGTTAACGATGCATTGAGTATTTTCACCGATTTCGGATTTATGAACACGGCAAACGCTTCCGCTATATTTGGCGGTCTAACCACCTTTAATATTTTTGGTTCCGTTGTTCCCTACTATGTAATGGCGCTTATTGTACTTCTTGCCGCTGGCGCAATCGCGCTTCTTGGGGTAAGGATCAGCCAAAAGTACCGCACTGTAGCGTAAACCGGAAGGATTTTGCCCCACTTGCCTTTTTAACGGGAAAGCGGGGCATGCCTTTACTTCCGGGGTATTAGAGAGGTATAATAGCGTTATATAAACTAATGAAAGGGTGAGAGTGTTTTGTCGATAAAGAAACGGTTATTCTATTCCAATCTGTTAATGGTACTCATTCCCCTGCTGATCATATTCGTAGTCATGGGGGTATTTGAAAGCAACATCAGACGCTCTGACCTTCTGCAAAACTCGACCTCAAAGGAGTTAAACGAATCATTTGTTAAGTTACAGGATTTTATTGCGGATACAGACGGCGGCCGCCTATTGGAAAGCCCTGAATACAGGACATCCTTTTTGAACACGGCAGACGGGTATGGATTCCATATCCAGGCAACGCAAAACGCTGATATACTGTTTGGCAATTTGGATTCTAATGATACAACCCTGATCGAAGATTTGGGGATTAATTTAGCGCAGCAAATTCAGGAATCCCCGGTTATCACGCATTATATCGGTGCAAGTACGTTTACCTGCGCTATACCAACCGGCAATGAACCCATTTATATAACGGCCCTATATTCCGAAGGCTCAACCAAACTTGGTATGCTTGAAAGGGATTTAAATCTTTCGGCATTACAGCCCTTCACCATTATTCTTTTGTTTTCAGCCATTGTCATAATTATTGTCAATATCGTGTTGTCGTCAAGAATGGTTGTGAAGATCATGATTCCTGTCAACAAACTGCTCAGCGGCGCGGAACGGATCAAGCAGGGAGATCTAAGCGAAAATATTCACTATTCCGGGAAAGATGAATTGAGCCGGGTTTGCGACAGCTTCAATGAAATGCAGGATCGCCTGCGGGACAACATTAATAAAAACATAATCTACGAGCAAAGCCAGCGGGAAATGGTAGCGGGAATTTCTCACGACCTTAGAACACCGCTGACATCCATAAAAAGCTATGTAAAGGGGCTTAAAGACGGAGTGGCGCAGACCGAGGAAAAACGGCAGCGTTATCTGGATGTCATTTACCTGAAAACGGGTGAAATGGAGTCTTTAATAGAAAACCTATTCCAATTTGCAAAACTGGAAACAGGAAGCATACCGTTTTACTTCCGGCGAATGTGCCTGAATCAATATCTTGCAACCTACCTTGACACACATAACGAGGATTATAAAATGCGCGGCGTTTCATTGGTATTTCATGACACTCCGCAAAAATTGATGTTGCAGATGGACAGAAACCAAATGAGCAACGTGTTTGAAAATATTATGGAAAACAGCATTAAGTATGCTGCGGTAGATCAGGTCACAATTACCGTTTCATTACAGGCAATCAACGAATCGGCAATTATCCGCGTTAAGGATAACGGCCCCGGTGTTCCCGTGGAGTGTCTGCCGAAACTTTTTGAAAGTTTTTACAGAGTCGATGACGCCCGGAGCAATTACACTGATGGAAGTGGTTTGGGGCTGTCGATAGCAAAACACGTTATTGAAAAACACGGCGGCAAAATCTATGCGGAAAATGACAATGGACTGGCGATCATTATTGAGTTACCCGTCGAAAAGGAGGAACTATGAGTAAAATATTGATAGCGGAAGATGATATGACGATTGCCGAAATCGAGAAGGATTACTTGGAAGTAAACGGGTTTGAGGTAGATGTCGTATATGACGGAACAGCCGCTTGGGAAGCTGTCAAAGCAGGCAAATACAGTTTGCTTTTGCTGGATATTATGATGCCCGGACCTAACGGATTTGACGTTTGCAAACAGGTTAGAGACATTGTTGATATTCCTATTTTGATGGTAACGGCGAAGATGGAATCCTTAGATAAAGTAAGGGGGTTGGGTTTCGGCGCGGATGATTATATTACAAAGCCGTTTGACCCCGCCGAACTGGTGGCCAGGGTAAAATCCCACCTTGCGAGGTATGAACGCTTAAAACAGGATAATAAGCCGAATGCAAAAAATGAAAAGGACAAGGAACTTATCATTGGTAATCTTCGTATTCTGACAAAAGGCTGGAAGGTGTATGTAAAAGGAACAGAGTGTAAGTTTGCCAATCGAGAATTTGAGCTGCTTGTGTTCCTTGCCAACAATCCAAATATTGTATTTTCCAAAGAAAGGCTCTTTGAGCGTATCTGGGGCTATGATTATGTTGGTGATAGTACAACAGTGGCTGTCCACATCAACCGGATACGCGAAAAGATCGAAGAAGACCCCGGAAACCCGCGCTATATTGAAACCGTATGGGGCGCCGGTTACAGGTTCAATATTTAACAAAGCATGTATTTAACCATGTGAAATAAGACATACAATGCTTCAAAGATTGAACAAATCCCTGATCTCATTCTCGCCTAATTGATTCAAAAAATTCTCCCCTGGTCTGATGAGACTTTCGAGCAGATTCTTTTTACGCTCCTTAAGCTGTGCGATTTTTTCTTCAATTGTGCCCTCTGTCAATAAATTATAAACCTGTACAACGTTTTTCTGTCCGATTCTGTGTGCCCTGTCGCTTGCCTGATTTTCCGCAGCCGGATTCCACCATGGATCAAAGTGTATTACAACATCTGCTTTGGTAAGATTTAATCCGGTTCCTCCGGCTTTTAGGGAGATCAAAAATACGGCCTCCTTGTCGGCATTGAAATTATCAATCTCAAGCATCCGTTCCTCTGGTTTCATCGTTCCGTCCAGATAATACCAGTTCACATTTCTTCTTTCCAGTTCACTCCGGATGATTTTAAGCATCTTTGTAAACTGTGAGAATAAAAGTACGCTGTGTCCTGATTCCACTGATTTATGAATAATTTCCATAGCGGTATCAAGCTTTGTGCTGCCGTCGTCATAGTCCTTCAGAAATGTACCCGGATGGGCGCATATCTGCCTGAGTCTGGTCAGTGCAGAAAAGATTGCCATCTGGTTTTTGGCGATTCCGGATTCCTCTATCTTAGGAATGAGTTCCTTTTTAAACTCTTTATAAAACGCAGCATATAACTTCTTTTGTTCCTCTTTCAATTCGGTGAAATAATTTGTTTCAATCTTTTCAGGCAGTTCCTCCAGTACCTCTGTCTTCATCCGTCTGATAATAAACGGCTTGATGATGCAGGCCAATTCTTCCATTTTTTCTGCATTCTTTTCTTTTACCACAGGTTCCTCATAAATTTTCATGAACCTGGTTTTATCAAACAGCAGTCCGGGCATGATAAAATCAAAGATGGACCAAAGCTCTGTCAGCCGGTTTTCAATCGGTGTTCCGGTCAATGCAAATGCACACTTTCCGGTCAGGCTTTTCACGCTGTTGGCATTTAGTGTTTCCGGGTTTTTAATATTTTGCGCCTCATCCAGAAAAATATATAAGAATTTTATATTCCGATAGCTGTCAATATCATTTTTTAGGGCGCCATAGGAAGTTATTATTAAATCGTATCCATTACTTTCATAGATCAACAGCTTTCTTTTTTCCTTTGTTCCTGTGACAACAAGGACTTTTAGTTCCGGCGTAAATTTTTCAGCCTCAGCTTTCCAGTTATATAAAACAGAAGTGGGTGCCACAACGATACACGGCAGCTGTGTGGGCACTTGCTGATGTTTTTGAGCCGTAATAAAGGCCAGTGTCTGGAGGGTTTTCCCCAGCCCCATATCATCGGCTAATATGCCGCCAAAAGAATGATCCGCCATCATCTGAAGCCATTTTACCCCGGTTAATTGATAATTTCTCAAGACGCTTTTCAGATGATCGTTCAGGTGTATTTCCACAGTATCTGGATTGGTGATTTTTTTCATTAAATATCCCAATTTGGAGTCTACCGTAACATCTTCAACATTCTTCTCCTGCAGATACTGTTCAAGATACAGACAGCGGTTCAGCGGAATTTCAAAAACACCGTCATGGATACTGTCTTTATGTATATCAAGACTGTTGATCAAAGAAACTAACCGGCTGCTCTCCACGCTGGCAAGATTTACAATAGAACCATTTTTTAACCGGTAATATTTCTTTCCTGCTTTAATTGCCTCAAGCAGCTCTGCCAATTCCTCATCCGTTACATTTTCCAGATTAATATTCATATGGATGACGGATTCATCTTCGGAGAGGGAAAGTCCAAAGCTGTCAAGATTTTTGACATACAGCTTTTTAAAATCCACAGAATAATACACTTCCGCTATTTTTTTTAAGTCAGAAAGCTTATCCGTTAATAAAAACATGATTCTTGTAACATCATTTAACAAAAATAACCGGCCGAATTCCTTGAAACCATAGGCTTTCAATTGAGTTACTGCGCTATGTTCACTGTCGATCTCCCGGAAGCTTTTATCAGCCCCGGTATCCTCAAGCGGATTAAACACTTGATCCCCATAACAGAATTCCATTTTTGATACGATGCCTTTGGCTGCCAGATCAAAATAAACTTTCGTCAAAAGCCGGTTTGATGCTATTTCCTCTTTTACTTTTTCATCTATGGAGATATGCAGCCTGTCACTATAGGATTCAAGAAAATTTTTCTGAAAAAAACGCATTTCCTTTGTGCCGATTTTAAAGCAGACCAGATTATCATCATTTTTAAATGAATACACATTTCTTATTAATTCCCTTTTTTCTTCCGGCAGTCTGACAATCAGATGTTTATTTTTAAAATAGATATAATTAAAACTAATGGTAAGCGGTTCAAACGCTCCGTATCCGGAATAATCGATACACATCAGCGTGTCAGATCCTTGCTTTTCCACTTCCGTTTTTAAATGGATATCATTTTCAAAAGCAAGCAAACCAGGCTGCTTACGCAGCCTGATGTCTTTGATATCCTCCCAGATAAGATCTAACAGCCCTTCACATTCCGCTTCATCAAAAATAATTTCATTCATCCGCTGCAAGGTTCGCTGCTTCTCCCGGTTATATGCCCGCCGCATTTTTACATTACATAAAAACTCCAGGATTTTTCTGTCCTGCTTTTGAAAAAACATTTTTTCCGGCTCAAATATAAAATTTTTACTGAAGTGATACACTTTCCGGTTCTCGAATGCATCCAGAAAACGGTCGATATCATTGACCGCATACATTTTCCCGCTGCCTGCGGACAATTCCATTTTTAAAAAATATCTGCCGTCCCATACACCAAAGCTTGCTGCATCCTGCTCTGCTCCCTGGAAATCCTGAATATCCGAATATACTTCCAGAAGCACTTCCAGAAGCACAGGAATTTTCCCGAAAGTCGCATTCTTTCCCTTATAAAACGTTGTTCTTCGAAAATCAACCGGTTCATTTTTAAAGTCCATAACCACTCACCCTACTCTGCCAATTGGAATCTTGATTTATCCTCAATTTTAAACATCGACGCTGACAATATCTCATCTTCCTCTGTCCGGATATCCTTTTTGACCGTTTTTAATTCAATATATTCATCTTCTCTGCCCACCTCACGTTCGATATTCAATGAATAAATCAGGTTGAATCGGTCATATATGGTATGCCCTTTTACATCGGTCAGGCATATCATCTGCGTATTATATTTTTTAGAAATCTCAAATAAAGGCTTTAAGAGATGCTCCGATGTAATCGGACCGAAGGGGTTATCCATAATCAGCACTTTTCCATCCATGCCCGTATTAGGCATATGATCTCCCCGCATATATGTCAGAAGAGAAATAAATACAACAAACGCACTGACAAATAATTCTCCTCCCGAATTCTCTGACACTACTTGCCGCCAGCTCTTCTTTTTCAGCTTATTTGGTTCAATTTTAATTAAGGTAACCTCTACTTTATTGACGCTGACATAACGGTCAAACAGGTTATACGTATTGATCTCGTTATCTAAAAGACCCTCCATGGATTTTCCCTGTTTATATAATTCCACGCAATTCATAATTGTGTTCTTTAAATATTCTTTCAGGGATATGCTCTCTAATGCATCAAGCTCCGGCAGGCTGATGATCAGCATTTTACACCTTCGCCCATCCAGATCAATGGTTGAGTTCCTGTCGATATGAGCCATCTCATCATATACGTTTTTCAGATAGCTCAGCGTGTTAGCGATTATGTATTTCTCCATATCATCTATTTTTTTCACATCGATAGAAAACTGTTCTAACTTTCGGTCAATCTGCAGGAAGACCCTTTGGAATGCATTCAATGCATGAGCCGGCTGGTATCTGCGCTGGTCATTTAAGATGGAATGGAACAAGTTCTTAAAGACTTCTGACTTTGGTACAAATTCACTCTCAAGCGTAATATAATGTGCCGAAGCCGCATTTTTATTATCGTTTATAAGGGTGATATACTTCTTATAATCTTTGACAAGCCGCAGTACATGTTCACCCAGATTTCCTTCGATATTTGCCGGCTCGGTAACTTTATCTGCAAGATTCCGGTACTCTTCCAGCGTAAACCAAACCCGCTGCAAATGATTTTCCTGCTTCTTTATCTGTGATATTTTCTTCTCCAGCTCTTTTAATACGGCTTTTTGCTGAATCTTTTCTTTTTCAAAATCCAAATCCTTGATATATTCTCTTTGCAGGGGTTCCTGATAACCGCAATACGATTCTATATTCTCGCTTTTGTACTTTAAATCAGACCTTCTTTCCGCAAGCTTAAACTGTATCTCATTATTAGCATCCGTTAATGCATCCAGATTCCTGGTTTTGTGTTCCAGTGATTCACATATTTCTTCATATTCATAAGCATGATACACCCTTCCCAGATAGAGATGTTCCGCAATACCATAGCTTTCTACTGTCTTTTGTTTATCATCTCTTTGCTGTCTGTAATCCTCAAGAATATCCTGCAGATTTTGCAGTTTCCCGCTTATTTCAGAAGTATACACCTGCAATCTGGATTCCAGATGCTCTATTTCTCCCTCAATCCATCTGCCTGGTTTTGCATCCGCATATTTTTGATATTTCAGGTTTTCCGTCTTCAAAGAAACAGCAATATCCGAAATCTGTTGCTTTCGGTCATTGATATTTTGTTTCAGCTCTGTGATATCATGTTCCTTTGCCGTCAGACGTACGGATACTTGGTTTAAGCTGTCTTCTATCTCTCTTTTTTCCTTCAGGTCCCGGGAATACTGTGCACATTTTTGGACGAATCCCAAGATATCTCTCTTTTTCCTTAAATATTTATCTTTTTGATTCTCTAACTTACTTTGCAGCAGCTGGTCAGCCGTATCCATCTGCTTCAGGGAAGCGCTTTCTTCTTCGGCCGCATCCATTTGCTGTGTGCATTCCCGGCATTTTGCCGTAACAGCCTTAATTTCTTCCGGCAGCCTTTCGGCATCCTGTCTGGTATAAGCGAAATTCTCTATTTTTAATATAGCAGCTGTGATATGCTCCATCGCCTCCTGTGCATTTTCAATTACCGCATTATTTTTGCCAATCTTAGACGATAGTTCACCGCATATTTCTTTTAAATAATTTTTATTTAACACCCGGTCATCAAAAGGAAGGAGAAAATGAATGCCCTCCATAGCATAAATATAATTCTCTGCTTTAAAAGTTATGGCCTGTTCAAGCTTTTCTCTTTCGATCACCGGGATTACCGGAGACAAAATTCCCTTAAACTCCATATCTTTGATAAGTTCAAGATCTTTTTCAGACACGATCAGAGCATAGGGCAGAAATGGATTATTCCTGACTATCTTAAGCTTTTCTTTTTTATTGTCCGGCAGATTCCGCAGCCAGTCATGCCCGAATTCTGCGAATATATGATGTTCCTCCAACCGTTGCTTGATCTGATCAGATATCTCAAATGTCTTACCCGATTCATATTGTTTCAGATGCCTGCTTTGTACGGAATTCTCTAAGTTCAGGTCATTGATCAATTTCCGATACTTTTCTTTTTCCGATTGCAGCGGAAGCAATAATTTTTCTTTGTCAAACAACCAGCTTTCCTTTAACTGATAAGACCGGATGATTCTTTCTATCTCCTGTCTGTCCTTTTGAAAGGACTGGAAAGACGTTTCTCTTTCCTTTTTCTCAATTGCAAGACCAGGATACAGATGCCTTAATTCTCTGCATCTCTTTTCTAAAAATAAAAGCCTGTCCGCATTTTTCAGTCGTTTTTCTCTGATATTTTGTAAGCCTTGCTCCATTTCGGCTTCTTCCGTATCCAGACTGATTTTCAACATGTTCAGACTGTCTTCACCGTATTCGCCGGTGTCCACGCTCTTTACCGGTTGGAAATCCGGATATACAGACCGCAAAGATGCCTCTGATTCATCGAACGCACCGATATGTCCCGAGATTGTGATCAGACGGTCTCTCAGTGACAGAATCTCCTTATCCGCTTCCTCATACTCATCATAATATTTTGTCAGTTTGTTTTTTTCATCTGTCAGTATAAGCTTTTCATTGTCAAAAACTCCCTCCAGCTGAACGATTCTTTCTTTGTATTTTTCCTTCAAAGAATAACGGATATCATTGATTTGATTGTTGATATCCTCCTCTTGCTGAGATTCTTTTTCCAGTTCGCTTTCGAATTTCGATATCCGGGAATTCAGATTCTTCAACTCTTCGTTCAATTTAATGCACAGCAGCAGATTTTTTCTGAATGTCAGCTGCTCTGCTTCCGTCTTAAGCCTTCCGGTCTCTTTTGATAGCTGAAAAACATTTTCATTTAATTTCTGCAAAGAATCTTCTATAACATAGTATTCACTGGATAATTTTTGATATTCAAGCTCCCGGATGCGGTCTTCGGTCTGCTCCATCCGACGGACGGTTTCTTCTTTTTCCAACCTTAGCTTTTTACTGCTCTCACGGGCAAAAATATAGGCATTGCCCAGTTCCGATTGATTGTTCTCGGCTTTTACAAGCAAGTCCCTGTATTCTTCCAGACTTGTAATAAGGACTGCGGATTTTCTTTTAAAATCTTCAAATATTTCACGTTCCGCAAGCATATCTTCATTTTTCACAAGCTGTCCGGCGTGGTTCTTGATCAATTCCTTAATATTCTCAATTAAATTTCCGTTTTTATTTAACTGGTCTTCAATCGTTGGGATAAACCACTTTTTAATCAGTGCTTTATTGGTTTTACAGTCATTAAAAAAAGAATTCAATCCCGCTTCCGCCTCGTTAATCCTTACCATTAAATTCTTCCATTCGACCGGATTGATCTTATACTCGGTAAGCCTTCTGGTATATTCTTTTTTATCGTCTGCTATATTCCACCTAAAAAGCCATACATCCTGTCTTTCTTTCTGCGCTTCCGACAGGTTTTTCACCACCCGGTCAAAGTCGATCAGCTTTACGATCCCTTTTTCTTCATTGGTAAGCCGGATGTTTTTTATATCATAATCGCTGCCTTCTTCATATTCGGAAAGAAAGGTCACAATCCGGATACTGTTCCCCTCATCCTCCAGGTTCTTACCCAGTATCCTTTTGATCCCAATCCCGGTCAATACCCTTTGGGGCCGGTCGTCCAGAATCCATTCTATCATAATATAGACAGGTGCTTTGGTATTCATGAAGTAGCTTTTAAAAAGCCGGTCCTTTAGTTTCTGTTTGGGAATGATCGGCTGCATCATCATCTGGACGAGTACGGTTTTCCCGCCTCCGTTCTGAAGGTTTAAAAGAGTATCCTCCCCATTATAAAAATCAAATGTCTGATCGTAAATATGTCTGTTTTCGTTATATGTAAAATTTACAAATCTTATTTTCCCTATCTTTGGCACTTTGTTTACTCCTACTCGTTTAACAGGCTCTCAATCATTTCCAGCCTGTTTGTATCTAAAAAGTGATATGTCATCAGATGTGTCATTTTGTTGGTTGGCCTGATATCCTCTTCCGTCATATCATACACCAATAGATGATGCTTTGCCAGGAAGCCGCAGACACTGCGGATATAACCATACTTTGTCTTTCTTTTTCCCGGTTCCTCAATCTGCAGCGCACTCCAATGCTCAAACATGGCTGTTATATTGAATTTTGCTTCTTCCTGCTCGTGAGCAATATTCTTTTTACTATTTGCATAAGTAAGCCTTGCGGTAATGATTTCTTCCAACTCCGGAAGCCTGATAAAATCCCTGGATTTTATTAAATTTCCTCTTCCGCTGTAGAATACGGTGATCAGAATCGTTATAATATACTGGGATAAATAGAAGTCTATTTTTCTGGCATCATAGCTGATCACTTTTTGAAGATCCATGTCTTTGATTCCTATCACATCATTATCTTCCTTGGGGATCAGGTACACAACCTGGTTATATTTTTCTATGATAACATCGCTTTCCTTCGCCATGATCTCCAGCAGGCTCCTGACCTCAATATCTGAATAATCCAGATAAAGCGCCTTATCCTGATCAATCGACAGTTCTCCCTCTTTCAGCAAATAGTAATAAATCCGCATCGCCTTTTCCAGATTTAATTCATTCAAATTTTTCCACCTCGATTTTAAACAATATATCCGGACAAGTCAGTCCGGTCACATTAGAAGCAATGAAGCTGTCTGCCTCCCCATGTTTATCCTCCATCCTTTTTTCCGGTATAAATACTTTTTGGTTTCGGGAAAGAGAAATATCCATCCGTGAGATAAGATGGTATGCTTTGTTCCGGTCCAGCACTGCAAGGACACAATATTTGATATCAAATTCCTCAGACGGGTTGAATACCGTTTTTTCTTTTTGTTCCTGAATCGCCGTAAAATCTATATGTTTCATACCGCTAAGCTGAAGCAGCACATTGGTCAGGATTTTCAGTTCCGGAACAAATCTTTGATATTCCTCCCGGACATCCAAGATCAGACTGGACAATAAGAGCTCTTTCTCCCGGCTTGCCAGTGTATACTTGCAGATCAGCTCAAATATATCAAGATACTGTTCATTCATCATCCGTATTTTTATATCATGTTCACTTTCCGTCTGATTAAAATACCGCTCAGACATCAAGATATTATTTCCTTCATTCCCGGAACCGGTCTGTGCGATCCGCTGTTCTTTCAGCGCCATTCTTATATTGAAGAATTTGTCTAACTTGGGCTTAAAAAGCGGTCTTAGAATCTGCGTCAGGGGATACGCCAGATCAGGGTTTTCCTCCAGCCTTTTTGTTACGGCTTCTTCGAAGTTCAGCCTGTTGTCAAATCCAATGTAAAGGATATTGTCAATTGCCTCATTGTAGACTTTCTGCAGCTCCTGCTGCTTTAACAGCAGACCGGACTGCTCACTGATCATCATTTTAAGCCTGTTTTTTATGTAGGAAATATTACTTATTTCTTTATTCAGGTTCTCTTTATCAAGCCTTGTCTGATCGCTCTCCATAATGGCATCTTCTACCTTGCGTATTAATTGATACAGGCTGTCATAACCCTCTTTTTGTTCATCGATGGAAGCAAATGTAGCGTTATATATTTTTTCATATTCTTCTATCCCGGCACTGCCGATATCTTCCTTTACTTTTTTTATAAAGTAATTGATCCGCTGAATCTGCGTCTTGCTTATGTTATATAAGCTGTCCACATTATTTCTGGCCGCACTGAAATTTTTCTTTTTAATGGAGAGATTTAATTTGAACTGTTCAATGGAAACCTGCATTGCATCTTCAATCTCCAGGGTATTAAACATAAACCGGTAGCCCTGGGGTGTCATATAATAGGAGTAAATGCTTTCATTCTCCAGAGGTACTCTTTTGTCATCAATTAATTTAACATTTATCTTCTCTTCTTCCCCGGCTTCAAAGTTGTATGTGGTAAAATAATGGGGAATGCCGTTATTCTGCAGGCAGTCCTTGATCAGAACGTCCGAGATACCCACATATTCTTCATCCGGTATATTCTTCCTGAGATACTCAATATCCAATTTTCTTATGAAAGCAGCAACGTCATTTCTCGTACAGGCTTCTTCCACCAGTGATTTTTCCATAATAAAACACAAAACCAGCATCAGCAGGTTAATTGCCTCGCCGGTATCAATGCCATATTCCCTGAACTTTGTTTTTCTGGAAACCCTTGTTGTGATAAAATCCACAATTGCAGCGATTTCCATGCGTTTATGGAAATTCTTCAAAAAATCGTAAGTCATTTTCGGTTTGTGCCTCTTCTTTTCGTGGTATTTTTCCCTATTTCTCTAAACATTCATATCATAGCACATTTATGAAATATAGTCATCAAATAGATAAAATTTAAGTTTACCTTTTTTTAGTTACAGTTCAGTCAAAACTTATATACTACCAAAACCCAGCCGCTGCGTAAAGCACCGATCTTCCCGCAGTGGCGTCCGGGCAGCCAACATAGCTGAATTATATCACTGTTCACACCGCGACAATAATACGGATCAAAAATTTGCATTTTAAACCTAACCCTTAATATCGTTATGTCCGAAATAATCATTACATTTTGATTTTTATTGACATTATTATTTAAAATTGTTATGATAAATCTATCCGAGAGTACTCTATCCTATTATGAGAGGAATTAGCTTATGAAACGTAAAATCACCGACAATCTAATCGCTTGGAAAGACCAATCAAAGGGTCGTATGCCGCTGCTGGTTTACGGTGCCAGGCAGGTTGGAAAGACACATATCCTGCGCGAATTTGGTAAGCAGCATTATAAAAATGTCGCCTACATCAACCTTGAGACAAACCAAACGGTCAGTTCCTATTTCACCGAAAACATCGAGCCGGATCGTATCATTCGCTTTCTTGAAACCGAGGTGCGCGAGCGGATTACCCCCGGCGAGACGCTTATTATTTTTGATGAAATCCAATCTTGCGAACGTGCACTTACGTCGCTGAAATATTTCAACGAGAAAACGCCGGAGTATCATATTGTGTGTGCCGGAAGTCTGTTGGGTGTTGCAATTAACCGTGACCAGTATTCGTTCCCGGTTGGCAATGTGGATTCTATGACGCTGTTTCCGCTTGATTTTGAGGAGTTTTTGTGGGCGGTAAACGAGGAGCGGCTTTGCGAAGAGATCAAGCGCGCATTTGAATACGATAAAACACTGCCAACTGCGCTGCATGAAAAGGCGTTGGATTTATACCGAATTTATCTGATTGTCGGCGGTATGCCACGGGCGGCGCTGACCTATGCGGAAACGGGCAGCCTACTCACTGTACCTGATGTGCAGAATAAAATCATCAACGACTACATTGCAGACATGGCCAAATATGCCACCAACGCAGAGAGCGTGAAAATCCGCGCGGCCTACAATTCCATTCCGGTTCAGCTTGCAAAGGTGAATAAAAAGTTTCAATATAAGCTGGCGCAGCGTGGCGGCACCGCAACCATTTTCGGTTCGGCAATCGACTGGCTGCACTTTGCGGGTGTGGTGTTAAAGTGCGGACGGATTGAACAAGGGCTCATGCCTATATCGGTTTATAGTGATCTTGCCAGCTTCAAATTATATATGAGCGATGTTGGTCTTTTGACCATGAAAAGCGGCATTTCGCAACAAACGGTTTTATCGGCAGGTGAAATCGACAACACATTTTTAGGTGCAATCACCGAAAACTTCGTCGCACAAGCTTTTGCCGCCAAACATTACGGCTTGCATTATTGGACGACCGAAGGCAAAGCTGAACTGGATTTTGTTCTTCAAAAGGACAACGATATTATCGCCGTTGAGGTGAAAACCGGTACGCGCACCAAATCAAAAAGCCTTGCCATGTTTGTGGAAAAATACGAGCCTGCGTATTCCATTCGCATCTCGTCCAAAAACTTCGGTTTTGAAAACAACATCAAATCCGTTCCCCTGTACGCTGTGTTCTGCATTTAATAAACTGCCCGCCGAAGAGAGAAAAACGTTCTCTTTCAGCGGGCGGTCGGGACTTTTGTCCAAAGCTCCTAATGCACAACAGAAAAGTAATTATTCAAGATTTCTTTAATATGATGATACCGTCTGGCATAAGAATTTTCGATTCTGATCAGTTCCATCTGATGCGCCCGGCAGATTTGATTTTTCTTCTGATCGCGGTTTTTTACCACCTCGTTTTCACAATGCTCTTTCCCATCCAGTTCGATCGCCAGTACCGGAAGCTGCTCTCTTCCCCGCCTTTCATACACCACAAAATCAAATCTGCCGGAGTAAAACAAATCTTCCTGGGTCAGATTATCCTGAAAAACATGTGAAATCGCTACCTCTTTCTCCACAACAAATTTATTCTGGGACAGCCAGATATTCTCCAAAGCATGATTCAGGCTCATCAGAAACGCTTCCTCCGTCTTTGTACTGAAGGGTTTTACGCCCAGAGCTCTGGATGTAACATCTTTTCGGGTTACATGGCTTGTTCCGTTACTTTTGACGTACTGAACCAGTTCATACAGGTCATCTTTTTGATCCTCCTGATGCAGCCGTTCCAGGTTTTTTGTGCTGCACAATACGATCAGCTTATCCTTTGCCCTTGATGTGGCAACATTGATCAATTCTTTATTATTTTTCAGCCATTCATATGTTCCTTTTTGTGTTTTGTCTGTAACAGCAGTAGAAAACAATACCACATCTTTTTCATCTCCCTGAAATGCATGCACGGTTCCGCAGGTCACATGTTCCAGCTGCTTCGCTTTTAAACAGCGCTCAATCTCCTCTTTCTGATTAACAAACGGTGTGATGACACCGATGCTCTTATCCCTGTTCATCTCGGCATATTTTACAATCTGCGCTGCTTCGTCAGGCGCCGTATTTTTATGATCAGTCCGGCTGTCTTCTATTTCAACGTATACCAGCGGTTCCGCTTCAGTACTTTCCGTTTGGATCGCCAGTCTGGAATGATAGTATTTCTTATTATTGAAATCAATAATCTTCTTATTACAGCGGTAATGATAATGAAGTAATATCTCATCACTCACCGCATCACATGCCAAAAAGGTTTTATATACCGAATTTCGGCAATAATCATAGTCTTCTGAGACCATATATTTCTTTCTAAGCTTCTGATTCACTGCTTCATCCAGCAAAATCACCGGATTTAGCTGCTGTGGATCCCCCACCAGCATCAGACTCTCTCCTCTGAGTATCGGCACCAGTGAAACAGCGGTATTGCACTGGCTGGCCTCATCCATCATAACCATGTCAAAATAACTCTTTGGCGCTCCGATCTTATGAGCGGAAATACAGGTCGTGATCACAACCGGAAAAATTCTCAGGAATTTTTTAATATTCTCCTCTTTCCTCAGGTATTGTTCGAACTGCATGACCCGCTCATCTTCATCCTCCAGATAAATGATGGCCTTCAGATCTTCATTTTTCGGCTCATGAATGCGCTTCATATATTTTACGGAAGTATAATACAAATACTTTCTGAACGCTTCGTCATCATCATCCAAAAGGTTTAAGATCTTTTCTTCATCAAATACTCCCATGTCTTTTATCTTTTGACTTACTATGTGCCTTTGTCCCTCCAGATCGGTTTGGAACGGAAGCATCTGTGCCGCCGCCTTTGACCTTCTGTTGTATTCCTGCAGTCTGCTGATAGTCGCATTTCGTTCTTCCAGATCCAGGACTTCTTCATAACGTTTCAAAATATCGGAAAGTTTCTTCGCGCGCCTGCTTCTGTCATCCTTATTTTTATCCAGGGTATTATCAAAGACAGTAATATTTTTTGTTTTTTTACAGATTGCCTGGATATATTTTAAAGCTTCTTTCACCTTTTCTTTATTTCCCAGACGGATAACCGGAAAATAAATCGTTTTCCCTTGATATTTAAATGTGGTCAGCTTCTCAAAAACACCATCTATGGGATGATTATTATAAGATGTAAAAAGAACCGTTTTGTCGTTAAAAAAAGCCGTAATGATCGTATTGACAATGGTACTGGTTTTTCCTGTTCCCGGGGGACCCTGTATATATGCCACCGGATATTTCATCGCATTATTGATCGCCAGAAGCTGATCCAGATTGATCCTTCTGTCCAGCACCGCAATCGGATACGCTTTTCTTCTGGCCGGCCTGCTGATCAGATTTCCAAAAAATGCTCTGATCGGTATCGAAGACTCCCCTTTTTGGTACTGGTCGATGATTGCAGCGTATTCTTTATGCAGATCCAAAACAATATCCATTCCCAGTCCGACAATATAAGGCAGATCATCTACTGCTATCCGCTGTGTTCGTTTACCCATGATACGGTCTTTGATCACCTCCTGATTCTTCTCAAAATCCTTCAGCAATTCGTAGTCTTCCGCATCCAGATACCTGCGGATACTTTCTTTTCTTCCGGCTATGGTAAATTCAGTACAGATTGTAATATCATCTTCCGGCTTGAGAACCTTTCGTTTTACATCCAGTTCCAGTTTTTTGTATGCTAAAATATACAAACCTTTCTGCGTATGAATACTCAGACAATTCATACATAGCTTCTGCATTGTGATCTTACCGCTCTTTTTCTTCCTTGAAGCAGCTTTATACTGAAAGTGATTGACAATTTTTCGAAACTGGTCTTCATTTAATTGATAGCAGCCATTCTCAAAAGAATCACCATCCAGGTAGTTTACCAGCTCAAAATCCGCCTTATATGGCGTTACATCCATAAGGTTACAGTCTTCCAGATAATTCAGAATTTTCAGATTTGCTATATTGTCAAATAATCCTTTGTATTTGTGAGGATTCAGATAGATATCCTCAATCAGAATTTCATTTCTTTCACAATAAGATCCTTCTACAATCCTGGAAGATACAATCGAATCAATATAAATACAGTCATACGTTTCCAGGCAATACTGATGCAGATGCAGACCGTTTACCTTCAGGCTTCTCTTTTTGACATCAAGATTTTGAATCCCTATCCAGTATTTTGTTATCTGATCATTTTTATTTTTATATTCAATACTCAGCCATTTTCCTTCATGGATAGCTTTGAAAATATCTCTGTGTATATGATTCATCTGTGTCTTCTTCTCCCTGAGATTTGCGGATGGAATGTCCGCTGCAGATTGTCTGATATTTCCTATATCATACCACGGTATTTCTGTTTTTACTATCCAAAATCAATCTTCGTTTTACAAAAAAGAGCCTACAACTTTTGACGGTTATAAGCTCTGATTGTTAGTTATTAAGAATTCATTCCTCTTTTTGATTATTTAGAGTCGTTTCCACAACTACAAGTTACAAGAATGGAACCATATATACTGGCAGCATAATAATATCTTTATCTTTTTTTAAGTCCTTTGTATACACCACGTATTTCTCTAATATTCGGTTTGAATACTTAATGCTCTGTTTGCTCTTCGATTCTTAAGAAACCAGAGCTTTTCCAAGAGATCTGCAAGAGTCCTTTACCTCATCATCCGGCATCTCCTGGCAAATAACACTTTCACAAACCAGCAGTGCACCACCTGACCTGCAGGTCTCCTCCCAGCTTCTCATCCACTCACCATCACCCCATCCATAAGAACCAAACAGCGCAATTTTCTTTCCCTGCAGCTTGCTTTCACAAGCGGCAAACATTGGCTCAAATTCTGTCTCTTCCAGAACCTCGTCACCCATAGACGGGCAGCCAAATGCAACTGCATTATAATCTCCCATCGCCTCTGCAGTAAATGTCTCCGAAGTGAGAACACTAACCTGAGCGCCTGCTGCCTTTGCACCTTCCGCAACGCATTCAGCCATCGCTTCGGTATTTCCTGTTCCGCTCCAATAAACAACTGCTACTTTACTCATAATAATTACCTCCACGCATAATTTTTATTATTTTTCTATATTAAGCAGCTACAGTGAGCTGTAAAATAGACTTACCCCGTGAAAACAGACGTGAATAAATCGTCTTGCATTTCCTATACATTTCAAACAGGCGGACTGCTTCGCATTCATTGCAGTAAACCTTCCAGCATCCTGTGCACTTACTGTTCTGGCCTTCATTAATAATAAATCCAATTACATCATCCAACGGATATCCTAAAAACAAACCAATTTCATGCGGAAAGGAATCATAAAACACAAAACGGTGTTTCAGCCGTTCGACAGCATATAGAAGAGAATTCTCTTCATATCCGTATCGGTGCAGGAACTCCTTCACACCCGGCTTCTTTAAATCAGCCTCCAGCATTGAACTGCGATATACCCAAATCAAAGCACTGCTGCCGTTAATGCGCAGAACTTCCACATAAACTCCTTTGGAATTTAATCGCTTATTTGAACTTTGAATACATTTCTTTAATGCTATTTTACAAGAAAATGCATATGTAAATAAATTCGCTGTTTTAATCCTCGCCAGTGTTGGTGAACAATGCTCAATTAAATACTGCTCCAAAACTCATCCTCCATACAAAAAGTTAGTTTTAACTAACCATGTTCGCTAATAACTATTGCGCTTTTTACAATCGCATATCTGGTTAGCTTTCACTAACTAAATACAAAGTAACATACCATAATCAATCTGTCAACAGAAAACTTAAAATACCCTATAAATAAGGTTACAGTTCAGCGTGTGAATCTTGAAGAGTTAAATAGTTTAACATGTTGGCTGCCCGGACGCCACGGGAAGATAGGGTACCCTGGAGTATAAGGTAACTCTGTTATAGTAGAGACGCTCTTTTCGTTCGTAAATCGCTTGAAAAACCAGCGTCCAAAGGGCATGGGATTACTTCCGTAAACAATTGGCGGCGGTCTTAGCGGCGGCGGAATCCACTGCTTACGGAGACTTAAGCGCGAAGGCTTTCCTGAGCGCTTTAGTCGTAGTTAGCTGTTAATCCGCCAGAGCGTTGCCGCGTTTACGGAAGTAATCCCATGCCCTTTGGACGCGTCCCTAAGATACCAAAGTGGGCTGCGCCCACAACCCAAAAGGTGCATTTTTTAAAAGTGCGTTGTTGCTGTTCAACGGGGGTGGGCTATCAGCGGACGGGATTTAAGTGGGGCAGATGATGTGTCGCAGCTTTGCCAAA
>Ga0153940_1000516_pt1 | contig 19753 bp, 14 predicted proteins | sample TSNJ024MetaG_FD_104736 | JGI IMG/M metagenome (GOLD analysis project Ga0153940, IMG submission 104736) | Attine ant fungus gardens microbial communities from New Jersey, USA - TSNJ024 MetaG | ecosystem: Host-associated > Fungi > Mycelium > Unclassified | place: USA: New Jersey, Brendan T. Byrne...
AGATTGATTGGTAAAAATAAGTAATCTGGCCGCTTCGGTCAACCGCCGCCTTTGCACATATGAATGGACAGTAAAACCTACAATGCTTGTGAACATTCTATGCAAATGATATTTTGAATACCCGGCTTCATACGCTATACTTTCTAAATCCAGTTTATCTTCCAAGTGGGCTTCAATATAATCCACTACCCGAGCTATATTTAGTAGATTGTTATCCACGTTTCCACCTCCCACTAACATTATAGTAAAAACTTCAAATATACTTTTCACATTTCTTGCTATTTTCATTTTATCCATAAAAATGATAACTGTGGGGCTTCGTAATAATCTCACCTTTTTCCAATATATCAATCCCCATCATAAACAAGCGAATCAAATGCATCGCATGTTTGTTCAAATGGTTATTATCCTTTTTCTTGTTACGCTTCCCTATTTTATCATAATCCTTCACCACATTGTGCATAACAGACCACATATTTTCATAATCACGCAGCGGCATATGCTGATAGCTGGCATCGACAAAGATTTCCGTATCAAGTGCCGGATTCTCAGCCTTGTCTATATAAAGCTTACTCAACCACTCCATCCCGCACATAAATCATTCGGTTTCCATATTGCGCCGCATCCTTGGAATGCGTAACCATCAGGATTGTCTTTCCCTGCTCCCGGTTGATTTCACGCAACAGGTCCAGTATTTCCGAGCCGGTCTTGCTGTCAAGATTCCCGGTGGGTTCATCGGCAAAGATAATATCAGGATTATTGATAAGCGCGCGGGCTATCGCTACACGCTGCTGTTGTCCGCCCGATAATTCGCGGGGCGTGTGTTTGTGCTTTTCCGTCAGTCCGACGATTTCCAAAATTTCTTTTAGCTGCCGTTTATAGTCGCCGGTCTTTTTCCCATCCAGCAACACGGGCAAAAGAATGTTTTCGGCAACATTCAGATTGGGAATCAGGTTATAAAACTGGAATACGAAGCCGATATTCCTGCGACGCATGATGCTTTTATTTGTATCGTCAAACTGCGCGATGTCCCGCCCGTTCATCAGAACGCTGCCGCGGGTTGGATTGTCCAACCCACCGAGAATATACAACAACGTGCTTTTCCCGGAGCCGGACGGCCCCATTATGGAAGCAAATTCACCGGTCGCAACACCAATCGATACATCCCGTAGTACATGTGATACAATACCGCCAATTTGATAGTCCTTGATAATATTTCTCGCTTCAATAGCATATCTGCTCATTAGATGGCCTCCGTTAATCAAATTTGATTTCTTCAACGATTTTCATACTTCTGTTTTTTGCTATGGGCACGATGGAGCCGATCAATGTGATACCAACACCCAATGCGCCGGACAACAGGAAAGTCCCGAATTTCAGCTCCGGCTGCGTGGAGATTCTCGGTGCTGCAACAAGGAATATTGTTTTTATTTCCAGCCAAGAGATTATCATTGCGATGACTGCGCCGATCAACCCGGATGAAATGCCTTCCGTCAACGTCATAATCATGTTCTGCCAATTACTCATGCCCACGGATTTATACATCGCAGCGGCGCGTCGCTTTTGGATATAGTTGATTAAAAGGTTGTTGATAATCCCCACGGTAGCCAGAATGAGAATAAACCATGTCAGATTTTGCATCGGCTGCAAGAACGCATTGACCGTCCTAAGACCGTCCTCGGTAAACTCCTTAATCGTCCGGCTCCAGTGATTCGTAGTGCCAAACAAATCCCGTATCTGAACCATTACTGCATCGGGGTCAGATGCGGTGTAACCAACGATACCGTATTTTTGAGCGCCAAAATCATCTACCGCGCAGAAAGAGGGAATTAACGCGTCGGTATTTGTAGAACGGATTTTGAAACTGCCCAATATTGTATAATCATAGCTTTGCCCACCGGAAGTAAGGGTAACTGTTTCGCCCGGCTGAACGTCCGCCCTTTTCATGCAATCCGATGAAAGTAAGATAAACCTCCCTGTTCCAAAGATAGATTCAATACTCAGGCGATCTTCTTCTTTTTCATAGGACATAGCGAACATTTCACCATATACGGATATATCCTCCGTTCCTTCCACGCGGGACAATGTGGAGCCGTTAAGACTAATCATATTGTTCATTACCCGTATGGCGATCATTTCGTCAATCTCGTCGATTTGCCCGATTTCCTCTACAAATTCGGAACTCATGGCCGCGTCGGTAAATCCGTCCATCTTAGCGCCGCGAAAAACATCGCCGATATATACCTGCACGAAATTACAGACAACCGTGACCGCAATAATAGAGGATATACTGATAAACAGCAAAGTTATGTTTTGTTCGGTATTTTTATTACCACGCATGTTTCGTGCTGCCAATTTCCCTTCATTTCCAAGCAACGCTCCGTATATGCGTTCCAATACCACAGATACACCGGAAGTAAATATGGGGATGATAATGATGGCTGCAGTCAGTAGTCCGACAAGTGAAAAACCTCCGGTCAAGAACAATGCGGTATCGCCTAAATATTGGCCGATACGCGGCAGAATGATTGAAAGCACAAGCAATATCGCGCCAAACAGGAACAATTTAATATTGGACGTCTTTTTTTCTTCCACATTACCCAGAACCACATCCTTGACCGGAAGGCGGCTGGCCCGTTTTACGGGAATCCAGGCAGAGAGTACCGATACGATAGCTGCCACGGCGCAGGACAGGATAACGCTTCCCGGCGAAACGATCATGGGAATGTCGATGCCTTGTGACAGTGAATCGCCAAGACCGTTCATTAAAACCCGGAGTACCGCAAACCCAACAGGGATACCCAACAACGCTCCCAATCCCCCATAGACAAGGCTTTCAAGCATCAGGATATTGGTAACGGCTTTTTCTGTTGCTCCTATGCTTCGGAATGTGCCGATTACAGGCAGCCGCTCCAATGTAATGACCTTATAGCTGCTAAAAATAATAAATACGCTTATTGCCAGGGAGAAAAAACTAATCAAGAAAAACGGCATGGACTTTTGCCGGGCATCCGCCTCTACCTGCGCCTCGTTTATAACACGGTTTACTTTGTATTTTTGAGGGAGGGCTTCTTTCAACTCTGTTTGTAAGTCGGCTGTATCCACACCATCCGAAGGCTCAATCAGAATTTCGCTATATCCTTCGCCCGAACCGAGAATAGCGGATAGTGTTTCAACCGGAACAAGAGCATTAAAGCCCCGTGTATGCCGCAGAAATACCGTATCATAAGCCGCAATCGCAGCTACCGTAAATTCATATGCTTCACTGTTAATCCACAGAGTAAAGAGATCACCTTGCTCCACACCGAATTTCGATGTAAACCGATCCGGTAAGACAATTTGATTACCTGTAAAATTTATTAGCCCGCCTCCATCCAAAAGGCGGGGATAATTGATGTTTGCAAGCTCCCGGGGATCAGCGGCAATCACATCAAAGTTTTCATAATAGCCATCTTCTTTATACAGCGCCATCGTCTCTACCATGCCCACGGCATGATTTATGGAGGGCAAGCTCGGAATACTGTCGTTTGTAATCCAGTTTTGATTACTTTCCTCATCGGAAATAAGGGACACCGACAATGTGGCACTTCCGGCCATACCACGGGACATTTTGCGCTGTGCTTCGGCATAACTGTCACCAATGCACAAGGACACAAACAGTAAGGTAGTGGACAGGATGATGGACAGCAGCATAACCGCGGTTCGCATCTTTCTGTCTCTGATATTGTTTAGAATGTACTTCAAAATGATCTTCATTGAAACGCCTCTCTCTTTTATTGGATGCCTTGTAACAAAGCATCCTCGATTGCTTTTTTAACCGTATCGCTGGTAAGGGTAGCCCCCGATACAGCGTCCACTGCTAATGACTGCGACCCAAGCACATCATGAGCAATCATTTCCGCTTGCTTGTTTTTCATTTTCCCACCACCTTTGCCCAAAACAAATAAGGCTGCAAACTTTTTCTCGCTAAGGAGAATATAAGCTTGCAACCTTAATCTATCTTTCAGCTAACCTTAATTTAACCTTAATTTGGGGTGGGAAAGCGCCCTTGAAAACTAAAATCGCACTGTGTTCACCGTCCAAAAATATTCATCACCCCATGCAGAAGCATTGTTGAATAACAGTTTTTTGTCTTGAGACGCAAAGCACCCAAAACAACTCCGTAACACAGTCCAGTGATAGCTTTCCACAACATGACGTTTGCAAGTCCTGTTTCCATTCTAAATGCAATGGAATCTACATATCCCAAATGCCAAAGCGCAAACAGAACAGCCGAAACAATATAGGTGATCCATTCTTTTTCAAAAATATCATTAAGCCTATTCCAGATATATCCCCTGAATATCAGTTCTTCAAATATCGGCGTTACGATGCTGCCATAAAGCAGGAGCATGATTGCTTGAAATCCCCCTGAATAATTTGAGGGCGTAACTACAAATAAAACAGCCGCTATACACGTTCCCAGTATGTAAAACTGATTGAAGCGTTCAGGGAATACCGATAAAGCCACCTTTTGCTTTTTCGTAAAGAGGACAAACAAAATCGAAAGAATAATCATCCCAATCATTGAAGCAATGTAGTCGGTATCATTTGTCCTCTCAACAATAAGAAAAATAATCTGTTTTATGATAAATAAAGAAAACTGTAAAATCATCAAGGAGCCAGTCATAAGCAGTACAGCTTTTGTTCTTCTGTTCTTCACACCGTCACCGCCTTTCATCTAAATTGAGGGAGGAAAAAGGATTGCTATGTTCGTGCCAATACCGGCCGTACTTTTCACATAAATGCTGCCGCCGTGAAGCTCTATGATCTGTTTCGCAATCGCCATGCCCAGCCCTGTACCTTCCGCTTTTTCATCCGTATTCGTGCCACGGTAGTAACGCTGAAACAGCTTGCTTACTTCCTCCGCATCCATGCCTCTGCCATTATCTTCTATGGTTATCCTCGTTTTATCGGCAGCTTGTATCCCTATGTGGATTACAGTATCTTCGGGATTATGTATGAGCGCGTTCATAATCAAGTTATTGATTGCCCGTTTCAACAGCTTTTCATCAAAAGAATAGCTTATCTCCCTGTCCTCGCCGATAAAGCTGATATTTCTATCGGAATAATCCGGGTGGTTCAGTATGCCAATTATGTTTTCTTTTAGGAAGCGGGTTAGGTTTGCTTGACGCATATTCAGAGGAATCATACCGTTTTTCAGTTGATAGGTCAGCTTCAAATCATTTACCAACGCTCCGGCATATTCCGCATTTTTCAAGATAACCTGCCCAAACTCAATACGATCGGCTTCGGTAATTGGATATTCCGGGTCGGCCAAAAGCTCCGCGTGTCCTCTGATGGGCGACAACGGCGTTTTAAGGTCATGGGTAATATTCGTCAGCCATTCTTCCCGTTGCGCTTCATTACGCGCCGCTTCTTCGTCACTTGCCAGCAGTTCCGCGTTCATTTCATTCAGGCTGTCGTAAATGTCCTGAAAAACTCCTTTTGTGTGGATCGGCTCATACAGCCGGTATGCAATTAGCCCCACGGCTTGCGTCATTTTGCGGAAATGCCTTGTAATCCAAAGACCGAATATCCCGCCGCACACGATCATCAACAGACCGACAGCGGAAAGCAATATCAAAATAATTGACTTGCCGCCTGTAAAGCCGTCGCCGTCAAGGTACATGGTAACTTTAGAGATGTTCATTGGAAAACCGATGATGTACGTCCATTGCTCTGCGTTATATTCAACCACCCCTGCGCAGACGGTAAGCTCCGTATTATCTTCGCCCTGATATAGCTCCAAAAACTCAATCGGAGCATAATGGGTCTGTTGGTCAGGCGTCGTATTATGAGAATAGACTTCATTGCCGTTTGCGTCGATGATCTGTATCCACAAATTATTGTTATCAAGTTCTTTTATCCCTGCGTTGCTGACAGTAGGCAGGTTATCCTCGGCTGCAATATGTCCGGCAAACTCTCTTGTGAATTGAAGCGGCCAGTTGCTTAATACGCTGTTGTCGTTGGGACCGGTTGAGGTTATAACACTGAGCATCAGTCCAATCCCAACAAGAATTACTGCGATAGATATAATGAACATAAAAATATAGAGCATTACAATCGACTTATAGCTTGATTTTTTCATGGAATCACACCTGCTTTTCCAGCCTATATCCCAATCCTTTTATTGTAATGATTCTTTTGGGATTGGCCGGGTCATCTTCAATCTTTTCGCGCAGATGACGGATATGTACCATCATAGTATTGTCAACGCCAGTCCCGTATTCGCCGCATACCTGCTCATACAGGCGTTCTTTGCCTATGATTTTACCTGCGTTTCGCGCCATGTACTCTAATAGCTGATATTCACGGGCTGTCAAGCTGATTTCTTTATCCGCTTTATATACCCGCTGGCTATCGGTATCTATTTGAATACCGTTGACTTCAATAACTGTTTTGAATTGAGTATTGTTTTGCTCGAATTGCTTACGCCGCAACTGTGCCTTTATGCGAAAGGCAACCTCTTTGGGGCTGAACGGTTTCGTCACATAATCGTCACCGCCGCAGCTCAGTCCTAATATTTTATCTACGTCATCACTTTTAGATGATAGAAACAGGATGGGACAGATTGAAAACTCGCGGATTTTTTGGCATACTTCTATACCGTCAATCCCCGGCAGCATAATGTCAAGAACAATTGCGTCCGGCTTTTCAGTCCGGCATATTTCGATGGCGCTTTCGCCGCTTGTCGCTTTCAATATATTTTGAAAGCCTTCTTGCCGCAGCACCTTTTCCAAGAGGTTAAGAATATCTCGCTCATCATCCACAAGCAGGATTTTATTTACATTTTCATTCATCTTCACCACCTCCAAATTTTTGATTGACCTTGTATCAAGATAAATCCCCAATCTTAATTTTATAAGTGCCTAATCCGAACATGTGGCGGATTCTAGACCGTCACGTTACATTTTCCATTAATAATACTATCATGCAAAAAGTTTGATATCTTTTCTTCGATATGACCTTCAATAGTCTTTAATCTCAGTAACGGAATTCCTGCTTTTTCCAAGATAGAATTCTTCAATTTATCACGCTCAACTTGCACCGGTCGTTCATGGTCTCCACCATCTACTTCAATAACAGCTAATGGTGTCTTACCAAGTTTGTAATAAATAACCAAATCACAGCTTGATCTATTTCGCATATACTCAATTTCTCTTTCAGAAAAAGTGTTTTCTTTTAAGACCACCAGCTGAAGGAGTAATATTTGCTTATGGAATTTCAATGACTTAAATTCATCTTTTATCAGGATATCTCGAACTAGACAAATAGCTATTTGCTCTGACTTAAATCTGGAATCATTTTTGTCTAAACGTGTGTTTAATTTTTGCAGGGATTTGTCATATTCATCATAAAGCAAATCAAATGCAGAAATCACTGGACTCTCATAAATATGTCCCGAATCCGCATAATATTTCATATAGCGAATTAAAGCTGCAATACTCTGATTGTTCTTCTCAAACACCCCATCCCCTGTAACTAAAGTAAACTTCCTTTTTGCTCTGGATACAGCCACATTAACCAATGCCGGATTATCTACAAATTCAATATTTCTCTGGCTGCTGGCCTTTTTATCTAGCACCGTTGAAAATATTATTTCTTCGCATTCCCTTCCCTGAAACTTATGAATCGTCGCTTTTACAAATTCCTGTGGAAGATATTCTTCAGCTAGATTAACCTGCCGATTATAGGGAGCTATAAATCCTATATCTTCTGACTCTTTATACCTCACCTCCTCTAGAGATTCAATTTCCCTTAGATTAGAGAACTTTCTCGTATGATTTCCCTTTGCAGTGATTACTAATTCCAAAGGAGCGCCCCCACTATTCGTTGTCATAGGAATCAGTTGATTATCATAAAATTGCTTATTGCAGAACTGAATGATTTTAGGATGACACCTGTAATGTTCTTTTAATAATGCTACTGGCACCTTCTCTTTAAATATCTCAAGAAAAGAGTCTAGCAGGCTATACTTTGAACAATCATATTTTTCATCCGGGCATATAATATTGGATTCGACCGGTATGTGTGGTAATTGTTTTCTATCTCCGACAACAATTATATTCTGGGCACATCCGAGTCCTAAAATGCCTGGAATAATATCCTGTTGAGAAGCTTCGTCAATAATTATGTAGTCTAGCAATGCACCTTTAGCAATAGAACTAATAATGGAATAAGTACTGCTGCCAATAACAGGAAAACACTTCATAAAATCCTCAAAATGCTTTTTATAATCTTTTACAGAGAACTTTCTTGAAAAATTTGAAATATTTTCAGATAAATAGTTCTTAAAATATTTCATAGACTTGCCAGTTAGGTCATCCAACAATTTGTCATAATTACTCTGCTTTAATATTTTTTCATACTGCTTTATTTTCTCTTCTTTCTCTTTCAATATTTTTTCATAATAAGTGAACTGAAGAGCATAAATAAACTCATTTCGATCTTGCAAATTACACAAAAATTGGCTTCTAATAATTTTAAACTGTAATAGTAATTGTATCTTTTCTTTAAAAGCTATTTTTTTAGCTGAAAGGTAATCTAAATAGGCAATCAACTCTGTTACCTTTGAGGGGCTTAAATTATATTTTTCAATAGCTATCGCCTCTATTCCCAAACTATCTTGATTCCATCGTTGCAAATACTCTTTTTCTATTTTTACTTCATCAAGCTGGGAAATTAATATAGCAATTTCATTTTTGGCATATAGATACTTCGTTAGTTTTTCTAGGATAGTATCAATTTCATCTATATTTATTTTAGTATCATTTTCTTCACTTGTCCATTCTGGTCTTTTTTCGAAAAAATTTTTTTTGTTCTTATTATTCCCTAAACGAGCGATTAAATAATCTAGATTTTCTTTTTCCATCTTTTGATATACGTTTTCTACTGCTGAATTATTATTCGAAATAACTGCAACAGTTTTTTTATTTATTATAATGTTAGAAATAATATTTAATATTGTCTGTGTTTTTCCCGTTCCTGGAGGTCCTTCTATAATACTTATTTGAGATGAAAATGCATTTTCCACCGCTTTTAACTGGCTTTCATTAACACCAAAAGGATAAATAAAATGCTCAATCTTCTTGCGTTCCATAATGTTCTTATAACAATATGCGTGCAAAGCTGTGTCCGGATAGGACAATATCTCTTCCATCTGAGAAGCTACGCTTTCGGCAATTTTTCTGCTAACGCCAGATGCGTGTTCCACTCGCTCCTTTGCAACAGATTTAAAATATGAAAACACATCTTCATTTTTTATATTAGTAGCCGAATAAATCTCAATATTTTCTGATTTTACACTGTAGAGGGTATCGCTTGAGGGATATTTTATCACCGTATATCTTTCTCCGTATTCAATTGCTTCTTCAATTGTTTGAACAACTTTCTGTCCTTTAAAAATCAACATGCTTCCCTTGATTTTTCTATACGGATAAATTTCACATCGCTCAAATGCTGCTGTAAACTTTTTATTTGAAGGGTATGTAATTGTTACCATTAATTCTTTATCCTGTGAACTTGCCCAAATTTTCCAATTAATAATTTGACTCTTTACTTCCTTTCCATCTATATGTATCTTAAACATTTTATCTTTCCCCTTTTGTTTGAATAAGATAATTATATCATACAAAAGGTAATAATTGGATTTATTTATATATAGCTCATTCCACGTCTAACCTTAGGCACAAGGCTGTTGTCTGTATCTTGCAGCCTTTAGAATCTTTTCTGCTTTTCTTAAATCTGCATATAAATAATTTCGTCAAGACCTCCCTCCCGGTCTTTCTCAACACATACTACACTTAAATAACTCCTCAGTAAGAGAAAAAGACGAAAACATTTTCATGCCAGTAATTAACACCACCAAGCTGTTTACAGCAAAAAGCTCTTCTTGATTAAATCATAATCACGGAGAGCTTCTTTGCGTTTATATTTCCTTAACTTGTTTGTATTTTACTTAAAAGGCATCACTATCGATATCCTGTATTAATTGTTCCAGATACATCTCCTGATAGGCCGCCCGCTTTTTATTCTTCATCCAGACAGCAATCTCCTGCAGTCTCTTATTCTCCAGTTTTCCCAAGGACTGCAACCGCTCACTGGAAATTACTTCTGCCGATATGTATCGCCTATACGTCTCCGGGTCATAGTGCCATAAATAAATATTTCCCTTGCCCCGCCTGATTAGTTTATCAGCAATCAGCAGCCCCTCCGGGTCGTAATCTCCGGAATAATAGATTTTGCTGCCACTTCGACACAACAAATCCAATAATACCAGAGAAGCGGTGCGGCACTGACCAGACGTGCAGATTACACCACACTCATGGTTCTTTATTTGTTCACAAAGGTGAGAAAAAACCATTTGATTTTCCACAACAAAGATACGCTGTCCCGATTTTCCGGCCGATGCAATGCTACTGAGGCTTTCCAGCGGTAACTGAACAATTTCCCGGCGTTCTCTCATAATACCGTACCCCGGATGCTCACTGCCATCCGTCAAAAAAAGCGGAATTCCCATACCTATTGTAAAACTGGACAACGTATCAGTTAAGATTCCGACACGATAAAGTAAATCCATTCGCTCTTCGGCATTCTGTGGATAACTTTCAAACATGCAGCTCAAAGCCTGTATCAGAAGTTTACCACTTAAGGTGTTACCATCGAAAGCATGGGGATTCCCGGTAAATCTGGCAGCCAGAACGGCCAGCCTGATCGGTGCAGTTTTATTGTTCTGCAGGTATTCTAAAATCGCCGCTATCTCCAGCACTTGGTCTTTAATAACTGCCGGATTCTTCTTAAACTCCTTCAATACGATCTGACTGCCCGCTCCGGCCTCCCGGGCCATTTTTTCAATCCAGATATTCCCCCATGTCTCCGAATCGCCCCCGCGGCCTTGAAGTGCCCGCCAGAATTCGGCCCGTTCCTCCTGCTCCTGTTGTTTTAATGCCTGATTTGTTTCCATCGATTCCTGAAAATAGCCTTCCAATAACTGCTTAAGCGTCACCTGGGCATAACGGCTTTCTTTCAGTGCCTTTTCCCAGGCCGCCAGCGTAAATTCAACTTCTTGTTCATGATAAGCCACACCCATAAACTTCTGCAGCGCCTGGCGCTCTTGTTCGGTTGCATTTTTCAAAACAACTGTCCCGGCAGCCCGGCCATAGCTCTTCCACTTCTTCCGTATCAACTGCATGGGACGCTCATATCCCCGGTCGCTTTTAAAATATCCGGCACATTCTTTTTGCAGCATCAATACCCTCCCTCAAGATTAAGGACCCGCTCCCGGCCGTTCCATAGATGAGGAATAACAAAGACCATGTTTTGTCCGGAGTCCGCCTCTAACTGACAAATGCTCAGCGCCTTTACTGATTCATAGCAGCCCCAGAGAGCCTGAGAGTTCATAATATAGCCAAATTTTAATTTTTCAACCAGATCAAACATTTCGTTGATGTTCTTCTCATCCACACCGGCAAATGCCTCATCTAAAGCGATAATATAAGGACTGCCGGGCTCAGCCATCTGATAATGGGCGGACACTGCCGCAAAGAGGGGAACATACATAGCCATGGCCTTTTCCCCACCGCTGAATTGATTAAACACGGAGTTGGTTAGTTCTTTTTTATCTTTTCCCGGTTTGGTAAAGGACATTTTAAACTCAAACCATTTCCGGTAATCCAGAGCATCACGTACCAGGTCCGCATAATTAACCAGCTCCTGATTCTCTTCCAATACCCGTTTGACATTTTGAATCTTCATTCGAAAATGCCGGGATACCCGCTCTTTATCGCTCTCGGTCAGAAGATTACGGTCACGGCTGAAAAGCTTTTCTAATTCGTCTGTTTCCAACTCTTCATTATCGTCTTTCGCCCGGCTCTTCCAATTCAGGCTAAATTTCAACCCCATCGAAGTATCCATCTCCTGCATCAATGCACTCATGTCTTTAATCCACCGACGGCTCTCGATAATCCGGTTATTCAATTTCTGAACCAGTGTATCGGCCAATATATCTTCAAATAATTTCCGGTCTTCATCTAAGATCAACAGCTCGGTATCACTGATGAGAGACTTGATATAATCAATGAATTCATAAAGCGAAAACTTCTGCCCATCCCAGGTAAAGCGAATGCAGAACCGCGCCCGCAGATAGCCATGAGTTCGCTCAAAGCACTCTTCAAACATCGGCTGATAAGCAGTCAGATTGTTGCTGTGCTGAGCATAGCTTCGCGAAAGGATGGTATACATTTCATCTGCATCACGCAGACGATCACCTTCCCGCAGGCATTGGATCGCCGCCTTAAGAATACTGTCCTCAGCTCCCTCCGGGAGGCTGACAAAGCCCAGTCCTTTTTCTTCTTCATAACATATTCTGGCGGTGTTTTCTGTTTCGATGTTAACTTGCTGCTCTTCTTTCAACCGCACGATCTCGGTCTCAACATTATGCTTACGCTCCTTAAGCCGTTCTATTGTTCCGAACAGAATGGGGATTTCCTGCTTTAACTCCTTTAATTGTTCTTGAATCTGAGTCAGCCGCTCCTTTCTCTCCAGGTTTTCCGGGCTATTTACAAATTGCTCCTGAATTTCCAGATCGACACTCTTTTTCTGCCGGCTGAGGCAAATCCGCTGCAACCGCCCGTGACACTCATCCACTTGCTCCTCTAACTGTTCAATGCGATCCCTGGTCATTACATCCATATCCTTGAGATGCTGCCATTGCGCCAGCACCTGCCTGACGCGGTTCATTCCGGCAAGATAGCCTGCGGCGGCCTGATCCGCTTCCCGATATGCTTTTAAAGTCCGCTGATAGGGCAATCCCTGACAGGTATTTAATACTTCCTGATTGGCTTTCATCAACCGTTCATGAGCCTGATTTTTCTCTGCCTCATACTGCTGCAGAATCTCCTGATGCTTATTAAGTTTCACCGTACACTCAAGGCTGAGCTGAATTGCCTGCAATAAATCGTCGCTCATCGGCATCTGCTGCCATTCCCGGCTCAAGGTTGTCAACCGGTCGGCCCAGTGTTGAATCTGGTTTTTCTTCTCCCGCAGTATCTCCTTAAGCTGAGCAGCTATCTGCTCCTGCCTGATAATCTGACGGCGGTGATTTTCTTTCCGGGTTTCGCTGCCGATATACAGCGCCTGCGCTTCTCCCAGACTGTGTCCGGCGATCAGTCCATGGCGGAACCTTCCGTCTGCAGCCAGGAGAACTGAAGCGTTTTCTTCATCTGCTAAATGATTGAGCATCTGTCCGGCAACCTGGCGGAACCCTTCGTCCACCGGCTCCAGAATTAAGCGGCCAAATAATTTCTCCACCGATCCGTCTGCCTCCGGCAATACATATTTTTCATGATAGTCACCAAGGAGCACTTTGGCCTGCTCGCGGCTGGCTTCCGGAATAACCAGGGCATCAAGTATCCCCATCTCCCATAACTGCGCCTCCAGAATAGCTCGCTCTGACCCGGTCAGCCCTTTTGCAAAGTCCACTGTTTCATAAAAAGATTTAAATGGGACTCCAGCCGCTTTTAGCGCTGTTCTGGCGGCCTGCTGCTTTTCACTGCGGGTCGGCGGCAATTCCTGATATTGTTTCAGTTCCGCCAAGTCAGCAGCCGCCTGCCGATATAAGACATCTTGATCCTTATACTGCTGATCGGCCGTCAATTTCCCCTGTTCCAATTGATTGCGGTATTGCTTCTCCAGCCGGCTTAAAAGGCCGGTCATTTCTTTATCTTCCTGCATGCCCCGGTAGTTTGTAATCAGATTAGTCAGCTGTTTGAGAACATCACTCTCTAACTGTAATTCCCGATTCTGAGAAGCCGCCTGATAAAATGCTTCGATCAGATTATCCCGTTCCTGATCCTCAACTGTCCGGGCCTGCTTTACTTCTTCTCCGGCTTGATCCCGCTTGACGGCTTCGCGCTGCCATTTTTCTTCTTCCAGACTATACTGATCCTGTGCCTGCCGCTGCCCTTCCAGACTCTTCTGCGCGGATTTAATGGCCGACCTCACATATTCCGCAGCATCTTCAAACTCCCGCAGCAAAGATGGATTCCGGGCCTTGATCACATCCGTCAAATACGTCCCGTGCCGTTCCCACATAAAGTCTTCCTGATACTCGGTTAAATCCCGCTGCAGGCTTGCCAATTCCACTTCTTGCATTTCCAGCTCTTCCTGAACCTTTTTCTGGTTCTGATATGCGGTATTACTCTGCTCCCGGCATTTCTCCAGTGCTTCTTCTTCAGCTTTCTGATCCGTTTCCAAATCCCGCAATTCGGTTTTCAACTGATCCAGCCGGGCAATCGCGTTCTGTAAATCAGTATCTCCTAATGACACCTGCTCCGTTTCCAAACACTCCTGCGTGACCACCGCCGTCTGATAAAGCTGTTCCTGTGTGGTCAAATCAGCGGTAATGTCACTTACTTCCCGCTCCCTTTGATCCAGATTCTTAAAGTGATTTTTCACCTGCCTGCGGATCTTATCGTATCGAATCGCCTTCTGCCCCAGCATAAACTGGTTATAACGGTCGTATTCCCGTTTAATCGCTGCAGCATCTTTCAAACCATCTCGATAACTTTCCAGGCGGTTCTGGATCTCATCCAGGTTTTCCATCGCATCAACCATTGCCCGCAAATCATCATTCGACAGTGTCTGTAAAGAATTATTCAGAATCTGATACACCTTGGTCGGATTAAATTCTTTCGAAAGCTTTGGTGCCCGCACCTGTATCTGCAGCCGGATAAACTGATCGTACTGCTCCAAACGCTGAAAGCCGAACAGATAGCGGTTCACCATCTCCATATAAGCCTTGCCCGACTCGACAAAGCAATCGGGATCAAATTCCTTCTTAAGATCAGTTTTTGTCAATGGAATCCGAATATTTCCAACCTCTTTATATAAAAGCAGGTCATAACCGATTCTTCTGCCATCCTTAAGGCAAAATCCCCAGAAGCTCATGGTTTTTCCCTTCTGGGCACGGAGACCGATTCCCACCGTGCGATAAAGCTCCTGCCCGTCCAACTTAAATTCCAGATATAGATAACCGGTAGAAACATCTTCTCCACGTGATTCCAGCATATAATAATCCATCTTCCGATCCCGCGAACCAAATGGATCCAGCCGTTCAGGACTGCGGTTTCCATCGAGAATAAAAGGAATAAAACTCTGAGTCGTGATTGATTTACCCGATCCGTTAGAACCGCGCAGCAGCAACTTCCCATCGGAAAAGGGAAATTCCTGTTCATCATAAAGCCAGAAATTTAAAAAGCCCATGCAATTCATCTTCCACCGTTTTACTGTTTCAATCATTTGTTCTGTCCTCCTGCTTCTTTAAAAAATCTTCGGGATAGACGCCGGTAAACTTTACTGCAGCAGGATATAGTTCATATTGCTGTTCCTGTTTCTTTAGCATTTTCCAATCCTTCATGTAACCCGTCACATTTTGAAAGAACTTATCATTACTCATTTCCCGGTACTCTTTACTGAACCCTGCCGCACATCTCTCTTTACAGGCAGATAGCTGTTGATTCAGATGATCTTCACTTAAAATCACAATATCACGTTCATCGCGCTTTAGTTTTCCTGTCTCAATCTCCTGCCGCAGTTGCCGGCAGAATAATAAAACCACCTCAGCAAGCATTCCGTCTTTTGGATGTTTACTGCCGAAACCCTCTTCTTCAAGTACATAAAAAGCCGCGTTCTTATGGATCTGCAGCCGGCCGCCCAAGGCTTCATCCATATATTTTTGAACCCACTGGCGCTGATTCCGCAGATAAAGTGAATCAGGATCTTCAACCGTCTCCCAGTACATCGCCGGAGTCAGGGTTAACGTCCGATAGACACGGTTGATTCTGGTGTACCCCCGGGTCTCATCCAATTGTTCATTTTGCAGATGTTCCAGTTCAGCAATGGAATTTACCGCCGTCAGATTATGGGCATAATGAACAGGAAAGAAACGGCACAGACCTGTATTTTCATACAAAACTTCATGCTCAATCCCAGCCGTCAAGCCGTCACTGCTGCCTTCATAGACAACCAGCATATGAGTCCTTTCCATAAATTTCAGAACCCTGATCAATGATTTCCGCTCGGTAAACCGGGTCCAGTCAACTTCAAGGTATTCCGCCAAAAACGTATCCAGCGTTTCTATCAATTGGGACAGCAAAAACTGCTTATTGTCTTCTAAGTCATCCAAAAAGACCAGCACACCACATAATAAAATATAATCACGGGGATCCTGAAACTCCAAAATACCCATAAAAGACTCGCCAGTCACCGGAAGCTTCTCGAGCTTGATCAGTTTATCGTTGGCTACCATCCGCCAGCCTAATTGCTGACCGATGAAACGCTGCATCTGCGGTAATGCCCGTTTGACTTTAAAGTATAGCTCTTTATCATATTCTCTGGTAATCCAAAAATGTTCCAGAAGTGCTCTCATTTCATCCATCGTATCTCCCTTACATCACCTCTTGTCCACCGTCTTCAAAGACCAGGGTATAGCGGGGCATCCTTAGAGTACCATCCTCACACCGTAATAAAAAATCGCCTTCTTCCCGTTCCACCCGATAAGCCTGTCCGTACTCTGTCCGTCCGCTCTTACGCGAATTGGCGGTTGCCGCCGCAATCCACCTCAGCAGCGTCGAACGAGCCGCCTCGGGAATAATGTCGGTAATCCCATCCAGCTTGATCTTTCCATCATGTTTATATTTCATTACTAACTCGCGTGCCTTATTCGCCTGCTGTAAATACTCCTGCTGCCTGGCGATTTTTTCAAAGGTCCGCACCTCGAACCCAGTCCGATCCATCCGTGGACGATAGCGATGGGTTCTGGGTTTTAATGCATACTCAAGCGGCTCTTCTTCATAAACGCTGCTGTTTATATTCTCTGTCGAACGGGATGCATTGATTTGAAAATGCTCAACTTGAAAAGCCCCGAATACCAGCGACGAAAGTCGATGGGCTTCCTCGATATCCGTACAATCCAGAAAGAGTTTGATATACTTCTTATAGTCGTCCTTCCGGCTCATTCCCCAGTTATGCATCTGGAGAATCATCGCTGCATTCTGAATCATCTTGCGGATTACTTCATTGGTAATCTCTAATACCTGATAACTTTCACTGGGCCGACCGCCTCTTGAAGTAAACCAGTCAATCAGCGCATCCCATTTTCCCCGAATGTTCTTTTCCAGATATATATCAAAATCACTATATTCTTCACTGACCAATCGGGGAATATCCAGTTCGCTCTTAATCACCCGTGCCAGCATCTGTTCCTGGACATCTGTCGGGATTGTCTTGAGACAGTTTTCAATCTGCCCCGAATAATGCTGTAGTTCCCGGACAAACTCCCGCAAATAGGAAATGAAATGGTCTTTATGGATTAGAAATTCCATGGACTTCAATAACTTTTCTGATTGTCCGGAATAAAATTCCCGCAGATAATCCTGATAGTTCTGATTGAGGATTTTAAAATCCTCCTGCAGGCTCCGCCACCATTGGTTGATTTCACTAAGCGGTTGGTCAGTAATTGTTTTGGTTTTTTCCAAAGCATTTAAGATTCGGATAAAATAATGCGGGGAAAGGCTGTGGCTCTCAATAAAAAGATTCTCCAACTGCACCGTCAAGCGTTCAATCTCAACAGCATATTCCGACATCGTGTAACGAAATTGTTTATTTTTAAAATCATCGATGGTCGTTACATTTCGCGGATCCTGAATCGGAGTCAGGTTCTTCCAGTTGACCAGCGCGGTTAGATCCAGTTTCAACTGATCCATGGTGTAATCCGCAAATCCGTCTATATCTAACAGGCGCTCATAAACATCTTCCTTATATAATTGAAAACGCATCTTTTCATATTCTTCGTAAAAAATGCGCATGATCGTTCGGTATTGAACCGCGTTTTGAGCGGTAAGGTAAGCAGCTTCAGAAATGCTGTCCAAATGATTCATGTAAGGCTCCTACTTTAGTGGCATTTTGATATTGTTTTATGTATATTAATTTAACATAAAACGAGGAAATTTACAAAGAATATTGCATATGGCAGATAATCGCAAGGATCATCTGCCATTTAAAATAATCTGTATATACAATCCCTAATTCACCTTAGTATCAAGAAATATATTTTTTGTCTTATTATTATAATTAACAATAAATATCTTCTCTTTTATTTTAGCAAAGTCTAGGTATGCTTTTTTTGTATCTTTTCCTCTTTTAATAAATATATCCTTAATACTCTCTTTGTCTTTCATCTCATCACTACAGTAATTGTATATTATTAACTCTGATTCAGCATCTAATAACGATTGGAAAATTTGCCTCCACCACCACATATCTGTTTCGCCCATTGATGACCCATAAATTATAAACAAATCAGCATCCTCAAAATATTTTTTATATTTTGAATCATTTTGTGCCCAGTAAGATTTTACAAATTTTTTTCTCTCATCAGTCTGTTTATTTACTATTTTTTGCAAGTTAAACCAAAAGTTTCTGCTCCTATAATAGCCCGATGAATGCACCAATCTCTACAACCGGGGCGAAATAGATACATTGGGGCTATAATCCAACTTAATATTTGTTCTTGTCCTGTTTTACCTGACGCAGTATTTAATCCTAAAGTTATTAATTCTTCATCTAAACACTCAACCTCCAAGTTATTAAGTTCCATAAACGTCATCATCGCAAAAACTCCGATTCTTTTATTTGCGTCATTAAACGCATGATTATTCACCAAACTATAACCTAAACACGCCGCCTTTTTCTACACCGCTGGATACAACTCTTCCTCTATCATCAACCTCATAATATTTAAACTGGGTCGTATCTGTTGTAATCTTTTGATGAGGAATGCACGTTTCAAAACGACGGTTAATTCTGTTAGGTGCGACTTTCCCAACTTTTCCTTTGTAGGAATGGTACCTGCGATTTCTGTGCGTGAAGGAATATCTGTTAGTTTGAAGGATCCTCGGAGGCTGTGGATGATTCTCGCTTTTTGTTCTGAGGTATTTCCTCTAAACGCAGCCTCCTCAGTTCTTTTAAATATGCATTCTCTATTTTGAGTTTTAATAATTCATCCTCAAGCTGTTTGACGTATTCCGTATTGTTATTGGAGGAAGATGGTGGATTTGATACTGGATTTTTAGGCTTATCCATTTTTCTTGGCATCAGTAAGGTTTTTCTATGCTTTTAAAGTATTTTATCTAGTGAGTGATACCCAAAATGTTGCCAAATCGTTGCCGGCACTTAAACAAATTTGCTTGAACCCCACATAAACACTGGGTTCCCGAAAGCCTGTACATCACTCAAACTCTGTGGTGGATGCTGTAAACTGGTTGCTATTTGTTATTTCTCAGTAATTAAATTATCCTAATTCCTCAAAGACCGTCTTTATTTTTTTGTCTGTCAATATTTTCAGAGCCAAAACAGAGCCAGAATGTATGCATATTAACTGATTCTGCTCTTAAAAATCCTCTTCTCTATAAGCAAACCTATATTTACCTTTTCCTTTTCCTTTTACTTCTTTCAATACATCCATATCACGAAGTTTCAACATAATATTTCTAGCTGTAGAAGGCGCACACTTCAATATATCTGCAACATCCGTTGCTCCAAATATCTGATTTACTTCTATCTCTTCATACACCTGAATAATGTTTTCTTTTGTTGGTTCACGGTATTTTTTCTTTTCAATCGCCAACTTTAATATCTCAATCGCCAGCTTTTG
>Ga0153940_1000517_pt1 | contig 19714 bp, 15 predicted proteins | sample TSNJ024MetaG_FD_104736 | JGI IMG/M metagenome (GOLD analysis project Ga0153940, IMG submission 104736) | Attine ant fungus gardens microbial communities from New Jersey, USA - TSNJ024 MetaG | ecosystem: Host-associated > Fungi > Mycelium > Unclassified | place: USA: New Jersey, Brendan T. Byrne...
TAGATTTATTTGAGCATTTGCTAAAGCAAGGCTATCCACTTCTTTCAGAAACGGAAATTCAGCCTTGTATTGTGCAGGGGTAGGGTATCTGATAGATCTGTCTGCTTTTTCTTGAGATTCTTTATAAGAGTCAATCCTATCAGCAAGCATTTTATTATAGACTAAGCGTACACAACCAAATGTTTTTGCAAAAAATAATTTTTGTTCATTATTGGGGTATATACGATATTTGTATGCTTTCAACATTTCCCACACCTACTTTCTGCCTTGTTTTTCGATATACTGTTTTACCATTTCTATTGTAGCACCGCCTGTTGTAGTCAAGCAGAAACTCCTTGACCAAAACATTTCTTTGGGCTTCTTGTTGATTAATATATTGCCTAAGTAATAAAACATCGCACAATCCAAAAAATTCAAAATAATATTAGCAATCCAATCTTCAATATATGCACTCAATCAGTTTCTCCTAAATGAACAAGTCAAGCTCACCTTTAAAATTCTTTCCAATTTTTTATATAATTTAACAACTCTTATATAATATGACATATTTTTACAAAAAAATCAAGTAAAACCAGTAATGCAACAGCTACAACTTTCTTCTCCTCAAAAATGCCAGCCATCTGTTATGAAATGGCTGGACAAATAAAATCCTTTTATGGAGTCCATCTGCCGATTACTTGCTGCGAATCTCCTGCATATTCACTTGGGTATTGTCCAAATGTTTTTTCCTTTAATACCCTCCCCTGACAAAATCAACACTCATACTGCAAAGTATTTCCATCGACATATTCTCACCTTTTTGCTATGATAGTAAAAGAGGTTTTTACGATCAGAAATATCCACTGTACGGGAGATAAACTATGCGAGAATATGTTGTTGTGACTAAGGCTCCTGACATGAATTATCGTCAGGATTATGTTGCGTTACCCAAGAATTATGGTACTGAAGAATATTACAATCGCCCCGATATCCAAGCTATCTATCAGCTTGTATATGACAATTTGAATACTTTAAACCAAAAGAATGGTTTTGCCGAAAAACTATCTTCTTTTGAAAAAATATATATTAAACCAAACCTGGTTTCTGTTTACCACAACAGTGGAATGGAAGAAAGCGATTATCCGGAATCGACCGATCCACGCGTCTTTGATGCGATTCTCTCTTTCCTGAAGCAGTACCATCATAATATTATCATCGTAGAATCATCCGGTAAACCGATGCCAACCCGAACCAGTTTCAAAGTTTCCGGGTATGACCGCATAGCCCGATACCATCAGATGAAGATCTTCGCATTAGAAACATGTCCGGTGGTTCGTTATATTCTGCCGAAAGCCGAAGTAATGAAGGAAGTATACATCCCTGAAATGTTTCAGGATGTGATCAACAAAAGTGCTTTTTATATATCTGTCCCTAAATTAAAAACGAATATTTATACGCAGGTTACTCTGGGTTTTAAGAATGCTATGGGCACGATTCCATATGCACTGCGCGAAAGAAACCATAACTATTATATCAATAAGAAACTGGCCGACTTGCTTTACTTATTCCAGCCGGATCTGATCATCATTGACGGTCTTATCGGCGGCGAGGGCAATACCCCTGCTCCCGTAGATCCGGTAGATTCCCATGTATTGGTATCGGGTACGAATTCGGTTGCCGCAGATACCGTCGGATCTAAAATTATGGGCTTTGATCCGGATACAATACCGCTTATGATAGAAGCAAAACGCCGGGGCTTTGACGCCGAAACCGTTGAGGTAATCGGGGATATACCTGTTTATCAATTTCGGCGTGCCAACCCCTCATTAATGGATAATAAGTTCCATCAGCAGTTCCCGAATATTTTGGTTCTTGCCGGACATAGTCTCCCCCATGCTCCGCGTATCGAACATCCGGATAAGGTCACGCCTGAATTGGCGCAGGCCCTGGAAATCGCCTGCGATGGCGGATGTCTGGCCGCTCTGCGCTCTGGCTTTGACTATGTGGTTTATTCCCCCAAGAAGGATTACAATATACCACTCACCATAGCCATCGGCAGCGGCATCAGTATCGACGGAACCCGTTACTGGTTCGACCGGGATGGCAAGCCATATTCAGAAGCAGAAATCCGCAGTATGGAGCCGCCGCTTCTGACCCTCGGTAATTGTGCCGCAGTTCTGGATGATGCCGCTTCTTACAAGACGACCGGATGCTGCAGTCCTTCCGCCTGTATGCTGGCCGCAACTGCTGCCATGAAAGTGCCATTTCCTTTGCTGTCTGTTAACAACCGCTCTCTGATCCATTTTAGCTCCCATGTGCTGTCAATGGTACTGCACCGATCCTTTTTAACTCTGATAGGAAAATGGATCGATTGCCCCTCCGAACACAAAGATCAGATTTACCCCGTTCCAGAGCTTGGGGAAGACAAACAACATTTAAACTATGTGGAATGGCCACTGGGGAAGATGGATTTCAAAACGAAAATTAAGATCATTAAAGACCAATTTGCCATTATGAAGCTTTGAATCAAGAAACTTCTGCTGTTGGGGTCAGTTCGTGCCCCAACAGCAGAAGTTTCTTTTTCTCAAATCAATAAATGCTGTGCGAATTCTTTCCGAATGATTTCTCCCTCCAGCGGTCGTTCAAAATAGAAGCCCTGGATAATGTCGATTCCCATACCGGCCAATAACTCCAATACCTCTTTCGTTTCCACCCCTTCTACACACAATTCCAGTCCCATACTCTTCGATAGATCAAACAGGCATGAGATAATAGTCTTGTTACAATCATCTTCCAGCAGTCCCTGCACATATGTCTTATCAATCTTAATCTGACTGATCGGAAATGTCTTAAGGTAATTCAAACTGGAATACCCGGTTCCGAAATCATCCAGGGCAATACCAACCCCCAGCTTACGCAGCTCCCAGCACAGCATCGAAGCCGTTTCGAGATCCTTCAGCAAAGATGTTTCTGTCAGTTCACATATCAGACAGCTGGGATCCAGATTGTACTTCTGGAACAGCTCACACATATAATTCAAAAGTCCCACATCCGAAAGCTGCTGAACCGAAAAATTGACGTGAATGTGTGCATCAATACCAGCCTTTTTCCACTGACTGCATTCTCTAAGAGCTTCGCTTAGGATCCAGCGCCCTACCGGAATAATTAAATCCGTAATTTCCAGCGTTTCGATCAGTTCTTCCAAAGTAACATCTGGTATTACCGGGTTGAAATACCTTAAAAGCGTCTCTGCCCCATACCAGTAATTCTCATTTTCCCGAAGTTTAACAACCGGCTGATAAACTAAACGGAAATGCTCATAATTGTTTTCAATATCCTTTCGAACTTCATGTTCTATGACATAATGCTTCGATATATCCCGGCCTTCTTTGTTCATAAAAAACATGATCTTTTCTGATGTCCCTCTGGATAGTGCATATAAAGCCGAATCTGCACTCTGCAGCAGCTGGTCAGGGGTTTTTTCATGATTCGGATATGTAGCGATTCCCATTAATACATCGATATAGACACTGTGCCCCTCGATTACACGCGACTTTCCCAAGGCAATCTGCAAAGGAGACAGCCTTTCAAGGATCTTATCATGCTCAAACGCACTTGAATGTACCAGAAAATGATCTGCTTCTATCCGATAAATTCCCAAGCTTTGCGGTAAATAGGTATTTAAGATTACAGCAAATTCTTTTAGAACTTTATCACCAAAATCATGTCCGAATATTTCATTAAACACCTTGAATTTCTGAATATTAATACAAATGACACTGCCTCTCGCTTCTTTATCATTTAGATAGTTTTTTAGCTCTTGTTCATAGCAATTTCGATTCTTCAGACCGGTCAGGATGTCGTAATAAAGCATTTGATGCATATGCCCTTCCATCCTTTTCTGTTCTGTAATATCCATAAGCGATCCGGCAATCATCAACGGCCTGCCCTCCGTGTCATGTATCCCTTTCCCGTGACAGGATATCCACATAATTGTCCCTTGCTTTGTATTAACACGATACTCCGATTTGTGAAGCTGTGACTTGCCGGTAAGAAAGGGCGTAAAGGATTCCAAAAAGACATTTCGGTCTTCCGGTACAATGAATGAAAGTACCGTGTCCATCGCATTATTAAAAGTAGGTTTCTCTAAGGGCAGTACCTCCAGTGCCTTCGGTGAAAATGTACAAACATCATTGACTAAATCCAAATGATAAATGTAATCTGTTGATCCTTCAAGAACCAATTGGTTAATTCGCTGAGCCTCATTCCGCTCGGAAATAATAACATTCAACTGCTTTTGATACTCATCAGTCAATTCATAGTTCACATGCAGCAGTCCGAATACATATGGGCGTTCTTTCACCTTAGCCAAAGTAACCATCCCAGCCATCCGCTCTCCATGAACGATAAAATTCAACTGATTGTCCATTCTGGTCGATTTTCCCTGCTTTATCCGGGCAAGTCCTATGGTCAATATTTCTCTGCTCCGTTCCGCTAAAAATCCCATAAACTCAACTATGGACATTTCCATTTTATCAACTGTCATTAGATACATGGCTGTCTGCTGGGATAAATAAACCATCTCCTTTTCCAAGTCAATAAGAAGGCTTTGCTCCATTAATTCTTGTGGTAGTTCCGAAATATCAAATTTTTGTAATAATGTCTTCCATTCCCATGCTGCTCTTCCCATACTACTTCCCCCAAGTTAAATATTTTCTCTCGTATTATATTTTCAAACTAAAATAAATAATAGCATATATAGTCGAACAATTCAACTTTTTGACGTATTTTAGGTTCATTTTTTTTACTTTTTGTCTTCTTTATGAAATAATATAGATGAACTCATTGTCTGCTCAAACAGAAGGCAACCACAAGTCTAATACTTTTTGTGGTTGCCTTAGCATAAATATTCCGTCATCATTTACGCTCAAAATCAGATTTTACATACGCGTCAACTTTCGGCTGAGACGAGCATCCTAATACAAACTCATTGGTCAAAAAAGCATCCACCAGCTCCTCCATCAGCTTTTTTCCTATGGTAAAAGCACCTATGCAGGCAATATTGGCGTTGTTGCCTCCACAATTCCAAACAGACCATTTAGTCCCGCTGCCAGCATCCTGGCAAAATCCACTGTTGTAATAATGTCCAGACCCGCTCCCGCTTCTGACATTTCCATAAAAACGGTTCCATAAATGGGCCCCATTGATCCTCCGATTTTATCCGATTTCAGCCAATTACACTTTCTTTTTATTGTTATTTCCCTGCAGATAAATGGCTGCGAGAACGATAAGACCTTTGATCACCTGCTGCAGATACGCCGAAACGTTAATCAAATTCATAATATTGCTTATCATGCCGATGATGAAGATGCCAATCAGGGTTTTCACAGCATCTCCTTTGCCTCCGTTCAGATTGGCGCCTCCGATGACAACCATCGCAATTGCATCCAGCTCAAAGCCCTCGCCAAACAGCGGAGAGCCCACACCAGTCCTTGCACATCCCAGAACGCCCGCGAGAGCACACAGAAAGCCGGCAATCATATAGACACTGAATCGGTAGGCATTGACACGCAGACCTGCAAGGCGCACCGCTTCCGCATTTGACCCGATTGCCTTGATAATCCTGCCGTAAGAGGTAAAGCGCAGCAGGAAGAATATTATAAGAAAGACAATGATCAAAAACCATACCAAGTTGGGAAGCCACAGAAAATATCCTGTACTGATTGCTTTAATACCCTGGGCCGTAACACTGATCGGCGCGCCTTTGGACCAGATATATGCAAATCCCCGCCCTACCGTCATCATGGCCAGTGTTACAATAAACGCAGGCAGCTTTTTATAAACGATAAAAAAACCATTCGCTGCTCCCATAGCTACTCCAAGTATAATTGCCATAAACACTGCAAATTCAATCGGCATTTTCTGCCGTGTTGCAATTACGGATACAACAACATTGGCCGCGCCGCAGATCGATCCCACAGAGAGGTCAATGTCTCCTGTAAGGATTACAAGAAGCATTCCCATGGTGATTACTCCGATAATCGTATTCTGCTTCAACAGATTTGTGATATTCTGCAAAGTATAAAAATTAGAAGAAAGGATGCAGCAGACAGTAATCATTCCAATGAACACAAGATAAGTGTTATTTTCCAGCAGCCATGAGATTACCTTTTTGCTGTTTTTCCTGCTTCCTCCAGCCATCTTTGTATTTGTACTCATACTTTTTCCTCCATGCTGTATTGATTCGTAACTATTCAGCCTTCGACTGTCCCGCGAGGTGTTTTCAGGCTTTTATGCCTGAAAATCCCGAGAATTGCAGGCGCGAAATGCTGTAAACAGCATTTCTGTGCATTCTTATTACAGTTCAGCCGAAGGCTGAACTGTAATATTGATTCAGGACTTTACTCCGGCAGACAGTCCGATTATATTGCTCTTTTCAATTTCCTCCGCCTTAAGTTCCCCCATAACCCTGCCCTGACCGATTACGATGACAATGTCGCACATTCCCACAATTTCTTCAATCTCAGATGAAACAAAGATAACTGCCAGACCTCCGGCCACCATTTCATTGATAATATTATAGATTTCAACCTTTGCCCCGACATCCACACCGCGGGTCGGTTCATCCAGTATCACTACCTTGTTATTGATATACAAGGTCTTGGCAATACTGACTTTTTGCTGATTTCCGCCGGAAAGCGAGGATACCGGATGATGAATGCTTCCGCATTTGATCATAAAATCTTTTACTTCCTTTGTTACAGCCTTCACTTCTTTTTTCCGATCCAGGACACCGAATTTCCGTGAAACAGACCAAAGATCCGATAAAGTAATATTTTCTCTGATTTCAAGATCAAGCAGCACTCCGTCATCCTTTCTGTTTTCTGAAAGATAATTGATACCGTGTCTCATAGCATCATGGGGACTTCTTATTTTCACTTTCTTATTTTCCACATAAATTTCTCCACCGTCACGCTTATCGGCACCAAATACCAGCCTCACACTTTCTGTCTTTCCGCTGCCCAACAAACCGGCTATGCCCAGGACTTCTCCCTTGTGCACGGAAAAAGAGATGTCTTTCACCACATTTCCCCGCCTCAGGTTTTCAACCCTTAAGACCTCTTCTTTGATCTCAACATTTTCACGCCTGGGGTAGTAAGTATCCGGGTTTCTCCCAATCATTTCCGCCACCAGGCCGTCTCCATCAATCTCTCCGCGTCTGAAGCTGCTTTTCTTTTCACCGTCACGAAATACGGTAATGCGGTCTGAAAGGGCAATTACGTCTTCCAGCCGGTGTGAAATGTAGATGATCGTAGCACCCTTCTCTTTGAGATTTTGTAGAATTTCAAACAGCATCTGTGTCTCATATGGCGATAACACTGCCGTAGGTTCATCCAGAATCAACACATTGATATCTTCCGAAAGTGCCTTGGTGATTTCTACAATCTGCTGATACGCAACGCTTAAATTACCCACAACCTCTGTTGGTTCAATTTGAAATCCCACTTCAGAAATCAGGTTTTTTGTTTTCTGGTTCAGCTTTTTCCATTTTATCAGTCCGCCTTTTTCTGAAAGCCTGTGGATAAAAATATTCTCTGCAACGGTACAATCCTGCGCAAGGGCAAATTCCTGATAAATCACCCCGATCCCCTGCTTTTTCATATCAAAAGTGCTCTTCGGATCCACCTTTTTCCCATCTATCAGAATTTCTCCGCTGTCCCGCATATAGGCACCTGAAAGAATTTTGATCAGGGTGGATTTACCCGCACCGTTTTCTCCCACAATTGAATGGATCTCTCCCGGATAAAACTGCACTGTTACATCTTTTAATGCATGAACGCCGCCAAAGTTCTTATTAATATGCCGCATTTCCACACTACAATTTTCGCTCATACAATCCCTCCACTTATATACCCAGCATCCTCCTGCTTCGGGGATGCAGGGCATATAACAAAAATCGTTACTATTCACAGCTACGCTGTAAAGCACACAAATTATGCTGTACCGCTCACTAGAACATCGCATCCGGATCGTAGTAATCCATTACATTATTCCTGGTGATACATGCGCTTTCTGTATATGTGACATCCGGGAAATCCGTATTCCCATTAAAATACTGTTCTGCACTTAGCACCGCTATTTCTGCCTGCTGTACAAAGCTGTTGAGACCAGTTGCATAATTATCTGTGCTCTGGATTAATTCCAGTGCTTCCTTCTGCGCATCTGCTGTGGAGGCAAAGATAATCTTGTCTGCCATTCCGCGCTCTTCAAGAAGGCTGTAAACAGGCAGTGTCATAACATCTGCCTCAGATATGATCACGTTAAAGTCAATATTTCTTGCCAGCACATCCTCCATGCCGGATATAGAAGTATCCGCATACCAGTCCGTATACAACTGTGCCACAATTTCAATACTGCATTCGCCGTCTGTCTGAAGTCTGCTCTCTGTAATCCCTTCCAGCACGCCCTCTCTTCTGAGCTCACAGATATGCTCACCTTTTACGCCGGATACGATCACCGCCTTGATCGGTCCCTGTATTTTACCGGCAACCCATTCACCCACCAGATATCCATTCTGACGGTTGTCCGCTGTAATGGTTGTCAGAAGTTTTGCCTCATCACTCAGCACATTATCAAGTGCAATTACAGGAGTTCCGCCTTCTACAACTGCATTGATCGTAGGTGTCAGCATCTCCGGATCGGTTGTATTCACGAAGATCAGGTCACAGCTCTGTGCTGCCAGATCTTCCATATCTGAAATCTGCTTGTTGATATCTCCATTTGCATCTGTTACAACATATTCCCAGCCCTTATCACCACAAAGCTGCTTTAATGTGGCTTCCAGCGTAATCCATGAATTATACACAAGAATATTGTTGGAATAGCCGATTTTGTATGCGGAACCATTTTTAGGTTCTACCAGCCCGCCATGGCTTGCTGCTGCCTCAGAGTTTTCTTTGTCCGTCGCTGAAACTGTTTCACTGCCGGACTTTGACTCGCGGTCTGCATCGGCAGACTGTGAACATGCTGCTAATCCCAAAATCATTGTTACCGCCAAAATTCCCACCAGAATACTTCTCATTCTTTTTTTCACTTCCTGTTCCTCCTTTATTCAAGTTTTCAGGATACCGATTGATACAGGCACCTCACAAAAACATTTGAATTATAATTTCCGACATTCTTTTACCGTTTCTACCAAAGCCGCAAAATTCTCAAAACTGGTATCCCGCATAATATTAATCGGCGCAAGAACCATGTTTCCATATCTGCCAAGGTGCTCCACAACATATTTTATATTGTTACGGACATCCTCCGGGGTTCCATGGGCCAGTGTCTGCTGACAGTCAATTGCCCCATAGAAAACAAGGTTGTTTCCGTATCTCTTTCCCAGTGCTTCCACATCCATGGCTGCTGACTGAACCGGATGAATCGCATCAAGCCCAATCTCAACCATATCATCCAGGAACAGCGAACAATCCCCGCAGGAATGGTGGACTACACTGAGTCCTGCTTCTTTATAGATTCCCCATATCCTGGCAAGACGCGGTTTGTAGAATTCTCTCCACATTTCCAGCGACATCATGGGCCCCCGCTGAGTACCATAGTCGTCACCGCTGTGTCCGAATGCAATGTCATACTGAACCAGCATCCTGGCGATTTCGATACGGTAATTCAAGATTTTATCAAGCAGCTCTCCTACTTCATCGGGATATTCATAGTGGGCCATCAGTCCATGCTCAAATCCAAGCATCAGCCAGCATTTCTCGAACATTCCATAATACTGGCCTACCGCAACCGCATAACCCTTGTTATTGTAATAATCCAGATTTTTTTCCAGCTCATATAGCTGACCTTCTTTTCTGGGATCCGGAGCTTGATAATCTGCAACCTTTTCAATGTCCGGAATTACAATATTTTCAACCGGCCGCTCTCCGTCATGATCTGTTCGCCAGCCGATTCCCCATCTGTCATACACAATATGCGGATCTTTCTCATCCTGTTTGGCAAAGCCGTTTTTCAGAACAAAATCCATCAATTCGGGATCATAAACAAATTTCTGCACTTCGTCCATCACATTACAGTAAAGGATGTCACATCCGATATAATCCAGCAGCTCTTCGTATGTCATGCCGTAATGGTCTGCAAAACGTTTCATTGTTCTGTAGTCTTCAAACATGTAATCAACCGGCATCATATCCGCTTTTTCATGCCGCAGTGTCATTTTGACTCTTTCTTTTTTTGTCATCTTTCCTCTCTCCATCTCCTTTTCTGTCTTTTTATGATTTTATTATATCAATCAGAAAATCTTTTTACACCCGACGAACTTTGGAATAGGTGCATAATTCTTATGAGTGCTCCTTATAAAAATGAAGGTGCCTCAAAAGTCAGAGCTTTTGAGACACCCTCATAAAACACTCAATGGAACCACACATCGGAAATGCAGTCATCAATCACATACAGAATGCGGTCTGAAAGCATTTTTATTTCTTCAAAATCCTTAGAGAAAAAAACAATCACTTTTCCTTCCTCTTTCAGCGCGAGAATCTTATCATACAACACCATCCGTGAATTGAAATCTACATTAGCCATGGCATTATTTATCACATATATTTCACACCCGCGCGCAATGCTATTGGCAAAAATCAGCTTTTGCTTAAGCCCTCCGCTAAGCTGATATGCTGGTTTTTCCAGTTCCTCCGCTCCTATCCCCACATCTGCAGCGCTTTCTTTGGCTGCAATTTTCTCCAAAGACCTGCTGCGTATCCCCAGACAGGAGGTTTTTTTCAAATTAGAAAATGATATATTCTTTTCGATACTATATTCCGGCAACAATTCCTCGTTGGGATTCTCTCCCAGAATCAAGGCGATGCCATATCGGGCAGCATGAGCAGAATCAGATAAATTTGCCTTCTGCCCGCATATTCTAATTTCCCCGCTTAGGATCTTCTCACGCCCGTACAGCGCATCTGCCAATTCGTCTGCAAGCTGCGGAATAATGGTGTAAATTCCCAATATTTCACCCCTATGCACCGAAAAGGTTGCGTTCCGGCAGGATTTCGTCTCTACGCTGGTCAGCTGCAGCACCGCTTCCCCAGAAGGAGCAGAGCGGTTTCGGCTGAGATATTCCATCTTCTCCTGCCGCATTAACGCAAATAGCATACTGAGGTAAGCCTGCTGTCCGTCAACGATCTGCACCACCTGCCCGTCCTGCATAACCGCAATCCGGTCACACATTTCAATAATTTCATCCGGATCATGGGAAATCACAATAAACGAAACACCTTCTCCTCTCAGCCGCTCAATCTGTTTCTTTACCCATTCCCGTTCATCCCGGTGCATGATGCTTGTAATTTCATCCAGAATAATAATTTTTGTGCGAAAGGTGGCAGCCCTAATCAATTCAACACGTCTTCTGTCTGCATGAGAAAGATCCTTTATCAGAGTATCCGGCGGTATTTCCAGCCCGCCTTCCGCAAGATATGTTTTTGCCAGCATGTTCAGCTGTTTTTTTCTTATAAACCTTGCCCGTCCGTCCTTACGGAGCAGAAACATATTCTCCGCCACCGTCATTTCTTCCACAAGCCCCCCCTGGTGAAACACACATAATATCCCTCGTCTCTGGGCATCGGAAGGAGACAGGATATCAACCTTTTCTTCCTCAAAATAAATCGTCCCGCTGTCTTTATCCAGCTCTCCAGACAGGATTTTTGCCAGCGTAGTCTTGCCTGTGCCGTTTCCACCGATAATCCCAAGAACCTCCCCCCGAAACAGATTTAGATTAACGTTGCAGAGCACCTGATTCCCGTAAAAATTCTTATTCATATGCCGAATGCGCAGTACCTCTTCTACCATGCTTATACGCCGTTCCTTTTCTCTAATGTGGGGCACACTAGTCATCAAGTGTCCCAAAGGGCAGCTCCTGCCCGCCGCCAACCAGAGGCAATGCCACTTCCACATCTGTGCCCATTCCTTCTTTGCTGTATATATTTAATCCATACTCATTTCCAAAATAGAGTCGGATTCTCTGATTTACATTAATCAGCGCAACACCATGTTTTCGGTTATCACTCTGCCCTTCCGGATCATCCGCAAGTATCCGTTCATTCAACTGTCTCAGCTGCTCGGGTGGCATCCCGATGCCATCATCTTTGATAATGATGAGAAGCTGCGTTTGGGTCTGAATAATTCGAATCGTGATATTTCCCTGACCCACTTTTGTCTCCAGTCCATGGAAAATAGCATTCTCCACAATCGGCTGAAGCATCATTTTAATCAACCTGCATTCCATCAGCTGCCCGTCATTCTCATCAAAATCCTTATGATAGCAGAACTTATTCTTAAACCTGTAATTCTGTATGATCAGGTAGTCTTCCACATTTTTCAGCTCTTCACGCAGCAATACGACGCTTTCCTTTCGATCTATGGTATATCGAAAAAAATTAGACAATGCTTTGATCATATGGGATACATCCTTGGCCCCTTCGCGCAGAGCGAGTGCACGGATGGATTCCAGGGTATTATACAAAAAGTGGGGATTTATCTGGCTTTGAAGCATCGTAAGCTCTGCCTGCTTCTTTAAAATACGTTCTTTATACTCTCGGTCTGTCATTTCCTTGATTTTCTGCATCATCACATTAATCGTCGATGCAACCGGATAGAAAATACTGTGAGAATTAATCCGCACATTATTCATATCTTCATGAATAACGCCGTAAATGGCTTTCTCAATGATTAAAATGGGCCGAAACAGAAACAGATAATAAAGCAGTGTAAACAGAACCATTGCCGTAACAAAAAACAGAAAAGCCGGCAGTACCCTCATCAAGTGCTCTGAAATATATTCTCCGTAAGAATTCATGGGAATACTGTTGAACAAATAAAACGTTCCTTCTTGGGACTTCACATAGGAAACCAACCGGTCGCTGTCTGAAGCTGTTTCAAAAACAAGAGTGCCTTTGTCGTTTCCGTTTTGAAGCTCTTTTTTTACCTTTCCAAGATCTACAAGAGAAATCTGGTAGGGAACAATCTGATCCGCAGCAACGTCATACACAAAATACCTGTTCGCTAATTCTGTATCTCTTTCGATATGCCACAAATAGCTGTTATCAATCCCGTAAATAAAAATCAGCCTGCTGTTTTTTATTCTCACAGTGTGGGCTGCCTCCAGATAATCTCTGGTCTTTCCATAGGATTCAGAAAAAAAGTGAATATCTCCATTCTCTGTACCCTCATTCCCGGCAAACCGCTCCATGCTTTTATCAAATGCCTTCTCTTCGATAGAATGTACGTAATAAGTAATATCTCCCTGCTGGATTTGAAGAATCCCATGCAGGGACGGCTTTAATGCCGATATCACTTCTCCCATTTCCTGAAGCGAAATATTCCCATAAATTTTACTATAAAAGAGATCAATATTTTTTATATCAAAAATCTCTTCACTGAGTTTGATTTCTGCATTTTTGACACTGGTTTCAGAGGAAAGTATCTTCTCACTTCGATTTTTTTCAAAATCCTGCGTGATGCTTATCCAATCAACCACGAAAAAGGCTGCGATAGTAAAGAATAAAAAACAGACCAGCAGCGTGATACCTCTCCTCTTCAGCCGAAATATAATCTTTTTTCTGTCCTTGCTCGTTTCGTCCTGATACTCCATTCTCCTGCTCCTTAGCTGTGCAATCGCTTATAACCTGCCGGCGATACCCCAACCGTCTTTCGGAACACCTTGCTGAAATGCTTCGGCTCCGGATAACCGACCATTTCGGCAATCTGGGTGATGCTGTATTCTCCCTTTCGAATCAGCTGCCGTGCCACCGTCATCCGATACTGCATAACATATTCGCTGAAACCAATGCCCACTTCTTTTTTAAAGAAGGAAGAAAAATAATCAGGGTTCAAGTAAAGCAGACCCGCTACTTCCCTTACACTGATCTTCTTGGCATAGTGTTCCTCAACATATTTTTTAGCCTTCAGTATGGGCCATTTTTCTCTGGCTCCCTGACCCATGGAGCAATCTTTCAGCATATCGCTGACCAGTTTAAACAGATTTGTCTTTAACAATTCTGGCGTATAGCTTTCCAAAATACCTTTTTCCGCAAGCTGTACAAGTTTCTTTTCTTCAAAAACATCATGAAAAATCCGCCGGCTCTCCTGCCTGAAAATGTCAACAATCACACGATACAGCCGGAAATATTCCTCGGGATCTACTCCCTCCTCTGCAAAAAGCTTCTCCATCGCCTCATTAAAATAATCCCGAATTCCAGAAAGATTTCCGGTATCTACGGCATTGCAGAACCGGTTTTCCCATTCAACTGTGATAATCTGATAAATATCGAATTTGCGGAATCTGCATTCTCCATCATAAATTACTCTGTTGCTTCCGATGGTAATCCGGCAGTCCAGTGCATGACGTGCTTCCTCATACAATGCTGAAATATTCTTTTCTTCTCCGCTTCCCACGCCAGCCGTAAGATTTAGAAAAAAAGAAAATTGTTCTTTTTTTATTCCTCCTATGATATTTTCCAGTCCCTTTTTAATCTGTGCCCATTGCTCCTGTGCATAGTCAAGCAGAAGAGTGGTACGGCCCTCCATCTTCAGCGTCTGGCATTCATGACAGAGGGGATCGATTTCCTGACTGATCGATTCTTCCAGCCAGGTATTCATAACCTTATACTGGGAGTCATGGAGGTCAAGTCCGTTACTGACATCAATGGCAATCAGTACAACGTTAAGCGTATCCTCAACAAAGGTACAGCCAAATCTCTGATTTAAATCCTTCAAACGGGTTTCTGTATCTTTTTTCAAAAGGACATCACATATAATTTTCTTTTTCACATATTCACTGGTCTGCTGATAATTCTCCCGCAATTCATCCGCCTGTTTTTGATTTATCACCTGTGTTTTCTTTGCGTTGATACTTTGGCGGGTCTTTATGAGCGTTTTTTCAAGCTCCTTTTCATCAATCGGCTTTAAAATATAATTTTCCACACCCAGATTAAAAGCACTCTTTACATATTCAAAATCCTGATATCCACTGATTACTATAAATGCACAGTCAATTTTTTCCTTTTTCGTCTTCTCAATCAGCGAAAGACCTGTAAGTCCCGGCATACGAATATCCGTAATCACAAGATCCGGCTGCTTGCTCTTAATCAGCTCAAAGGCCTCAAGACCGTCTGTGGCACAGCCTGCATACTCCATTTTCAGCTTCGTCCAGTCAATAATCCCTTGAATAAATTCACATATCAATGCTTCATCGTCGACAATAAGAATTTTAAACATAATAAAACTTCTTTCTCCTACTCCGGCTACACCTGCTTCTTCTGTACATAATATCCCCCGAATCTTTTAAATTATTAAAAAGGCTGGTGAGGGCAGCTATTTTCGCCGCTTTTACCAGCCATACATCAAAGCCGCTTTTTATCTTCCATATCCCCTTTATACGGGCCCATTGACACAAACAACGAATTCATTTCCATCCAAAAATCCGCGCCATGAATGATCAGCTTTTTTCTTAATAATTATTTTGTATTTTATTATAACAGGTTAAGCAGAATTTAACACCAACTAAACTTAGAATAGGTGTACAATTCTTATCTTTTTTGGCCCCTACAGAAGTCAAATGTTCTCCCATTAATAACAGAAAGAGCAAGTACATTAAAAGATTAAGGGCGAGTTTTACGCCTTTTATTACTTAATAAAAGAAAAAGGAAGAAACAACAGATGACTGAAATCTCTTCCCAAATGATCAGTTACTTAATAACATAAGTACTCAACTTTTCCTGAAGCAGAGGAACTGCCTCTTTTTTATTATCATTACTGATAAATCCAAAGGCAATCGAATTGCCTGCAGTTAGATCAAAACAATCTAACGGTATCGTAATACTAACTAAATTTGGTGTTTTTTCCATAGTTACTGCATTCACTTTTGTCCATCCCCAACTATTATTTGTTCCGGTATATTGATATAAAATGTCGTTTTCCACTAAATATTCAAAACCGCATTCCTTCCATTCATACCAATAACCGGTTGAAACATTGTTATCAATATCGATAAACAACTGACTTTTTTTATCCAGGCTTTCTCCTGTAATTGTGAATGAAATTTCTTTTTCATTATTAGAAATTTTCATAGGACCTGCTGATAATTCTTCCTCCGGTTGTTCCAATGCATAGGACATAAGATGTCCTACAGATACTAACGGATAAGAAAGTTCATCATTATCTTCACTCAAAAATCCTATCTGAAATGCATTATCCTTTATGCTTACAGCTGAAACCGGCAATGTTATTAACAGGCTGGAATCCGACCTTTCCATAGATAAAACCTGCAAATTCGTCCAGGACCATGAATTATCAATACCATTATAGGCATATAATTTACTATTTTCAATTAAATATTCAAATCCTGAATTTAACCATTTGAATTGAAATCCTGTAGAAGAATCACTATCAGCATTTATGTAAAATTGATTTTTATCTGAAATTCCGGTTCCTTCTACGAGAATATAAATATTTTCCTCATCATTGGATATTTTCATGCAATCAATTGCCTTGAATACTACAGGAGGTGATACTACCTCTTCATCCATTGCAATTTGATTAAATTCCGTATAGGTTTCTTCAGCATCTTCAGCACTGATATTGATACTTCCTACCAGGTTATCACCTGTTTGAGCATTCCAGACTCCTACATTTGCTAATCTTACCGAATATTCCGGATTATTCTTAAGCTCCGGCCAGGGGCTTGATAATCGGAAATAAACGTTCCAATCTCCTGACTCCATGTCCTTAGGAATACTAAAATATAAATCTTTTGTCATAACCCCATTTTCTTTATACCACCTGCGAGGATCTTCATTTACTTTAGCGCTATAGGATTGACCTCCCTTTTCCAAAATAACTTCAAAGTCTTTCTCCTTAATCAGATTTCCAAATCCGGTATTCTCAATTTGAAATTGAATATGGAAAGACCCTCCTTTTTTAATATCTGTCTGAACCCCCACATCATGAAGCGTAAAACGATATCCCAGTTTATCCGTAATAAAATCATATGTACTTTGCCCCTGATAGGTAGTCTGTTTCCATTTTGAAATCACATCCGGATGGTAATTTTGATTTAAAATTTGTGCATGCAGCAAATTCAGCTCATAAATTGCATTATCGGGGTCTGAATAATTAGATAGATAATTGGTTTCTGCTACAAACGGAGTGTATTTGGCATGATTATCCACCCATGCAAGTTCCTTTTCTCTGGTATATCCCTGTTCAACATAAGTTCCATAATCATCTGCAGTACTGAGAAGTGCATCATTAAAATACCCTACTCTTGAAAGTGCAGAGCCTGAAAAAGCTTCTGATTCTGTCAAAGTACTTCCTCCGGTCTGAGAATTAAAAATACCACGAATATACATAGGCCTTCTCAATTGGATCGGAACACTGACCGGTACTGCATCCAACATTTCTGATACGATTGTGCTTTGTACGGATAAGGGAATGGGGTTTCCATAGTAGGAGCTGTGCCATTCTCCCCAAGGCCCCAGAAATCCAGCCTGAACTGTATAAAGAATATCTTCATTCTCATAAAATATCTCTTTTAACTGTTTAATATGATTGGTAATAATAGTAATATCTTTGGGCTCACATTGAGATTCACCCGTAAAATTATATCCGGCACGAAAAATAACGGAAAGACTGTAGCTCCTGGCCTCTGAAAAGGCAGAACGAATTTCATTTAATTTGGCAGCACTGATTGGCGAGGTTAAAAAATCACCCAAATCTGCTTCCAACAATATTGTGTTGATGCCACGTTCTTTTAGTTTATTGAAGCCATAAATATAATCGGTTGTATAAATCTGGAACCAACCTTTTTCAGGATTAAGAAAAATTGAAGTGTCTTCTTCTATAGAACTTATGGACATTGTTTCTTCCTGTGAAGAATTGGTTTGTCCAAACACCGGCAATAATCCTGATGTTATAAGTATCAAGGATAGCAATATTGCATTAAATAATTTCAACTTATTTCCTCCTTATAGTTTTTTCTTACTATTATACCTTATTTTACCTTTATTGTAAATATTTTGTTCGAAATTGTCGGAAAACAATTTTTACGATTCCCGGCGTTCCCATTATCTGACTTTACAAGCGGGTTATGACGCAGCTCATTGCTTTTTTCTTAATCATCATGATGTTTCGTGCCGCTAAAAGAGATTTGCATTTGAAACTTGTTCTGATATTCAAAACGTATGAATCAAAAAACCACGCTTCGCTTGGGAAACGTGGCTTCTCTTCTAAGTTAAATACAATATTCTTCATTTTTGTTGATATCCTTATTGGTTTCTAAAGCTTTCATTTAGTACAACGGTGATTAAATACTGATGCAGCATCCTGCAAATGATTTACTAACTCTTATCATATGTAATATATTTCACCAGCGTTTTCAGAAGACCTTCCGAATAGAGCAAACCATAAACAATGATGTCAATTTGTCTGACTGTTACAAATTTCTTCCCTTTCACGATTTCCTGAAATTCATCCAATAAAAACACCATATTACCAGATTCGTCTGTGCCTGCATTTGCTGCTCTGATGGATCTTGATAATTTTCCAAGGGAGAATTCCTCTTGTTTTCCGGTTTTTTTAATTACTATCATAACAACACCTCCTTTACTGTTATTATACAACAATTTGCAGTTCAGGTCTATTGATGTTTGAATTAATACTAAATAATGCAATATTTTCAGTTATATTTCACTTATCATCCCAAAATATTGTCTTTTCCACAAAAGATTACCTGTTAATCCCCGTAGATGTTACTCCCCTCATATCCACATACTCCACAACGAGGTGAATTGCACACCGGCAATAGCATCTCTGTTCCGCATTCATGACTCTCCTCACAATCCTCACATAGATAACCTGTTCCGTCATAGATACATTGTGCGCAGACCGATCTGGCCGCCTTCTTGCCACACTCCGAACAAATGTATTCAATCGGATTATTTCTGCCCATAAGAGTGATCTTATCTTTCTTCCACGGCTCAACTCTATAATCAGAAACACTGATGATCAAATCTGTTGTCGAACCGAAATCATATTCATAACTGATATTCATTCCCTTTTCAAGCACACTTTTCAACTGGTATTTCATGCTTTTCGCGGGTGTGTCCCAAAATCCCGAAGTATCCGAAAAACGTTCATATGACTCTCCCCATATATTAAAAGCACTCAGATGTCCACAGCACTCCAGCCATATATCTCTCAGAAACTGATCTATATCCTGCAGAGCCGCATTTTCCCTGCACTCTATGATCAGCCAATAATCTCTGTCATATTTCCCGGTTATGGAAAGGGTGAAATAACCACACTGCTTTTGCTTTACACTTGTGCCCTTTCCCATCTCCTTTATTCTTTCCTTGCATGCTGCAGTATGCCTGATCATACCTGCTTTAGTGTATTCTGCCTGACAATAACGGCAACGTCCTTTGCTTTGCTTTCCCATATCTGACCTCCTTGACATATCTTCTTTATTCTTTTAGCTGACATATTTGTGAACTACCCGCCACTTAACACCCTTACGGGTCGTTTGAAGTGGGAGCTTCTTGGGTAGTAGGACCTTTTGTTAGCCTCCTAAATTTACCAAGCTATAACCGTAGTCCCTACGGCTAAAGATAGTGCCAGCTATATGGCTAATTTCAGTAAGTTTTTACTTGCATTTTCATCCCTGTCATGATGACTA
>Ga0153940_1000518_pt1 | contig 19681 bp, 19 predicted proteins | sample TSNJ024MetaG_FD_104736 | JGI IMG/M metagenome (GOLD analysis project Ga0153940, IMG submission 104736) | Attine ant fungus gardens microbial communities from New Jersey, USA - TSNJ024 MetaG | ecosystem: Host-associated > Fungi > Mycelium > Unclassified | place: USA: New Jersey, Brendan T. Byrne...
ACAATCGCTATCCTCACCGCTCCGATGAGCCTTTGCATCGTGGGATATTTCAATGCCTTTGCGCGCCCGGATATCCGCCTGGTCGCGCTGATGCTGATCATCGCGGTGGTCAGCTACCTGTATGTCACCGTTCACATGGTCAGCTTGGTCCGATTGAAATTTTACCCCACATACGCGGCGTTCACGTTCCCTTACGTGATAAGCGCGATCGCGTTTAAGACGGCAAACGCCGCTCTGGTGGATCACGGAGTGCATGTCTTCTCGTTCGTCCCGATTGTATCGGAGTGGGCGGCGATAGCCGTGGTCACCTTTGTCCTGGTGCGATACACGGCTTCCATGGTATAAAACCGGGCGCGTGAGGCGACCGGCTAATCGTATTTGACGCGGGCAAGGCGCGTACAACCGCGCGCTTGCTCGCGGCGGTAAGTGATTGGCTTGTGGGGAGTATTCAAGAGTTAAATATCGGCGCTTTAGGAGAAAACATCTCTTAAAGCGTTGCGCATTATCCTTTTTCGTTGTATTATGCATTGAGGGTATTCCGGTAGGAGGTGTATGGATTGTTAATAAACCTCACTTTGGAAAATTGGATGTCTTTTCGCGACCCGGTGGAATTTTCCATGGTTGCCGGAAGGGAACGTCATTTCAGAGAAAGGCTTCCGAAATTAGGAAGCAGGCTTCGTGTGTTGCCCATATCATTGATGTACGGCGCTAATGCTTCAGGAAAATCAAATTTTGTCAAAGCATTCCTTTTCGCAAGACAACTTGTCATAGGCTATTTGGATAAGGCTGCGCCTATTCCGGTGAAGCCTTTTATGTCACCCGAGACGAATATGTCGCCGACGAAGATCTCTTTCGAGTTTTACTCAAATGGGAAAATCTATAGATATTATTTTTCTCTAAATGCTCGCCGGGTATTCGAGGAGAAGTTATCAAGAATTTTTTTGGATGGAAGTGAGCAATTACTCTTCCAAATAGACCGCGGTGCCAAGAAAATCGGCAGAAAGCATACTACGAATTTTGCCATTGCCGGTAAAAATCAGAAAGAAAATGAGCGCCTAAATTATCTGTTAAACGGAACTTGGGAGAATCAGCTATTCTTGAATAATTCATATTATCAAAGAGTGGATTATTTCAATGACATTGTCGATTGGTTCTCAAATTTGGAAGTCGTGTTACCAAATAGTAAATATGGTTATTTAATGGATGGCATATATCAGGAGACTAACTTCGAATACCTTTCCGAATGTTTGCGAAAATTAGACACCGGAGTGGACTTGTTTGAAATGAATCAAAAACCCATTGGCCGCGACGAAGTTATTAAAATAGCAAAATCCGCCGGGATTGAAGATTTGTGGGGCCGATTGGAAGCTCTTCGCGAAGGTGATACATTTCCTATAGACTTCGAGTCGCTCGTTTTTTTGAAACACAAAGACGGTATTTATTTGCTGCGAACCAATACCGTCCGAAAAGATAAAACCAGCGGGGAAAATATTGAAGGTTGGAGTCTCAGCATGGAATCCGACGGAACAAGACGGATCATTGATCTTCTTCCGATTTTGCCCGCTTCGCAAAACGCAAAAAACAGCAAGGTATATATCATCGATGAACTTGAGAGAAGCCTGCATCCCAATATGACCGGCTGGCTGATTGATCGTTTTCTGAGCTCGTGCGGTGAAGAGACGCGTACACAAATGATTTTTACGACGCACGACGTTTCGTTGATGGATAATGCACGCTTGCGCCGCGATGAATTATGGTTGGCGGAAAGAGACACGCATAACAACGTATCTAATATTTTTTCCATCAGCGATTATAAAGGTGTTCGCGATGATACCGACTTGCGCAAGAATTACTTAAGAGGTGTGTTCGGAGGGGTTCCCAAGATTATGATATCTAACCGGTGTCAAGTGGGCGCGAAAGAAAATAGCGATGAAGAGTGATGAATAGAAGACCGGATTACGAAAAATCCGGCAAGCGGTTATGCGGACATAAGAATACTCGCCTTTTTACTGATGAGTCGGTACAAACAGCAATCAATCGAGCGAAGAAGAAAGGCATCGGCATAAATGAAATGTGGCCGCAACAGCCGGGACATACCACGGTATATGTTCTCGTAGAACGCATAATAGAAGTAGCAGCGCGTGTGTGTTCCGAGATATATTGACCGATGCGGCATATACGCCCCGGTGCGGTACACGGCTTCCATTGATATGCGGATTCACAGGATCAAGCTCGGTCACTGCAACGTTTGGCTGCTTGAGAGGCAGGGGCGGCTGATTGTATTCGACGCGGGCAAGGCGCGTACAACCGCGCGCTTGCTCGCTGCGGTAAGGGCTGCTTGCGGAGACCGCGGCGCGGTGGTCTTGATCGTCGCCTCGCACACACACTTCGACCATGTCGGCGGACTCGCCGCGCTTCAAAAGATGACGGGCGCGCCGGTCGCCGTTCACCGTAAAGAAGCCGAGACGCTGCGCACGGGCGAATTCGTCCTCTCCGACGGATTGCACGCGATCGGGCGCTTCAAAGCCTTCCTTGGCAGACGCGTCGCGCCGAAGGAAATGTTCAAATTTGCGCCCGTGCGCGCGGACATCATTATCGAAGAGGATCGGCGGCTCGACGACTTCGGCTTTCCCGCGGCGATTATCTCCACGCCCGGCCACACCGACGGTTCTTTAAGCCTGCTCACGGACGACGGCGCTCTTTTCGCAGGCGATTTGACAATTACCCAACCCCTGCCCGGAATGTGGCGTCACATGCCGCTTTACGGCTCGTCCGTCGCCGACATCAAAAAAAACTGGCGCATCGTGATCAAACGCGGTGCCGGGCATATTTATCCGGGACACGGACGAGATTTCCCCGCCTCGGAGTTGGAGCGGTACATTTAATGGAGTGTTATTTTGAACAATCGCATAAAATTTCCGCCGTAGACCAAAGCGATCTCTTCTTTTGTAAATTCTTGACGCAGCAGCTCCAGCGTTAACTCTCCGATACCTGCGTATCCCTTCACCACGTCGTACACGGGAATTACGCTGCCGCCAACTGTCAATACGGTTTCCGCCGCCATGGTCCGTCCGGTGAAATCAAACCCAAGCCCCACATGCTCAATGCCGGCTAAAGTGAGTAAATTCGCCGAAGTCGGGAAAAACCCGGCGCGGCGTGATTAAACGCGGCACCGGGGATATTTATCCGGGACACGGAAGAGGCCCTAGGGTCCCGAAATTTAGAGAGGTATCTAAGAGACGTTCTTTTTTGTCCGGCCGAAAAACCTTTCGCAGCCTCCGGAGCAAGCGCCGCAGCGTTCGTCTTCGGATGCCGGGTCGAGATAATCGCCGTCGAAGCAGGCCGTGCAGAGAGCCTCCTGCGGCAGGCCGATCGCTTCTGTCAAGTCCTCCTTGCTCAGGTAGCACAGCGAGTCCGCGCCGACGGAGCCTGCTATCTCCTCAAGTGAATAATTCGCAGCGGCGAGGTCGCCCGAGGATGGAGTGTCCAGCCCATAGAAGCAGGGATAGCGCACCGGGGGCGAGGAGATACGGAGGTGGATGGCGGTCGTCTTGCATTCGCGGATCATTGCAACGATTAGTCCCGCGGTGGTGCCGCGTACCAGAGAGTCGTCCACGAGCACCACGCTGTTGCCCGCGAAAAGCTCCGGGCTGGGGTTGAGCTTGATTCGGACGCCCAGCTCGCGAACGCGCTGTGTCGGCTGAATGAACGTGCGGCCGACATAGCGGTTGCGGACGACCGCGGACTCGAAGGGCAGCATTGCCTCCTGCGCGTAGCCGAGCGCGGCGGTCGTGCCGCTGTCCGGCATTGGCGCGACGAAGTTTGCTTCCGCTATGTCCGCCGCGGCGGGGGCGCGTTCTCCGGAGTCGCCGCGGGCGAGCCGCCTCCCCATCTCCTTGCGCGCCTTGTAGACCGAACGTCCTTCAATCACGCTGTCGGGCCGCGCCAGATAGACGTATTCGAACGAACAGAGCCGTTTGCGCTCGGGGCGTTCGGAGAGATAGTGTGAGGAAAGGCCATTCTTGCCGATCAGCAGCACTTCGCCGGGCTCGATGTCGCGCACGAACTCCGCGCCGAGCAGCTGGAAGGCGCACGACTCCGACGAGACGTACCAATTGTCGCCTCGCCGCCCAAGCGCGAGAGGGCGAAAGCCCCACGGGTCGCGCGCCGCGACAATGCCGTCTTCGATGAGAACGACCAGGCTGAACGCGCCGCGTGCCTGCTCCAGAGCCAGGTGCAGGGCTTCGAGGGGCCGTATGCCCGGCTGGTGCGCGAGCAGGTGTAAAATTGCCTCCGTGTCGCTGGTGGACTGGAAGATCGCGCCCTGGTTTTCCAGCGTGTCACGCAGAGTTCTGAAGTTGGTCAGGTTGCCGTTATGCGCGATGGCTACCGGCCCCCGGGCGTAATTTGCGCAGATCGGCTGCGCGTTTTGCGGCATGGAAGCGCCTGTGGTCGAATACCGCACATGCCCGATGACGGCGCTCGCGTGCAGTGAGGACAGCTGTTCCTGGTTCAAGGCCTCGTGTACCAGCCCCATGCCGCGCCGCAGGTTGATGCGCCGATCTCCGTTAATCCACGCGATGCCCGCCGATTCCTGTCCGCGGTGTTGCAGGGCGGAGAGGCCGAGATAGACATCCTCCGCCACGTTATCGTTCTTGCTGTATGCTCCGAAGACTCCGCACATAGCTATTCGGTTCCTCCGTGAAACGCGGCGGTCAGCTGATTCAGGCTCAGACTGAATACGCCCTTCATCGTGAGCGCTCTGCCTCCGACCCGTCCGAGCCTCACCGCGGGGTAGCCTGCCCAAATAGCGTTAAACGCTTCTTCGCGCTCCGCCGGGACGAAATAGACAGCGCGCGGGCCGCCTTCGCCGAAGAGCGCGGCGGTCAGGCTGCCATCCGGAGCTTGCAGTTCCATACCCGTCCCGCAAGCGATTGTCTCTTTGGCGAGCGCCGCGCCGAGGCCGCCTCCGGCGATAGCGCGCGCGCTGTCTGCCGTGCCCTTGCGAGAGGTCTCGAGTGCGCGGCTTGCGAATCGGCGCTCGTTTTCGGCGTTGTAGGGCGTGGTCGCGCCCTGTGGTTTTGAGCGGGAGGAGGCGCTTCTGAGGATCTGCCAGCGGCTCGCGCCCAACGAACCCTCGGCGGGCCCGACGAGATAGACCGCGTCGCCCTCTTTAGCCGCGCCGGCCCGGATATAGCGCTCGGAACCGCGCACCAGCCCCGCCGTGACCACCACGGGTGTGGGGTAGATTCCTCCGCGGGGCGTCTCGTTGTAAAGGCTGACATTGCCCGAGACTACCGGGCACTCCATGTCGCGGCAGACCTCCGAGAGCCCTCTCACGCACTCCGTGAGGTCGTGGAAGTTCTCGGGGTTCTCAGGCGACGGGAAGTTGAGGCAGTTGGTCATGCCCATCGGCTCAGCCCCGCTGACGTGCAGGTTACGCAGCGAGAGCGCCATTGTCTCCGCCGCTCCGGTGAAGGGGTCGGCCCAGCACTTCCACGGTTTGCCCTCCATGGAGAAAACGACGAGGTTGTCGGACTCAGGCGCGAAGACCGCGGAGACAGGCGCGCCCGGCCACTCCGCCGTGCGCAGCTGAACCTGACAATCGTACTGCGTCCAGATGTGCCGCCGTTCCCGTCCTTCCGGGGAGGCGAGCAGAGCCAGCAGATCGCTTTCCGCGTCGGCGGTTTTCAGGCCGGAGGGCAGCGTCCGGCGCTGCGCAAGGTTTTTTGGCTCCGCAGCGGGCCACGGAATCACGGGCGCGTCGCCCAGCACCGACAGAGGCAAATCGGCGAGCAAGCTTCCGTTCTTGAATACACGATAGCGGTCTCCCGCGGTCACGTTGCCGACGATGGCGCATTCGAGCGTGAAATGCTCCGCCATCGCCTTGACGGCTTCGTATTTATCGGGGTTTACGATCAGCAGCATGCGTTCTTGGGATTCGGAAAGGAATATTTCCCACGGTTCCATTTGTTCCCGCAGAGGGATTTTTTCACAGAAGATCTCCATGCCCGCGCCGCTTTTGTGGGCGATTTCGCTGGAGGATGAGAGGATTCCCGCCGCCCCCATGTCCTGCATGGAGGCTATCAGCCCTTTATGCTGCAGCTCCAGGCAGCAGTCGATGAGCAGTTTTTCTTCGAAGGGGTCGCCGATTTGAATCTGCGGCCTGCTGGCGGCGCTGTCTTCGTTCAGCTCGCGCGACGCAAAGGACGCGCCGGCGATGCCGTCGCGCCCGGTTTTCGAGCCGAGCAGTACGGCGAGGTCGCCGGGGGCCGCCGTCTTTGAGCTGACGATGGAGTCTAAGCGGACGAAGCCGGAGCTGAACGCGTTTACCAGCGGATTGTCCTCAAAGCAGGGATCGTAAAACGTCTTTCCTCCGACTGTCGGGACGCCGACGGCGTTGCCGTAACCGGCGATGCCCTCGATGATACCCGCAGCGAGCGCGGCGGATTTTCCAGCGTCAGGCGGCCCGAGGAAGAGCCCGTCCATCGAGGCGGCGGGTTTTGCGCCCATCGCGAGGATGTCGCGGACGATGCCGCCGACGCCGGTCGCAGCGCCTTGATAGGGCGCTACCGCCGACGGGTGGTTGTGGCTTTCGACCTTAAAGGCTAGGCCCCAACCGCCGCCGCAGTCTACCACGCCGGCGTTCTCACCGGGGCCCTGCGCCACGGCCTTGCCTGTCTGCGGAAAGCTCGCCAGCAGCGGCTTTGTTGATTTGTAGCTGCAGTGCTCCGACCACATGACGCCGATCAGCGCCGTTTCAAGCTCGTTCGGCTCGCGCCCGAGCATTTTCAGTATCGCAGCGTATTCTTTATCGGATAAACCCGCGTCTTTATAATTCATCATCTGCACCCCGCGTTTTCAGCCCAGGACATGATGGATTCCCAGAATTTTCTGCCGTCTGTTCCGCCGATAACGCCGCGCAGCGTTGCGCGTTCGGGGTGCGGCATGATTCCGAGCACGTTGCCGCGCTCGCTTACGATGCCCGCGATTCCGTTCAGCGCGCCGTTTGGCGCATGTTCCTCGCCCGCCTCGCCTGTGAGGGGGTCGGCATAGCGGAAGATCACGCGGTTTTCTTTTTCGATTTTTTCAAGCTCGCCGGGGGGAAGAAAGAAGAGCCCCTCGTGATGCGCTATGGGGAACTGCGCGATTTCGCCTTTTGCAAACTTGCATGTGAAGGGCGTATCGTTGCGTTCGACGCGAACGCAGCTCTTTCCGCAGATAAAGCGAAGGTTTCGGTTCGGCAGCAGCGCGCCGGGCAGCAGCCTCGCCTCGGTCAGGATCTGAAACCCGTTGCAGATACCGGCTACGAGCCTCCCGCGCTCCGCGTGTTCGCGCACCGCGCCCATCAGGGGCGACTTTGCGGCAAGGGCACCGGGGCGGAGGTAGTCGCCGTAAGAAAAGCCGCCCGGAACCATCACGAGATCAGGAGGCGATGGGAAGTCTTTTTCATCATGCCAGACCAGATCGACCGGCCCCATTCCCATATCGGCGATCGCGCTTGCGACGTCGTTGTCGCAGTTGCTGCCGGGGAAGATGACGAGCGCGCTTCTCACTTCAGCGGCTCCAACGAGTAAGAGTAGGCCTCGATCAGATCGTTGACGAGCAAGTCCTCAGCCATTGCCTTCACTAAGCGCCGTGCTTCATCCTCCCCGCCCGCGGCCACGTTCAAACGTATAAACTTCCCAACCCTCACATCATCGGACGCCTCATAGCCGTGGCTTTTCAAGGTCTTCTCGACTGCTTTGCCCTGGATGTCCAAAACCCCGTCTTTCGGCAAAATCGTTATGTCAGCCCTATAAACGTTCATTCACGAATGGCCTCCCCGGAAATTGAAGTAAAAACATACTGATATTATCAAATCGGCGCGGGTAATTGTCAACTTATTTTGCGCATTTAATATCAAGCTGAGGGAGAATGTCAATAATGGTTGTTGGGGTATGCTTTGGCTTGCCTGTATATTTGGGGTCACGCCTATTGACAACCCCGGAAAACAAAATATAATAGTCGAAGTTGTCTGATTGCATACAATCATACAAATGTACCAGGAAAGGTTGAATCCTATGTCAAAAAGCCCCGGTATGTTGCATAAGAGCTTGGTTCACACCATTGTCGAAAGCCTTGAGGAGCGCGTTCTGAGCGGGGAGTTAAAGCCCGGTGAGCGCCTTACGGAGTTGGACATGTGCAGGTTGTTGGATGTGAGCAGGTCTCCGCTCCGGGAGGCGTTTCGGATACTTGAAAACAATGGTTTTCTTGTGAACAGAGCACGCAGGGGGGTATTTGTTTCGACTCTTTCTCGCAAAGAAGCTATCGATATTTATACAATCAGAGCTTCTCTTGAAAGCTTGGCGGTATCTCTCGCGGTTGAAGCCCACGGCAAAGAGCTGTCTCGCGAACTTGAAGAAGTACATGAAGAAATGAAGCGCGCTGTCTCAATTAATGACTTGGACTCTTACTCGACGATTAACTCGTCCTTTCATGAGAAGCTCATTTCCGCTTGCGGCAATGAGCTTCTCATCGAAATGTTGCGGCGTTTCAACATGCAGACGGCAAGATACAGGGTGATGATTCGATCAATGAAGGGACGCCCTGAGGAGTCGATTAAAAAACATGAGGAACTGCTTTGCGCGATCAAAAGCGGTGACGCGGCATTGGCGGAAAAGATCAGCAAAGAGTCCATATTGAACAACATTCCACTGATCATGGAAACTCTTTAATTGATAAATAATAAGGAGGCTGCGCAGTGAGAATTGACAAAGACAAATGTGTGGTGTGCAAAGCTTGTGTTCCCTACTGTCCAGTGTCTTGCATCATGATCAATGGCAGCGCTGTGAGCGTGAACGAAGACGAATGCGTGGAGTGCGGTGTCTGTCTTCGCGCCGGTGTTTGCAAGGCGGATGCGCTTTTCTTCCCAAAAGAGTCTTTTGAATACCCCAGAGCCATAAGGATGCAATTTAGCGACCCCGGAGTTCAGCACCCCAATTTTAAATCCTGGGGGCGAGGGACTGAGGAAGCCAAAACAAACGACGTTACCGGAAAATTCGGTGTCGGCGAATATGGTTTGCTGCTCGAATTTGGGCGTCCAGGCATTGGGACAAGGCTCTCTGAGATTGAAAAAGTGACAAAAGTTGTGAGGAGTATGCATTACGAGATAATAGAGGACAATCCATTATACGGTCTTCTTGACGAAGACATGTCAGGGAAATTCAAGCCGGAATACGTGAACGAAAAGATATTGTCCGGAATTCTCGAGTTTAAGTTCGAAGAAAATGAACTTGAAGAGGCACTGAAAACCATCCTACCGCTCCTTGACGACTTGGACACGGTTGTGTCTGTGGGGCTGGTCACCAGGTTCGGGGAAGGGGCCGCTTTGCCTGTAGCGGATAAACTGAAAAGCTTGGGTTTGGATATACGCCCGAACGCAAAGATAAATGTTGGCCTTGGCAGGCCTCTCATCGAACGCTAGAATCATGCGCCAAGAAGGAGGTTTTATTGTTGAGCCATTCGTTGCACCGTTTTGGTAAAACTCCTGAAAACCTGAAAAATGATTTTTGCATTTACGCGCGGGCTGCTAAGGGTGTGAACAGAGGCATCGGTGTTGGCGATAAACTGCGTAAGATATTAAGCATCTATATTTCGGAGAAAGTCGTTAATTTCGGCTCCAGCCATGGAGGCAAGAGTTTTTCTAATGGGCTGAAGTCGGAGGAATATGCAAAAACCCTCGACGAATCCTACGGGATAATCGCGGTGTTTGACGACGCCGAATCCGTCAAGGGCGTCTTGAATAAAGCAAAAGAGGAGAACACGGGAATATCGATTGTGGTGAGCGGTCTTATAGACGAAGTTGTAAGGATTGCGCATGAATGTGGATTGACGCCTCACACGGCTACTTTGTCGCTGGGAATCTTTGGCAATAAGACACGGCTGCCGGAGTCCGACGTGCTTGAAATGACAACCATGTGCGGACATTCGCTCGTCGCAAGCGAGCTAATTCGCAGCGTCGCGGAAAAAGTCCAAGCCGGTAAGCTGAGCCCGGAAGACGCGGCGCTCATAGCGTCAAAGCCCTGCACTTGCGGTATATTCAACACAACGCGATGTGCGGAAAAATTCGCGGAAACACACGACACAGAAACAAACAGAGATAATCTGTGATGAGAGACGGATATCGGCTGCTCTCGCCGGCTAATATTGGGTCAGTAGTTTTCAAAAACAGGATAATGACATCATCCATGTGTCTTTACTTCGCGGGCAAAGACGGAGAAATAACGGACAAAATGGTCGCGTTTTTCCGGAGCAGGGCACAAGCGGGAACCGGAGCGTTTATCATTCCCGCCAATCCTCACGGGGAGAATAAGCGCGCTCGCCCTTCGCTTGCGGGAGACGACAGAATTGAACAATGGAAGTCCTTGTTGGATGCGATACATATCCCCGGCGCAAAGGCAATCTGCCAACTGCACCCGTCCGGCATTCAATTCGGGAGGTCCGGTTTCAGCGAATCAGGTTCTCCTTTTACCCTATCGGAAAAAGAAGTCAGCGAGCTGATAGGATCCTACGCGGTTGGGGCGTTTCGCGCAAAGAAAGCCGGTTTTGACGGGGTGGAGATTCACGGGGCACACGGGCATGAGATCGCGCTTCTGTTATCGCCATTGCTCAACACCAGGACGGATAAATACGGCGGGAGCCTTGAGAATTGCGCTCGAACAGTTACAGAGATGACAAGCAGAATAAAGGAACTCTGCGGCGCGGATTTTCCGGTCATCCTAAGAATCAGCGGAGAAGAGCGTGTTCCCGGCGGAAGGAATATCGGTGACTCGATAGAGATATGCAAACTTGCCGTTTCCGCCGGAGCCGACGCTGTACACCTTTCGTCGGGAATGCCGGAAAGCGAGGAATGGGAATGTCCCCCCGCGGAGGTTGAGCAGGGGCATCTTGGCTGGATGGGAAAACGAGTAAAGGAAGTACTGGACGTTCCGGTTATTGTGGTTGGCCGCATAGTGGACTGGGAAGTCGGTGAACGCATGATTGAACAGGGTGAGGCCGATTTCGTCGCTATGGCGAGGGCTTCATTGGCCGAGCCGCGATGGGCATTGGGAGTCGGAGGGAGCAAGGTTCCGCTCAAAAAATGTATCGGCTGTAACCAGGGATGCCGCACCCGCAGGGAACAAAACAAAACTGAAGCAGCTTGTCTGCAAAATCCGCGCACCGGGCGGGAAGAGATGTTTGCCTGTCTTGAAAAAGACAAAGTATCAAGGAATATATGCGTCGTAGGAGCCGGTTTGTCGGGGTTGGAGACTGCCGATGTCTTTTCCGGGCGCGGGCACCGGGTGACCGTATATGAGCGCGAAAACAAATTAGGGGGATTGTTCAGCCTTGCGTCAAGACCTCCGGGTAAAGATTCTTTCAAGAACGTCGTGAGCTATTATGAAGAGCTTCTGGGGGCCGGGGGCGTTAAATTTATTCTCGGCACGGAGCTGTCAGAAGTGCCTGACGGGAATTGGGATCTCGTTGTTCTGGCAGTCGGAGGAAGGCCTGTAAATCCGTCATTTAATACTGAAGACGTCGATGTTCAATCGGCTGTGGACTTCCTTTCGGAAGAATCATCCTGTTCGGGCGATTATGTTGTTATCGGTGACGGTTTGGTTGGATATGAGGTTGCAGACTACATAGCCCGGCGTGGCGGACGTGTAATTCTTGCCGGGAATGATCCAAGGGATCCAAAAGCGACTCAGGGAATCGCGCGCTGGCATTTTATGAAAAAACGCTTCGACGAAGCAGGTGTTGAGATTTTCCGTCACTGCGACGTCGAAAGCGTCGACGGCAACGGTTTGAGCATTCGCGGAATGGACGGGGTGGCAAAGCGGATAAACGGGAAATTTAAATATATCATTGCCTGCGGTTTCCACCGCGCATCTGACGAACTGATTGCCCGGTTTAAGCAGGGGGGCATCCCCGTGATTATCGTTGGAAGCGCCGTGAAACAAGGAGACGCTATGGATGCAATCCACGACGCGTTCAACAAAGCAATGACGTATCAATTCGAAGAGGTTCGTAGTTAATGTGCCCGGCAAAAGCGGTTAATATTTTGTCGTCGAAACTTGGGAAAAGCCACGTGCCGGGGGATATCGTCGACTTGCCGATTGATCGTGCGATGGTTCACGACAACAACGCGGCATTGGTAATTGAAAATTTCGGCAAAATAAAGGGAGCGTCAGTTTGGGCACCGGATAAGGTCGCTTTTTTCATCGACCATCACAGCCCGTCGACGTCAGCAAAGGCTGCGAAACATCAAAAATTGATGAGGGATTTTGCGGCGGATAACGGAATAAAGCGTTTTTTTGACTGTGGCAATGGAGTAAGTCATGTCGTGATGCTTGAAGAAGGCTTGGCGGCAGACGGAGAGATCGTGGTCGGCACCGATTCTCATATGACGGGCGAGGGTGCGCTTGGGGCTTTTGCCACCGGAATAGGGGCGACCGAAATGGCTGCGGCGCTCGCCACCGGGCGTGTGTGGCTGAAAATACCCGAGACCATAAAAATAACACTTTCCGGCGAGCTGCCGCCCGGTGTGTACGCGAGAGATGTCATGACGACAGTGCTTGGCCGCGTAGGGCCTGATGGGGCAAATTACAGATCCGTTGAGTTTCATGGGAGAGCGGCTGGCTCAATGTCTCTTGAGGATAGGCTCGTGTGCTGTGTTATGAGCATGGAAATGGGCGCGAAAAACGCCGTGTTTGAGCAACTGCCCGATAAAGACGCGAATTACGAGCGCGAGGAAGATTTCAATGTCTCCGAGATGACGCCGATGGTCGCCATGCCGGGGTTGCCGACCAATGCCGCGCCACTCGCCGAGGCAGAAGGAGACAGAATAAGAATCGACCAAGCGTTTATCGGGTCGTGCGCGGGAGGCTTGCTTGCGGATATTAAGGCCGCGGCAAGGGTTTTAGGCGGGCGGCAAGTGGCCAAGGGAGTAAGGCTGCTGGTTATCCCGGCAAGCAGGCGAATCTACGGTGAGGCGTTGGAGCTTGGTTATATCAAGGCTCTGCAAGAATCCGGCGCGATTATTGGCTCTCCGGCGTGCGGGGGCTGCGGCGGACACGACGCCGGGGTGCTGGCGCCGGGCGAGGTTTGTGTCGCCAATTCGCCGAGAAACATGGAAGGCAGGATGGGGGCGGGCGGAAGCGTTTATCTCGCGAGTGCCGCGACCGTCGCAGCGTCAGCCCTATGCGGACGATTAGCGGGAGAAGCGCGTGTATAACGGAATAAAGAGGGGGGATTGTATGGCGAGTCGCTGTTGGAAGCTGGGCGACAATGTGTCCGCGGATGAAATATTGCCATCGCGATATATGCTTTTGACTGACCCGTCTGAATTGGGCAGGCACATACTCGGGGACATAAAACCCGGTTTCGCGGGGCAGCTGTCAAAGGACGATGTTTTGATAGCCGGCGTCAATTTCGGATGCGGCTCCAGCAGGGAACACGCGCCGCTTGCGCTCAAGGGCGTTGGGATTGTGGCTGTCGTGGCGAGTTCTTTTGCCCGCATTTTTTTCAGGAACTGTATAAACATAGGACTGCCGGCCATATCGTGCCCGGAGGCGTCAAGAGACGTGAAAGAGGGGGATGTGATTGAGATTGAACTGCCAACCGGCAAAATCCGAAACATAACAGGTGGTTCGCAGTACACATTTACTCCTTTTCCGCCGTTTGTCATGGATATTATCAACAATAGCGGCTTAATAAACACCCTGAACAAACGCAACGCATAAAAATAAGCTACTCTGAGGGAGGCAGTGTTATGAAAAAAAACCAAATAGCAGCGCTGATGCTCCTGGCGTTCTCCGTCTTCGCAACGGCGGCAATTGCGGCTGATCGCGTTTGGCCGACGGGCAGGTTGACACTTGTATGGCATTCGAAGGCCGGTTCGGGCGGAGACATTATGATGCGTACCATTGCGAAATACATAGAGACAAAGACAGGGGTCAGCGCGATAGTCGAAAACAGAACAGGGGCGTCGGGCGCAAACGCGTGGTCAAGCGTGGCGCGTGAGAAGCCGAATGGCAGGGTCATTCTCGGCGTGTCGTCGACGTTCATCACGTCTCCTGTGCAAAACAACATGCCGTATAATTACACGACTTTTGACCCTGTGGCGCGGTTGTTTTTAGACACCATATGCATATTCACGTCCGCAAACGCCCCGTATAAGACGTTTAACGATTTTGTGAATGACGCGAAAAAGCGCCCTGGCGCTCTGAAGATGACGGGCGGCACCGCCGGCAACCTTGAGTTTGTGGCGGCAAGGAACCTGATGAAAGAGATCGGAGTCAACGTCCCGATAGTGCCGTTTGAAGGTGGAAGCGAAGGAGTAGTGGCGGTTATTGGAGGGCACGTCACCATTGGCGTGGGCGAATACGCCGAGATAGCGTCAGCGGTTCAGGGCGGGAAAATCAGAGTGCTTGCCCTTTTCAACGACATACCAGATTTGGGTGTTCCGACTGTCGCGGAACTGGGATATAAAACAACTGTTGAAAAGTTTCGCGGCATAATTGTCACCAAGGGAACACCTAAAGAGATCAAGAACGCAATCCATGACCTGCTTAGAGAAGCTATGGACGACCCTGAGTTTAAGAAATATATCGCAACGAATTATTTGGTTCCGGCTTTTTTAAGCGGAGAGGATTTTTACAAAGTCATGGAGAAGCAGACAGAGGAAATCAAAGCATCTCTTAAGGAGCTGAACTGAACCAATAATCGAGGGCGGCGCCGAGCGTCACCTTTTAATCCCCAACCGGCGCAAATCCTCTCGGGGGAGGATTTATAGTGTTTAAAAAGACGGATTGGATTTTCGGTTCAATTTCAATCTTTATCGGAGCGGCGACGCTGTTCCTGATGCGGGGTTTGATTTCGTTAAAGTCCATGGATCCTGCCGGTCCTGCTGCCATGCCCACCATTGTCGCTTGGTTAATGATCTTGATAGGCGTTATCCATGTGACCTGCGCTGTCGTCTTAATAAAGCGAGAGGGAGGCAAATCAGAGCTTTCCAATGCCGGAAAAAAAGACAGCGGCGGTACGCAAAAGGTTGTAATGATATGCGTTGCATGCGTTGGATATTATTTCCTGCTTGAAAAAATCGGTTATATATTTATGACGCCCTTGCTTATAACGGCAATTATGTTGAGCGTAGGAGAGCGGCAGGCGCGGAAAATAGCGGCCACGTCCATTATAACAACGGCGTTCCTCTTTTGCGTGTTTTACTTCGCCCTCAAAGTAAATATGCCGCTGGGGCTACTCGACTCGCTCTTCAACTAAATGCCAGGGAGATGGCGAAAATGGAAAACTTCTTAATAGGTGTAGGCACTCTAATGTCTTTCGAAGCCATCATGGCGATAATTATCGGAGTCGTGTGGGGAACGGTAGGAGGAATTATTCCCGGCATTAACGCGACCATAGCAATGGCTCTTTTGTTGCCTTTTACATGGGGTATGCAGCCTGCCACTGCCGTCATGATGCTGGCAGGGGTTTACTGCGGAGGTGAATACGGAGGCTCAATCCCTGCCGTACTCATAGGAACGCCGGGAACAAATGCCGCCGCCGCTACGGTGTTCGACGGATTTGAGATGCATAAAAAGGGGCAAACCGGGCTTGCGCTTTATCTGTCGCTCTATTCGTCGGTGTTTGGAGGGTTGTTTGGGGCTGTATGTTTGATAATATTCGCAATTCCCCTCGCGTCGGTGGCGCTCGCTTTTGGTCCGGCTGAATATTTCCTTCTGGCTCTGGCAGGCTTGACACTGATATGCTCTCTTGGGGAAGGCAACATACTAAAGGGAATATGGGCGGGGTTGCTTGGCATACTGTTGTCGTTCATTGGTCTTGATCCTTTTGTCGGCGCGCCGCGGATGACATTTGGAATGATCGACCTTACGGATGGATTGGAAATGATACCGCTGATGATGGGGCTTTTTGCGGTCTCAGAGGTATTGAAGCAAGCCCAGCAATTCGACATATCCGACACTTACTCTTTCAATAAATCAAGCGACACGGGGATGCCGCCTTTAAAAACATTGGCTTCCTATTTCAGAGTTCATGTCATTGGTTCAATAATTGGCGTTGTGGTGGGCGTGATGCCCGGAGCTGGAGCGACCGTAGCGTCGTTTTTGTCGTACAGTTGGTTTAAAAACACAAGCAAAGATCCTGATTCCTTTGGCAAGGGGAATCCCATCGGAGTCGCCGCGCCGGAATCAGCCAACAACGCTGTCACAGGCGGAGCGATGGTTCCGTTGCTGGCGCTTGGCATTCCCGGTTCTAACTCAACCGCAATAATGCTGGGAGCGTTGATGATTCACAATATCGTTCCGGGGCCAATGCTCTTCGTGAATCAACCAGAAATACCGTACGGAATATTTTCGTCGTTGTTTGTGGCGAATCTGGTCATGATCTTTGTGGGAATCGCATGCATCAAGCTGGCGATAAAAATAACGAACATATCAAAGCCGGCTCTTTTCGCCGTCATAATAACGTTGGTCTTCACCGGTTCCTACGCGTATAACGGCGAGATGTTCGACGTGCTTGTGGCTTTTCTTTGCGGACTGGCAGGGCTTGCAATGCGGAAGATGAAATTGCCCCATGCCGCAACAGTTCTTGGTTTCGTTCTGGGCTTCATTATGGAGGCCAATCTGAGGCGCGCTTTGATTATCAGCGCGGGGAGTTATATTGGGGTGTTCATAAATTCAACCATAACGATAATCCTGTCTATGATCGTATGCGTGTCTTTGATGTTGCCGCTGCTGGGCCCAATTAAACGAAAATTCGAGGCTCCAAAGGCATATTAATACGCCTTGTGTCGTATGATGAGTAGATTATTCGCTTATTGCGCGATTTATGCCTTAGGAGGTGCCGGGTTTGTTGTTTTCAAATTTCTTCGGATACCCAACCCGGCGCTTCTGGGTTCTATGTTTGCAACAGGGGTTCTTAATATAGCCGGGCATTTTCCGCCAATTTCAACACGCTTCATTTCCTTCACGGCAAATATCATGATCGGTACCATGATTGGGAGGCAAATAGACCGAGCCGTTTTGTCGCGCATGAAAACGCTGCTCCGGCCCGTAGTTATTCAGACAGTCGGTATGCTCGGACTTTCCTTTGCGTGCGGCTGTGTTATGTTCATAACAAGCGGTGGCCTGACCGGCGGTAAAATATCACTCTCTACGGCACTGATTTGCGGCGCTGCGGGAGGGATAACAGAAATGACCGCTTTTGGCATGTCAATTGACACGGATGTCGTGGTTATCGCGCTTACACAGCTTTTCAGGGTGGTAATAGCTTTGACGATTATTCCTTATCTATCGTTATTCGGTAAAAGATCGGGCGGTGATAGAAAAAGCAGCGTGTCCGTCCCGATTTCATCTGAGGAGTTTTCCGGCAGAGATTATTCAATCCTGGCGTTGATCTCGTTGATAGGAGGCTTGGTCGGGTACCTGCTGGGAGTTCCCACCGGCGCGATGCTTGGCGCGATGGCTGCCTCCGGTGTTTTTGCCATTTTGATCAAAAAGAAGTATGGGTTTGACGTAAGGCTCAGATACTTTGCGCAGATTGGCTTGGGGTTGGCGATGGGGCAGAGAATCTCGCCAAATTCCACCGCGTTGCTCGGCGCAATCCTTTGGCCCGCGCTGGCGGTTACGGCATTGATGCTGACGGGCAGCATGTTGCTTGCGATTTTGCTGTATAAGACGACAGATCTGGATTTGACCACCTGCCTCCTCTGTACCGCGCCGGCGGGTATGAGCCAAATAGGCGCCTTCGCGGAGGAAATCGGCGCGGACCCCTTCACAGCCACAGTGTTTCACACCGCGAGAATAGTCGGAATTGTGTCGATTTATCCATGGATAGTCCTTCCGATGATAAGATGATGCGGGCAGGATAACTCCGAGGAGGAACGACGATGAACGATAGTGAGAGCCTCATGGGAATCAGAAAGTATTTCAAAGAACAGAACATCGAGTTCAGCAGCAAAAGGATCTTGATTGACGGTCTCGGCGGCATGGCCCTCGGGCTGTTCGCCTCTCTGCTCATCGGGACAATTATCGGCACGATCGGCAATTATCTGTTTGAGATCAGTTTCTCAGTCTGGGGCAAGAACATCGACCTGTTCGCGGACGCAAGCGCTTACACCAAGGTCGTGCAGGGCGCGGCGATGGCCTGCGCAATCGGATTTGCGATGAAGTCGCCGCCTTACGTTCTTTATTCGCTGCTGACCGTCGGATATTCCGCTAACGCGCTCGGCGGCGCAGGCGGCCCGCTTGCGGTGTACTTCATCACGCTGATCGCGGTCTTCGCGGGCAAGATGGTCTCTAAGCGCACGCCTATCGACCTTATCGTGACGCCCGCCGTCACGATCCTCGTCGGTTTGGTCTCAGCAACGCTGATCGCTCCCCCCATAGGCGCGATGGCAAACTGGTTCGGGCGCGTCGTAATGCGCGCCACGGATCTGCATCCGTTTCTCATGGGGGTCATATGCTCGTTCTCAATGGGCGTCATCCTGACTCTTCCGATCAGCTCCGCAGCGATCTGCGCCGCGCTGGGCCTGGTTGGGCTGGCGGGCGGCGCGTGCGTCGCGGGTTGCTGCGCGCATATGGTGGGTTTTGCGGTAGCGTCCTATCGCGAGAACAAGCTCAACGGGCTGCTCTCCCAGGGATTGGGGACGTCAATGTTACAGGTGCCCAACCTCATACGAAAACCGATTTTATGGGCGCCGCCCTGCGTTGCTTCGATCATCACCGGGCCGATCGCGACATTGGCGTTTAAGCTCCAGATGAACGGGCCGCCCATCTCTTCCGGCATGGGGACCTCCGGCATGGTGGGTCCGATCGGAGTCGTGGTCGGATGGTTTGGTCCGAGCGAACAGGCGGTAGCGGCGGACGGCGGGCAGTTGGGCGTTAATCTCGCGACCGCATACGCCGGGGCAATGGGCTGGTTCGGCTTGATATTGATTTGTGTCGTCCTTCCCGCGGCGATCTCTCTCATCGTATCTGAGTATATGCGCGGGCGCGGCTGGATTCAGTTTGGAGACTACAAGCTCGATCTGTAGGCGCGGCTTGCGATTTAAACGTAACTCCTGAAAAGGGATGTGAGAACAATGGCAAAAATGGCGCTTAAGAACATAGGTATGATTGCTATTGGTGTGAGAGGACAGCCTCCCAAATAATGAGACACTCCGCCATCAGGATGGCTTCGGTGCGGTTGTTCTGCGGCACGCCGCCCATGACGACGATAAGTGCGTCGAGGAGCTGTTTCGCAAACTTAAGCGCCGTCTCGAGGCGCTGAACGAGAAGTAGGTGCTTCGAGCCGTCGGGGTTCAGGGCGTATCCCAGGGCGACGATCGCGAGCGGGCAACATAACTCAATCCTAAGTGTATAAATCATCCTGTTTTTAAAAATTATCAGTTTTATGGTTGCATGACAGGTAAGGCTTGGCCGCCGACATGGCTCAGATCGCCGCTTAAGCCCCTGGGCTTGCTGTGATGATGCCCTTGTGACTTGGACAGACGGACGACAATATCTCAAATACCGCTGTCAACGGTCTGAGAAAATGTCACTCTAACTCGTCCGAGAAAATGTCACTTTGATATTTTCTCGCTACGCGTTCATAGCATATGATTTTGTGTTATTCTTTCTTCTGGTTACCGTGGATA
>Ga0153940_1000521_pt1 | contig 19610 bp, 16 predicted proteins | sample TSNJ024MetaG_FD_104736 | JGI IMG/M metagenome (GOLD analysis project Ga0153940, IMG submission 104736) | Attine ant fungus gardens microbial communities from New Jersey, USA - TSNJ024 MetaG | ecosystem: Host-associated > Fungi > Mycelium > Unclassified | place: USA: New Jersey, Brendan T. Byrne...
CGGGTGTCGGCCAGTTGTTTGCGGGCATTTTCCAATTGTATTGCGGCATTCTCGCTGTTGAGCTTCATGTCGCGAAGTTGCGTTTCGGTCACAGCATCACCCTTGCGCAGAATCAGATAACGTTCGTAATCCTCTTTGTACTTATCGTAATCGAGTTGTGCCGTTTCCAGTTTCAGTTGCGCGTATTGGTCGTCAGTTTGAGCTAAAACAGTACCCTTGCAAACAAAGTCGCCCAACTTGAAATGTACATGGGTAATGTTGCCCGTCACTTCGGATGCAACCGTTACAGTTCTGTAAGCCTCTGCCGTACCAATCCTATGGAGTTTGCTGTCTATCACCCTCATTTCTACCGGGGCAACTGATACTGCGACCGGCATTTCCGCAATATTTCCCTCTTTCCGGCTGTCGATTGTTTCTTATTACCGGCTAATATCCATACAATAGCACCTGTAACGGCGATAAGTACCACACTGATAATTACTATACTTTTTTTCATCTTTACGGGTTGATTATTCTTTTTATTTCACCGTTGAGCAGCATAATTTGCAATTCTGCTTCTTTAAAGCTGCACAAGGCGTTCAGAAAGCCTGCCTGAGCATTGTCCAAAGCGATTTCATCCTGCAACAAATCACTCATGGAAGACAGGCCTTCACGGTATTTCAGGGAGGTTTCGGTATATACTTTTTTGGCCAGTTCTATATTCTGCTGCTGCCGTTCTACATTGCTCCGGTGGTTATAGTAGCTATTTACCGCATTTCGATATTCTGCCTGAAAACGATCCCTTGTGTTATTAACGACCCGTTCGCTGTGGTTGTAGTCTAATTTAGCATAGCGTGACCGGGAACGTTTGTTGAATCCATCGAAAATAGGGATCGAAATATTCAAGCCGATGAATGATGAACTTTTCCACCGGTTTTCATCGCTGCCGGTGAAATAGTCGCTAAAATCAGACCGTAGCCCCTGATAGCTGAATTGTCCGGTAAATGATACGGTTGGCATATAACCGCTATTGATACGCTTATAGGTCAACCGGGCTATTTCTTTCTGTGATTCCAGCATCCGTATCTCAACATGCAGGGAGAAATCATCCATCGCTAAAGGTTCCGCGAACAACAAAGGCATACTTACCGTATCTGTCAGTATAATATTTTCATCTACCGGTATATCAAGCATATACTTCATCATGTTCAACTGTTGCTGATGAAGCGCGTCGGTATTGCCGAGTTGGGTGTACAGATTTTGAAGGGTTACGTTGATGCGGTCATAATCTACCTGCTTTCCCATGCCGTTGTCCAACAGTAATTTTGTGATGTCCGTCATACGCCGGGTGCGGGAGATATTCTCTTCGATCAGTGTTTTTTGTTCCGCAGTGGTTTGGGTAATAAAATAGAGCTTCGCTATTTCATGTGCCAGATTTTCATTGGCTTTCTCAACACCCAAGCGGCTTAACTCCTCCGAGTGCTTCGATATTTTCAGTGAAGCCAATGCCGTTTGGTTATATAATACCTGATTGACCGAAACGGCGGTTGTTGTATTATACCGGCTTCCGATTTGTACCGGAATATTTGTTCCCGGTTGGCCGATAATAACTCCGGGAAGCATGGTTGTCGGTAATTTTATGTTGTTCAGGAAACTACCGCCGATATCTATCTGGGGCAGTAAAGCAGAACGCGATTCCGCTACCCGATGATGGCTCTTTTCTTCCTCAATCCGCGCCCCTATGGTATTGATATTTCTTTCAATGGCCTGCTCTATGCACTCGCGAAGGGTCAGAGAGGTTGTCTCTGCCGGTTGAGCAAAAATATCAAAGACGCCAAATACAAATAGTATGGCAAAAAACAGGGTTCTCATTCTCAATACGTTTCTTCAAATTATTTTCTGCCTGCAAAGTTCTATGAAAAGCACGGATGAGTTATGGATGTAATCGTGCGAATATTCGTCCAAAAACTGCACGCATTAATTTTATGTGCCTTTATTGCTTGAATAGTTGTCCATTTCGATTATATTTGCGAATAATCAGATGGGTTCACCGGAAAATACTTTCAATATGAAGGAAATATTCAATATAGATTTTGACAGGGCGGCAAAAGGAATGACTTCCTCGGAAGTGTTCGGCAATGAGTTGATCGTTTCTGATCTCCGCAACCGGAGAGACAATAAGCAAAGGCTCGAAAATATGCCGACTATCCGGTTGGATGCCGTGTCGTTTTTCATCTGTACACACGGGGAAGTGTCATTCCATGTCGATTATCAGGATTATAAGCTGCATAGGAACACCTTGCTACAATTAAGCAGCATTCACCGGTTGAACAATGTTCGCTTGAATAGTGAGTTCGAAGGCTATATGATAGCCGTATCCCCCAAGCTGGCGCAACATATCATGAGCGATATATATGCAATAAAAAGGTTGTCTGTTAAATTGGAACGGCCTTCCCCTTTGGTAGAGCTTTCGGAAACAGAAGCGAACCGGTTGAATTTTATCATTGCCCGGATTATCGAAAAAATGAAAGAAATGGATCATTCCTTTCAGCACTATATCCTTAAGAATGAAGTGAGTGATTTTTTACTCGAAATAGCCGACATTAACCTGAAAAGAAGCGAAGAAACAGATTTGGTCTATGACAAGATCGGCTATAAGGAAGATGTGGTTCAACGCTTTATCAGCCTCGTCTTTGAATGCTGTAAGGAAGAACACGAGGTTTTATTTTATTCAAAAAAAATGGGTATGACTACCGGGAACCTCTCCCGTATCTTAAAAGAAATCAGTGGTAAATCGGCTGTCAAATGGATTAGCGATGCCCTTGTGATGGAGTCGAAAATACTGCTGCAAAAGCCGGACATCAATATCCAGCAGGCAGCCGAAATACTGAATTTCGCAGATCAATCTTCATTCGGCAAGTTCTTCAAGAAACACACAGGGCTTAAACCGATGGAGTTTAAACACAAGGTTCAGAAAGCGTAAAATCTGTACATCATCATTTATATTCTCATCGAATGATATTGTTGATCCTTTATTCTCTTCAGCTCCCGTCGGAAAGTCTTTGTTTATCTTCGGGTATTTCCGGATAAAAAATAGACTTGGCTTTGATAGATTTTTCTTTAATAGTTTTCTATGTGAAAAATAAATTCTAACTTTGTAAAGAGTTATTTGAAGTAATGGTAAAACAAAGCAGACCAAAGAGTTTCGCTCGTTTCCAAGTCATTACCTATTCTACTTTTTCGGTTTATTAAATGCTTGTTATATAGTAGAGTATGAAATAATCTCATTTTCTTTGTCAACTCTTCTATCTATTGATAGTAGCAAATTACCTTTCAGCCAACTCATATTTCCCTTTTATTCGTTTTTCAAGATTTGTCATATCCTCATTGATTTTAGTTCGTGTTATCTCGGCATAGATTTGGGTAGTGGCAATATCCCTATGTCCCATCATTTGGCTAAGTGTTTCAATCGGAACGCCTTGCGACAGGCAGACCGAAGAGGCGAACGAGTGGCGGCTCATGTGGTACGAAAGCGGTTGCTTAACCCCCGCAGCTTTGGCAATTTTCTTTAGTTGTACGTCCATATTTTCAATTGTTGTCATTTTGAAAACCTTTCCGTCCCGACCTGCAAATTCCGTGTTGCGGTACTTTTCCATGATGCGGACGGGAATGTCCAACATCGGTATGTACGAAGCCGTTCCCGTCTTTTGACGGTTCAGTATAATCCACAAGCTGCCATCATCCTGACGGTGGATATTATCATACCGTAGGTTTACCATATCCACATGAGCGATTCCTGTAAAGGTCGAAAACAAAAACATATCCCGCACGAAATTAGCCGTTGCCCGTTTCATTTGCACCTGCATGATTTTCTCTATCTCGTCCATCGACAGCCAACGGCGTTTGATGATAAACCGCTCCGGTTTATAGTCGAAAAACGGGTCTTGATATACCAGTCCCTTATTGAACGCCCGTTTTACTACCTTGCGAAGCGGTTTAATGTTCTGGTTCACGGTTTTGGGCATGTATTGCCTGTTGACTTTCAGATAATAGATGTAGGCTTCTAAAAAAGCGAAATCGACCTGTCCGAACGGAATATCAGTTACACCGTATTTTTCTTGCAGAAAACTTTTCAGGTTGCGGTAAGCATGAACATACCTTATTTGTGTGGTCGGTTCAATCAAGATACCTATAGCCTGCCGTTTTTCCTCCACCAAAGCGGCGAACTCCTGCATCAGCGTGGTTTGTTTACCGCCGATACCCCGTAAAGCGTTTTTCAGCGATTCAGCGGTAACGTAGCCTTTCGTGTCAAGCAGGGTTTTATAATGTCCGGCTATTTCAGTCCGGTAATTTTCTATCTGCCGATTGATGTCTTTGGTTTCTTTCGATTGTTCCGCCATCAGTCCCATTTTGGCATCCCACTGTTCGGGAAATAATTCCAAACCCGTACTGAATGTTGTATTTTTACCGTCAACGGTTATCCTGCCGACTATCGGGCATTTACCTGACTTCTTTGCTTTGCTTGTATTCAGGTAAAACAATATACCGAATGTGCTTCTATTCTTTTGCATAGTGATTTTATTTTTAATGATGGATATTCCTTTTCGATTACTCCGCATAGTTAAATCTGCCTGCAAGGCGCAGGGAAAGTGCTTTCATATCGTTGCCGATTTTCTCATTATCGAGTTGCGCATAGCGTTGGGTCGTGTGGATATTCGTGTGCCCCATCATGCGGCTCACGCTTTCAATCGGTACACCTTGCGACAGGCAAATTTGAGAGGCAAACGTATATCTGCCGGCGTGAAAGCTCAACACCCTGTTGATATTACAATTCCTTGCAATCCGCTTTAAACCTACATTCACCTGCCCTAAACTCATATACGGGAAAACTTTGTTATTGGGTGCAAGCCCTTTATAATGTTCCATAATTTGGATAGGGATATTCAATAACTTTACGTTGAATACCGTTTTTGTTTTCTGGCGGTCTGTGGAAATCCAACGGCTACCGTCATCTTCGGTAATGATGTCTTTCCATCTTAGTTTTTTCAGGTCGGCATACGAGATACCCGTAAACGTGGAAAAGACGAACATATCACGAATAAAACGTTGGGTAGCGGATTTGAGAGGAGTGGAAATAATTCGGTTGAGTTCTTCGGCGGTAAGCGATTTGTTTTGAATTTCCGTTTTTTCGAACTCGAAGCCCTCGAACGGCGGTCGGGTGATAATGCGCCGATGCAATGCCAATCGGACAATTTTATTGAACAGGACAATCCTTGCCTTGACCGTTCTGGGCTTCATCCTGCGGTTGACCCGAAAATAAAAATCCAATGCTTCGATGAAAGGCAAGTCCAGTTCCGTCAGCGGAACATCCTCGACATGGTATTTCTCACGCAGGAACTGTTTGATTTGCTTGTAGAGGATTTCGTGTTGGACGTAAGTACCCTTTGCACGGTCGATGCCGATTCTTGCCCGGAAATCCTGCATCATTTCTTCAAATAGGACGAGCAGCGTTGTTTGCGTGGATGCAATGCCCTGAAAGGCGTTCTTTACTTCGACGGCAGTCACTTTTCCTGTACGTTTTAGAATATCATCGTAGTGCGCGTGGATACTGAGATTAATAAAATTAATCTCACGGTTCAGCCGGACGGCTGCATGGCTCTTGCCCGTCGCCCGTCCCGATTTAACGTGCCATAGGCGTTCTTCAATTTTCAGTTTGGTACTGAATTGGGCAATGGTCTTGCCGATGATGATTTTCCCGATAATCGGGAAAACGGGATTTTCACCGGCGATTGTTTTTTCTTCTTTCCGCTCCCTTTTCAGGTAAAACGACACTTTCAATTCGTTGCTCATAATACTCACATTTTAAGTTGGTAAAATTACTTCCTTTGTGAGTTATTTAAACAATGTAAACCACAGACAGACAGCGCTATATACAGCCAGTAAACGACATCGAATTGCTTCGTTTTTCTCCGTTCCGAATGGGTAACGATTAAGAAACGGAATGCCTGCCGAAATTCGCTTAAAACTGCGTTTTGGCTACTCGGCACTGAAAGACATCCTATGCCAATAGTTCCTCATTGCCAATCTGTTACCTTCTTTTTCGCTCTTTCTACTTTTAGGCTTCTTGTTTTTCTTGCTGCAAATTACATTTGGTGCATCAGAAAACAGCTTGCCCACAAGGGGAGGAAAAGCTACTCCGAAGTCGGCGCTTTTTTATAGAGGCGGCTCTCGCCACCAACTAAGGGATCGGATTTTTTATGAATCGGGTAGCTATGACTACTCCTAAAAATCCGATGTATGGAAAAGAAGAATGTACCCGCAAGGGGTAAGGGCGGCAGACCCACCAAAACAGATACGGCGGATTACCGTTTTTCGGTAAACTTTACCGCAGAGGAACACGCCCGTTTCCTGACGATGTTTGAAACTTCCGGGCTTCAATCCAAAGCCGCTTTTATCAAAGCGCGTGTTTTTAACGACACATTCCGTGTGATAAAAACCGACCGGGGAACACTTGAATATGTCGCCCGTCTGACACAATTCCACGCGCAATTCCGTGCCGTCGGGACGAATTATAATCAGGTAGTGAAGGAACTTCACACGCATTTTTCGGAGAAAAAAGCACTCACCCTGCTCTACAAACTGGAAAAAATAACAGCGGAACTGGCGGCTATCGGGCAACAGATCATCGCACTATCCGAAGATTTCAGGCAGCGATGGTAGCCAATATCACAACCGGAAATAACCTATATGGTGCGCTCTTTTATAATCAGGAGAAGGTGGATAAGGGAGTGGGAACGGTGCTGGCAACGCACATTTTGCGCGAACCGGCGGACGGTAATTTCAATGTAGCGGAAACGGCAGAAGATATTTTGCGGTGGATGCCCGCCCACTACCGTACCGAAAAACCCATTATCCACATATCGCTCAACCCTGATCCGAAAGACAAGCTCACGGACGGGCAACTGTCCGAAATTGCCGGGCATTATATGGAACGCATGGGTTGGGGCGGCCAGCCCTACATTGTTTTCAAGCATTCCGACATCGAGCGGGAACACATACATATCGTATCGGTACAAGTCGGTCAGGACGGGAAAAAGATAAAGGACAGCAAGCGCAACGAACGTAGCGTAGCCGTTACCGAAGAACTGGAAAAGGAGTACGGCCTACACCCGGCCAAAGGGCAAAAACGCTCCGAGAAATGGCAATTTAAACCCGTTGATTCCACTAAAGGCGACCTGAAACGGCAGATAGCGGCGGTTATCAAACCTGCGCTATCCATGTACCGTTTTCAAACATTGGGCGAGTTCCGAGCCCTGCTTTCCTTATATAATATAGGTATAGAAGAAGTCCGGGGCGAAAGGGATGGGAACGCCTACCGCGGATTGCTCTATACGGTATTGGAGACGGATGGTAGGAAAGCGGAGGTTACCCCGTTGAAATCTTCCCTGTTCGGAAAATCCGCTGGATTCGATGCGTTGGAACGGTACATGGAACAATCCGGCGAAAAAATCACGAAAGAGAGCAGCCGGGAGTATACCCGCCACCGCGCCAGTGAAGCCTTTCTGGATGCACCCACGGAGAATGCCCTGCACGAACGGCTTAAGGCTTACCACATCGACCTCTTTATCCGGCGCAATGATACGGGACGTATCACAGGGGTAACATTTATCGACCATGAGAACAGGTGCGTTCTTAACGGCTCCCGATTAGGTAAGGAATATTCGGCGAATACCTTTAATGTGCGTTACGGGGCAGGGCAAAATACCGGAGCAGATCTGCACCGTTTTTCTGATATTTCCCGGCAACAGAAAATTAGTGCAAAAAGAGGAGCTGTCCGCAAAAAGAAAAAACCGAATAATAAACAGGGGTTGAGTTAATGGTGTGGAAAATTTGGCATAAGCCTATTTTATTCCTCCGCCGGCAGTATCCGTCGCTCTTCGCGCATCCGTAGGGCGCGGCGGTAGGAATCGTAGCTTCCGAAGCCGGCGGAGAATATTTTCTCAATGTTTGTTTTATCCGCATTTTCCGGATCGGCGACAATATTGTCAAGTTCCTTCAGCCGGCATTCATTGATGAATTGCACGAAATTCAGTCCATATTCTTGGTTGATGAAAGCCGAAAGCGTACTGCGGTTGGTGTTTAGGGCCGCGGCGAGTTGGACGATAGTAAGCTGTGGATTGAGGTGAGGTCTTTTCGCTTGGATATATTCCGTAAAAACATTGTTGCTGAGCTGTTTTGTTCCGTTTTTAGGATATTTCCCGGCATAATCTTCGGGGTTTGGAGTTTCGGCAATATCCTCTATAAAGACATAATTTCCTCGAAGCATATTGAAGCACAACATGACCTGTTGTATGGAAAGTAATATGGAGGGGATTAATATTTGCAGCGTATCGATGAAAGCTTTAAGCGAAGGAAGTATAGTGAAGAGCGGAATAATCAGAAAACATATCCACAGGGCAATAAATATTTGTGGCCAGTTCAGGAAATCCAGTTGCAAGTCGGACGAATAATCTTTCATGTAGCGCCGGTAGCGAAGATAGCGGCGTATGAACAGAACCGAATAAGCCAGTCCGAACAGCAGCCGGAGCGGGAGGATTAAGAACGTAAGGATATAAAACACCTCGTATCCGGGTACAGCCTGCTGATTATATACCGAAGTCTGGCTGAGGACTTCGCCGGGTACCAAGAGAGAGTATCCCCCGTAAATAAGAAAAAAGGCAGTCGGGAATATGTAATGCCGGAGCGAAAAATTTTCGCCGCTATCGGTGCGGGTCAGTGTGAATACAAAATGGTAGAAGGTGACAGGCACAAGGATGATAGTGTAAGCTGTTATGGGCCGGAGATATACGAATCCCGCCGGATCGACCGCAAGGAATATCGTCATCGCACAATTAAAGGCCGTAAGAATATAATACAGGACGAGCGAGCGCCGAACGCCGGAACCCCTGAGGTTTTCCCATACCCGGTCGTGAAGCGATATCAAAACGACGCACACAAGGCCCGAACAAAGCGGGGTAAGCATCGCTATCAGGTTTTCAATGGCTATCGGTTGCATTATTCTGTCTGTTTGGTGTTATTTTCATGTTCTTATCGCCGCTGCTATCAATCGCTTTCTTCGCTCTGGCGTATGTGCTGATAGTGGCGAATCCTGCCTGAGGGAGCAATTCCTGAATCGTTTTGCCTTTATTCCTGACAAGTTTCTTTATCCTGCCCAATTCCGCTAACCGCCATCGGTTTACAAAAATATTGAAGTGTTCACCGTAGGTGCGGTTAATAAAGTTCGACAGTTCGGTGCGATTAACCTCCATTTCCCGTGACAGTGAAATAAGCGTCAATTCGGGATTAAGATACGGTTTCTCTTTTCTGAAATAGCGATCAAAGTCTTTTTTGGAGATACTCTTGATTTTGATTGGAGCCGGTTTGCTTTTTACCGGTGATGCCGGTATTTCCTGCCGGATCTCCTCCTCCGCGCTTTTACCCTGCATTTGCTTTTGTATTTCTGCTTGTTTCTGTTTGGGTGCAACAGCTAACGGAGGATAATTATGGTGTTGGAGATTGTACAGGATCATTATAGCCTGGGCGCAATAGAGCGGGGAGATCATTAAGGCGAACGGCCAAAATACAGAATACGACTCCTCCAGCGAGGTAAAAAAAGATGGTAAGGTGTGCAGCCATGTCGATAATGTAAGCAAAATCATCGCCGTAACCCAACGGAGCTTGTAGCGGCTGTCGCTGCGCTTGGCTTTGGTAAGCGACCGGTGGTAGCGGTGGAGCTTGATGTATGACAGGATTGAAAAAAACGCCACAAACAGGATCAGTGCATGAAGCATCGACTCGAACACCCATGAGAATACCGGCCATTGCGGATGAAGTTTGCGTATCCCCGTAACGATGCTCAGCGGAACCTCAAAAGGTATAAAGAACAGCCATACGGCCAGAACGACCGGAACGACCAGCGGGAATACTTTGAACAGTACAGGAAAGCGTTCCTGTTTTTGAGACGATGTAACCTGCCACACCATATAATACAGCACGGCTCCCAGCGAAGTGTGACAGGCATAGAACAGGGGCGCAAGGAGTACAAAGGCGGTCGGATACCACCGGTAAATGATAATTGGTGCTACAATCCCGATGTAAATGAGGAAAAAGAGCAGCGCTGCCCTTTGCAGGGAACGTTCGCGGGGGCTGTACTGCTCCCGGAGGAGCAGTGCGATAAAAACCGCACATATAATCATGCAAATTACGACTGGCCATACCGCTATTATGGTTGTGAATGAGGACAATTCCATCGGGTTGTTTTTTACAAAAGTAGCAATTCGTACACGAAATGACAAAAAAATAAAGAAAAATTCGCAAAAAGACGAATTGCGAGTTAGATATATACGAATTGCAAGACTTATCTCGTAGGATGTTCGCAAATTTGACAACCCATATAAAAATCAATGAAGATCAATATATAAGAACAATGAACAAATTACTGTTATCCATCCTCTTGGCTGTCTTTGTGGTTGGAGGATTGTCGGTACAGGCAACTGTGGGACAAACGGATGGAAAGATTGTAACCTTCATGTTCCGGCAGGCTGACAACATGTTCTATCAGGCAGGCAACGAAACGGAACTGAATAGGCTTTATTCGCTGGTGGATGAATACCTGAGCGAAATAACAGATGGCATAATGCCCGTCCATGTAAACGGTTATTGCGTCTCGTCCGGCAGCTGCGAAGAAAATCTTAATACGGCGGCAGTCCGTTCCAACCGCGTTAAGTCGGAACTTATTACTAACAAAGGTCTGGTCGAGGACAATTTTATCACAAAGAACCATGCGGCGACCTACAACGGTCATAAGGATGTGGTGACATTGTTTATTCCAGAAGAAGGTAAGCGTAAACGTGCAAAACCGGAAATGATACTCGAAAAACAGGAAGTTCCGGCGAACGATGATATTAAGGAGCCTGTATCATCCCGACAAGAGCCTGAAAATATGGTTGTCGCAACATCACCCGTAGAAAACGAAGGAACGCAGCTACCTTTGGAACAGGCAGACGAAACCGCAGTTACTCAGACGGAAAAGTTACGTTACATTGCCCTGAAAACCAACGTAGCGGCATGGGCGGGTACGATTATGAACGCCGCCATAGACGTACAGGTGGCAGAGCATGTTACCGTTGAACTGCCCGTGCTGTGGTGTCCTTGGCATATCGGCGACCGCCGTTCGGCAACGGTCTTCGCCCTCCAGCCCGAAGCCCGTTGGTGGCTCACACAACCCGGCGAGGGACACTTCTTCGGGCTGCACGCACACGCCGCATGGTATAACGTGCGGTGGAAGGACGACCGTTATCAGGATACCGGGCGGCCTTTACTTGGCGCGGGATTGAGCTATGGCTACCTGCTGCCGCTGGGCAGCCGTTGGGCGGGAGAATTTACACTTGGAGCAGGTTACGCCAATACACGTTACGATACTTTCTATAACATAGACAATGGGACGCGGATAGACACCCGCACCAAAAGCTACTGGGGCATCACCCGCATAGGCGTTTCCCTCGTTTACCGTTTCAACACCAAATAAATAATACCGTATGAGAAAAATACTATATATAGTATCCGCCCTGTCCTTTTTCCTGTTCTCCGGCTGTATCCACGAATACCCCGACAATGAAGGAACCGACCCTACATTGCTGACAGTCGAAGTAGGCTTGACACTCCATCTGCAATGGGAAGACTACCCAAATAAGACAAAGGCCGCTACCCGTTCTGCGGATAACTACCGCCGCCGGTTTATAATGGAGGTGCAGCACGAAGGGCAAACCGTCCACCGGCAGACGGTCATCCCGGAGGGCTTTACCGAAGGGCAAACCGACTTCCTGCTGCCCGAAACACTTATCCTCCATGCGCTGGAATATACCGTTGCCGTTTGGACGGATTATACGGATGGAGATTCCGGGGCCGACCTTTATTATAATGCGGACAACATGCGCGGCATCACCATAAACACCCCTTACACGGGCAATACGGATTACCGCGACTGCCATTACGCGACAACCTCGCTCGACCTGCGCCCTTACCGTAACCAATGGAATGCCCGTGTACGGCTGGATGTGGATATGAAGCGCCCGCTGGCCAAGTACCGCATCGTGGCTGCTGATGTGGAAGGTTATCTCCAATTGCAAGCCGCCGAAAATTATCCGCCGGTGGAAGAGTTAACCGTGGCGATAATCTACGAGGGATTTGTTCCCAGTTCGTTCAACGTTGCGACCGGCAGCCCGAACGATGCCACAACAGGCATTTCGTACGCGAAAAATCTGCCTGCCCTGCCCGCCGGCACCAGCCATGTGCAACTGGGCAGCGACCTGATATGGGTGAACGGCGGCGATACGTTCGTTACCGTCACCGTATTGATTACCGACAGCCGGGGAGATATTGTTAGCCGCATACCCGGCGTGCGTATCGGCTATCGCCGGGGCTACCTTACCACGGTAAGCGGTAATTTCCTTACGGCAGGCAAAACGAGCGGAGGCGTACAGGTCGATACGGATTGGGGAGAAGACATCATCATAGAATTTTAACAAAATAAGTAAACAGAAAATAATGAGTATTAATAATTAAAAACAAAATTACAATGAGAAAAACAATTTCAATTCTTATGCTCGGCATTGCGGTGATGCTGGCATCGTGCAGCCGGGATGAAGACCGGCTGCAAACCGGCGGGAACGGTGAAACCACCCGCGTAACCTTCACCGCCCGGGTGGAAGGGGGTATGAACCTGCGCTCGGCAAAAACCCGGTCTGTCACCGACCCTACGGACGAGGCGATTTCCCGTCCCGGGCTGGAGATATACAACCGCCAGTCTGCTTTGGCAGGCGACCGGATCATCGGTAGCATCAGCGGGGACAACATTACCTTTACCGCCCAATTGGAAGAGGGGGCTACTTACACCTGTCTTTTCTGGGCAGACGGCGGCACGGAAGCCTACGATATTACCAACCTGGAGGCTATCGCGTGCGGAGCCAACCCTTCGATTGCCTACTACGCGAAGAAGCAAATCACCGCATCGGCTACGCCCGAGGATGTAACCCTCACCCATGCCGTATCCAAAGTGGTACTGCACGAAACAGGCACATTAGCCGCAGGCGATAAGGTGGGCGTATCGTTCACCCTGCCCGGATATACCTTTAACGTGACCGACTGCAGTTGCGCGGGCGGAGCGGATGAGGCAATCGGCAAAGTTTTCGATATCACCCCCGAAACAACGACCGGACAAGTGGGCTGGCTCTACGTTTTCGCCCCCGCCGCCGGAGCCGATCTTGCCACCGTAACGCTTTCCTACACCGCGAGCGGCGGCAGCGAAAAGACCGCACAGGTAAGCAACGTCCCACTGAAACCAAACCACCGTACCGTACTGAAAGGCGAATTTGCCAAAATAGGTACATTGGCGCAAGGCTTCAATGCAGCGCTGGATACGAACTGGGAAGGGAATTACCTGGATAAGCTGATCACTACGGCAGCCGGGGATATTACCGCCAACCCGACATTGATTAAGCAGGCTCTCAATGCAGATGGCACTCTGGTGATAGAAGGACCGGTGAATACCGTCGATATTTACGCTGTCGTTCAATGGACAAGGGATAATCCCGGAATGCTGAAATCTCTCGATCTGTCGGGTACAACGGGGCTTACGGAAATCGAAAGAGAGACATTTGTTCGGAATGATGTAATAACCTCTGTTATTCTTCCGGCTTCATTGCAAACGATAGGTGATCGCGCATTCGAGCTTAGCGGATTGGTGGAGATCGAGATACCGAACAGCGTAACAAGCATAGGGAAAAATTGTTTTTACGGATGTGCTGCACTGGCAAGCGTCACCTTGCCGGAGGGTATCACCTCAATCAAAGGAGGTACATTTAGTGGCTGCACTACACTGAAGAAAATCACCATTCCTACCGCGGTAGAAACTATCGAGTACTATGCTCTTTATCTTCCCGAATTAGAGTCTCTTGTATTTGAAGGCATTATGGCGGTTACTTCTTCTTTTTTAGATGAACCTGACAGAGTAACAGGCAGTTTGGTTTTAAACAACTCTATTATGGGAAACTCCAGTCAAAGAGTAACCGGTTTCAATGTATTCCTGCCTAACATTACGGATCGGGATATAGCGGCAAGCTATAAGGTATTTTTCACGACCGAGGATGTGTATTACAACTATACCGGAGGGGCTAACGGGGACAAGACAGATTCGGCGAATTATACGAAGTATGAATAAAATAGTGAGATAGATAGCTATTACAAACAATAAAACTCCCAAGCCGGGCGGGAGTATGCGCCCGGCATATTTTTTCCTCTGCTATACTATAGTGGATTAATTATCAAACAATATGGAAAACTTAAATAATTTTCACTTGTTGCCTTCATCAAAGGATGAAATGGCTTTATTTGTTCAAGAAGTAAAAAAACATTCAGACATTGATGAAGAAAAACTTAAATATGCTTATGATGTACTAAGCCTTCATGATGGAGTAATGATGGACTGGCTCAATAAAAACGGAAATAAGGAAATTTTCCTAAAAGATCCATGTAAAGGATTTTTGGAAGCAACTGGAGATAAGATCACGATTGAACAGATAAAAAATAACTTCAAGAATCATTTAATTAAACAATTTAATCAGGAGAATGAAGAACGTAGATTAAAAAAACTACCCAAATATAAAAGAGCGCTGACTACTTCTCCTCCTGATTATACGGATGAATGGGATATGAATGTTACTGCATGTCAAAAAGAGTTGAATTTGATTCTTGAAAAAATCCTGTCTAAAGACAAGAAAAGTAGAGAATGGAAAACATCGGAAGAAAAATCTATTGAGGACTACGTTTTTTCAATAGATGCTGTTATTGGGTCTATTGTAATAACTGGCGGTGGTGGTTCACTTGTAAATGTTAATGTAAGTGTTGAAGATGGTAATATGAAATTAACAAATAAAGAATCTCTTGATACAGAACTCAACTTAACTCTAAAAGGGTTGATTATGAAAATACAGCTAAAGTTGGAATGCATTGAATCTCCCATTGAGAAAGATGATAATAACACTTATCACTATATGATTGATTTTACTAGTAGTGAAGCAATACAAAGTGCAGTGATTGATACCGCTCCTGAAGAGTGGAATTTCATTACAAAAGCAGTAATAGATGAAATATTGAAACAATTAGTTTTGCACATTAACCCAGAAGGGGAACCTTTTGTTTTATTTAGTTTCGAGATGCCAAAAGTAATAGATGGCATTCCTGCTCTAATACCAACATTAGTATGTTACGCTATGAAGGAAGCAGCAAAAAATGAAAAAAATGATGATGATAATATATTGGGTATTTTAGTGAAGACAAATGGGAAAACAGGTAGTACCCAATTACTGACCGGAGTAATACCCCCTCAATCCAGAGGCTCATTAAATCTTAATTACAGAATATTTTTAGGTGAACTAATTGCAGGGGCAGTTTCTAAAACATTAGGTTTTAAAAAGAGTAAATTTGAATATAATGAAAAAAACAAACAAATAAAAGCGAAAAATGTAGGTGTTTCCATTGATGTGCCTGTTGTACAAGACCCCCAAATAGATACAATCGTTGTGGGTGTGGACGATGATGGACAATTATTTATTAAAGCAGAGGCTAGCGGCATGGCTTTTATTACAAAATATACTGCTTATTATAATAGCTGGTATACAATTAGTGCTGGCGAAAACGGTCAAATTAATTTCACATGTGTTAATGAGGAGTCTAGTGTCGAAACGGCAGGAGGATGGGTCTGCTATTTAATATCAGCTCTTCTAACATTATTTACCCCTTTCAGAATATTGGGTATAATATCCGGTATTATAGTGATAATCCTAGATACAATATCTTTTGATGGCATCATTAATATTGAAGATGTTATTAATGGAAAAATAACATGGAATTATTTATCGTTTGTAGAGATAAAGGAAATCAATCTTGTTGGCTGCTTGCAAATCGGTTTTGATGTTCCTGTTATTTCAGACGAAAATTTGTTGTTTCAATAACCGCTCCCTACCCGAAATGTCGGACGCGGCTATGCAGCAAATGATTATCAACCTCTAAAAAGGAAGTTATTATGATAAATTTTGTCGATAAACTTCAGAAAGACATCCGCCGCCAAATCGAGCGGATAGAAGCAGAGGATAAAAATATCCTTAAAAAGTCGCTCGACGCTTCACACGTTCTGGGCGATGCCTTCGACCGGTTGAAAGAATTTATCATTGCATACCGTTTTGAGAATGAAGCGGAGGAAATATTTTTCTTCAAAGAGATTAAGCCCAAAATTTTCTGCCATCTTATCTATTACAGGAGCGTGTATAATACCGAGATGGATCGCCCTGTGGCAAGTATCGAGGCACAGAAAGAGTACCTGAAAAAGAAAATGGACGGTATTCAAAACTATAACGTCAAGATTCTGGATTTCTATCGCTATTACCGTTCCGGCTCCGTCTATTTGGATGCCGCCTATTTCGTGCGCGGCAAGCCGGATATAGAACAATATCTGGAAACATTCTACTATGAGCGCGACCAGCAGTTCTCAACCAACTGCGATTTCAAGGTCGCCAATATCATGGCCAACGATATGTTGCAGGTTTACCTGCTCCAAGAGCTGGAGAAGCTGGATAACAGCAAAAGCTATGATAATTCTTCGGGTTCGTTTCCGAAAGTGAAACTGACGTGGACGGACGGCAAAACCGACCTGATAGAGCTTATTTATGCGCTGGATACGGAAGGTTGTTTCGATCACGGCAAAGTGCCGCTGACACAGATAGCCGCCTATTTTGAGTGTGTCTTTAACATAGATTTGGGCAACAATATCGCCCGCAACTTTTACGATATGCGTATCCGTCAGTTGCCCACACCTTTCCTTGACCGCCTGCGGGAAGAAATACGCAAGCGGATGGAAAACCCCAAGCGGGGAGGAAAAGACAAAAAATAATAACGTTCAATTTAAAAAAGACAGGGATATGAAAAGAGTTTTATTATTGCCACTATTCGCCTTGTTATTCTCCTGTGGGGGTACGACACGCAAGTACGAAAAACTGATTGCTGATGTTGTACAAACAGATGGCGGTGTAAAAATCGACCTTAATTTTAAGGCGGATAAACTGGAGGAAATCAGGCAGATAAGCGTTGCCGACAGCATTCAAATGATCACGGATAGTTTTAATGCCGGGAGGGACAAACAGATCGCATCGCTTGAAAAATCAATCAGCGTATTTAATGCAAGCATTGAAAAGGAAAGGGCTGCACGCCGACCTTCCCAGGTAATGATAGGCTCCTATCAATCCAGCATCAACAAAACAAACGAACAGATTGATGCACTTAAAAAAACTGTTCCGGATGAGCTTGCAAAATACGAAAATAGAGATGCAAGTGAAATATTGGCAATCGTAGTCCGCTGTACGTATACGATAGACGAACCGCTGACTACCAAAAGGGCTACCGAAACATTCGATTTTTACCTCTCACCGGATGGAACAGAGTTTTACTCGAAAGAAAGAGTGAGGGAATAACACGTATCAATTCAGTATCCAGTCCGTATATTGCTTTGTAAAATGCAAATACGGACTTTTTTCACCATAATCTTTAGCCATAATATACCTATTGTTGTACTTTGTCGATTGTCAGTAATTAGCTACCTTTGTTGCTTAATTAATTTGCTATATTTATCTAAGATACAATGCGTAACATAACTGAAATAACAAGGCGTGATATTTTTGACATATTTCAAAAAGGTTATATTGAGCATAATTGGCTCTTGGATGATCAACGTATTTTTTATTCATATTGTGGACGTTTATCCGAAATAGATTTTCTAAAGAAACTGTATGCGCTGGATAAAATGCCAAGTTATGATGAAAGATTTGAAAACGCAGAACATGATATCTGGCAACACACAGTCAATAATGATGATTGGGAATCAGATTGGGTATTCAGCGATGATAGATTTGAACTGTTAAAGGGCAATGATAATATTTTATTAAACTTTTTATGTGCGGTCTTTCATCCGGAAAACCGATATGAAGAAGGATATTGGTTGTCTTATCTTGGGAAAATAAATAAAAAACTCAGGGCTGACGGATATGAAATTTATGAAAATGATAAAATATCCCAACGTTCAGTCTATTCATGGAGAAAGATAAGTCAGGAAGAATCGGTAAGCGGGAGATTCATTCCTTTTTCTGTTAGGAATAAAAAAGCCATTGATTCCAAAAACATTAAATTACCGACTATATCAAAAAAAATAAGATCAGAGATTATTCAGTTATTCAACAGGTTTGATGAAGACCTTTATGAAACAACTGAAACGGGCTTGAATTATACCATCAAAGCTAAGGAGGTTGCTTTTAGAAATATTGGACAACACTACGCTCCTTATGCGTTCGACAATAGCGGCAAATATGCTGCTACAGATAATCTCGACTATTTCATTATGAATAATTATCCGTACTGTGTTTTTGACGCAATAGAGTTATTTCCACGGCAGAGTAACGATTCTTTCGCTGATGAAATAAATCTCCTACTCAAAAATAAAGGCATTGTATACAAGCTCGCCGGGGGCAAAATGGAACTGGCTGAAATGAGCCTAAAAAACAGAGAGGTGATTACGGAGCCGGGACTCAAGGAATTGGTCGGACAAGCTACTACTCTGTATAATAACAAGTCCATATCTGACAAACAGCTTGCCGTTGAGAAAATATGGGACGCACTGGAACGCTTAAAGACTTATTATTCAGACTTGGATAAGAAGAAGTCATCGGAGAGGATAGTCAATGATATGTCTAATCAGAATGATAAATATAAGGAGTTGTTTAATGATGAATTTCTGAAACTGACAAAAATCGGGAATGACTTTCGCATTAGACATCACGAAACAAATAAGATAGACATAATCGACAACAACTATTACGATTATTTCTTCCACCGATGCTATGCCTTGATAGACTTAACCCTAAAATACTTAAAGTAAATTCTGTTTAACCTTCGATTTTTAAGATAGTCTGTCAGTATTGTAATGCCTAAAGTCGCCACTTTAATGCCCCATGCTTCTATTAATCTGCAAATCAATTAAATACAACTAATTGTACTATAATTTCGCTTTTCAAACCCATAAAAGCGATTTTTTATGCAACAAGAAGATGATCTCCGGGGATTAGCAAAAGTCATGGACTTTATGCGTGCCCTCAGTATTTTATTTGTAGTAATCAACATCTATTGGTTTTGTTATCAGCAGATGGTAAACTGGGGTATCAATATCGGCGTGGTCGATAAGATACTCGTTAATTTCGACCGCACGGCAGGTTTATTCCATAATATCCTGTGGACGAAACTCTTTACGGTGATATTCCTCGCACTCTCCTGTCTGGGAACAAAAGGGGTTAAAGAAGAAAAAATCACATGGAACAAAATTATTGTATTCCTGTCAGCCGGTTTTGTATTGTTCTTTTTTAACTGGTGGTTACTGGATTTACCATTACCGTTGGAAGCCAATGCGGGATTTTATGTCCTTACGATGTCCGTCGGGTACATTTTTATGTTGATGGGCGGAACATGGATGTCGCGCCTACTCAAAAACAACATGA
>Ga0153940_1000523_pt1 | contig 19534 bp, 9 predicted proteins | sample TSNJ024MetaG_FD_104736 | JGI IMG/M metagenome (GOLD analysis project Ga0153940, IMG submission 104736) | Attine ant fungus gardens microbial communities from New Jersey, USA - TSNJ024 MetaG | ecosystem: Host-associated > Fungi > Mycelium > Unclassified | place: USA: New Jersey, Brendan T. Byrne...
GACCCCTCCCGTCCTCCCCAAAGGGGAGACGGCAAAGAGAGGATTGTTTGTCAATATACTATTTTTAAAAGCTAATAGATATCAGCTTTTTAGTATAGATAAATCATTTGAATTTTGATAAAACAGTGATTCAAAAGAATAAAAAAACAGGAGCAGAATAATTCTGCCCCTGTTTTCTTTATCTATTTCTATTATCTACAATTTCACACTCCTACCCGTCTTGCTGCTTTCTATGGCCGCATTGAGTATCTCTACAACTATAAGGTTATTTTCCAAAGAAGACAGGTCGGTAGGTTTCACCTCAATTTCACCGCGTACGGCAGCTTTAAGGTAATAGAAAGAATCGTTGTACGGCGCAGACAGTTTCTCAGCTACCATCTTATTCTCCTTCTTATCCGAATATACACGCATATCATTTGCATTATCCTGATATATGTAACCTTTATCCCCATAGATATACATATCCTTGCGGCCCATCGGCCAGTTCCACGAGGCCATGATAACGACTGTGGCATCAGGATACTCAAGCATAATAGTGGCATCATCGTCCACTTTAGGATAAATCTGCGGCTTCAGATGTTGCAATGTGGCGGATACGCTGACAGGCTTCCGGCCACCCATCAACCATGTACTCAGGTTTGCGCCATAGCAACCAAAGTCTACAACAGCACCTCCTCCATTGAGTACCGGATCGGTAAGCCAGTGGAGAAACTCGGGACCGCAACCTATCTCTACAGGTCCCTGATGTCCGTCATACACATTTATACGTGATATCCGTCCAATCGTATTTTCATTCTTAATCAGGTCGTAAGCTTTACGATTGGCGGCATACCATGTTGTTTCATAATTGGTAAGCACCATTATATTATGTTTGCGGGCCAGCCCGGCTATGCGTTTTGCCTGCTCTGTTGTGGTAGCTAGCGGTTTCTCTACCATTACATGTATGCCACGTGGTGCACAAGCCTCAATTACACGCAGGTGGTCGTATATACTTTCATACACAATAACGGCTTCGGGCTTGGTTTTATCCAGCATTTCATCCAAATTCTCAAAGAATTTGCTTTTGTCTACTTTTGCCCGTAATGTCTTATTATTCCAAAGTGAGGTGTCTTTTTCAGCAATACCTACCACTTCGAAGTCACCCCTGTCGAGGCGGGACAGGACTTCCCATAAGTGTCCGTGCGAAAGGCCTGCCACAGCAAGGCGGAGCGGTTTATCATTTTGTGCCGATGCAATTATGGATATAGCTGAGAGAGCCATTATCAGAAGGATTTTAATTTTTATCATGTGTACTTACAGGTTAAATTAACGTTGTTCAAAGATAAAAAAATAATAAGAGCCTGTTTAAATTTTATTCGTTTAAATTTAAACAGGCTCTAGTTCCAATCCTTCTTTCTATGGCTTTTATCCTAAAGAAAATGCATCAATATTTCCATTTGCAATATTATAAATAAATTCAAGATATTACAATTTCCATGGTCTACTTCTTCATTAAAGCAACCGTACACCACAAATAAGGGGCCTGACCGTGAAAATCTCCCGCCAGACGCGGACGGTCGTAATAATACTGCTTATCATTCTTCTTACCTGTACCAATACACACTTCAGTCACATTGTTACGCTCGTCGATATACGGAATCATTGCCAGCCATGCTTTGCGGGCGGCAGGCGCATATTCCTTAGTATCTAACCAGCCCTGTTTAACTCCTACTATAAAGGCATAGGTAAACATGGCAGATCCCGAGGTTTCGACCCAGCAGTCAGGCTCATCGATTAGCTGGTTCCACATGCCGCTTGGAGTCTGATATTTCTTCAAACTTTCCATCATCGTATGGAAGCCTTTCATAATACGCGGACGGTCTTTATGATCCGCGGGAAGATAAGTAAGCAGATCGGCCATCCCTACAGCCATCCAGCCGTCCCCACGTCCCCAGTAATAAGGAACATCCGGTGCATGGTAGAAAAGACCGTTAGGTCGCTGTATTTCTTCCAGATAGAGTACCATCTCTTTCGCCGCGCGGTCAATGTATCTGGAATCTCCGGTCACTTTATATGCCTCGGCCTGTACCGAAGTAATCATATACATATCGTCAATCCATAAGCGGGTCTGCCACGAATAGCCTTTCTCCGCCCAGGCTTTTTCCTCCGGTTTTGCATTGGCCGGAACTTCCCATTGGGTATCGGCATAAGCCATGCCCATATCCAGATAACGTTTATCTTTTGTTATCTGATAAAGTTTAAGGGCTAATCCGCCAAACATATTATAATCAACATGATTCATAGGAGGCAATAAGACTTTCTCCCTTGTGAAGAAAGGTTCGAATCTGTCTCGCAAAAGTTTAATAAGCTTCTGATCTTTTGTTTGAAGGGCATAATCAAGAGCTCCGGTCCAGGTACAGACTTCGGCATAATGAATATACCTCCCCGCGTAAAGGTCGTGCCTGTCGTCTACAATATGATATGCCAGACGCTTCCCTACTTCTTCGGGAGTGAATCCTTTGGGAAAGCCTGCCAACTGGCTTTGCTGGGAAAACAAAAACTGGAATGGTAAAAGAAGTAATAACGTAAATAATTTTCGAAACATGATATTGATTTTTTTATTATAAAATAGCTACAAAAAAATGGTGCGAATAAAATTTAAACAGTCTCTAACAATTACAATAACTGTCCGACCTCTTTCAGGCGGCTTCTAAGTTTAGTAATATCTACATTATGAACATCGGGGCTCGTTGATTTAAAAATCTGTCCGGCAGCTACACCAGCGGCTTCTCCTGTCACCAGACATGGAGGCATTACCCTCAGACTCCCATGTGCATAATGATCGGTAGAGATACAACGCCCGGCCACAAATACATTTTTCAGTCCTGCCGGAAGAAGACTCCGGAAAGGTATACCGTGTGATTCTCCCTTTCCATAACGCTTATATTCTTTTGCATCGCTTTTATGTATATCTATATAATAAGAGTTACGTCCGATGCCATCTTCAAACTCCCTGCGTGCCAGCCAGTCTTCGACCGTAAAAGTATAATCGCATTTAATGCGGCGGCTTTCGCGGATACCCATCAATGCAGCTGTGGTAGCCAGATAGGAAGCCGCAAATACTTTCGGCTCATACTCTGCCAATCCTTCATGGAACTGCCGGGCTATTTTGCGGCCAACCATCATTGCCGATGAGAGTGAAACCGGATTGGTACTATCCACCGTTACATGACCCGCATTAAAGGCCAGATAACCGGGCCCTGCATACTTGTCATTGATGTGGCTATCCTTTATCAGATCATATTTCCCCGACTTAAGCATTTCATATATGGGACCATCCTTTCTGCTGGAATGTACACTGCCGATCAGCGAAAATTGATACGGATCAATATTCGCCAGTGCGAAACAAAGCGTACCTTCCTGAACAGCCCCTTTGCCGTCGCCCGTATCAAATTTTGCTCCGGCCCATGCCGCAAGGTCGCCATCGCCCGTACAGTCAATAAACAGGCTGGCTTTGTAGGCTGTGAGACCTGCCTTATTTCCTACAATGACAGCATCTACCACTCCGTCCTGTTTCATTTCCACAGCAGCCATAGTCGTAAAAAACAGAACGGATACCCCTTCCGACGTTACCAGATCATCATATACCACTTTCAGATATTCCGAATTGATAGGAACCCAGTCGTCACCTTTTACGTGAGGCACTCCCTTTTTTGCTTCCAGAAATACCTTTTCCGCTATCCCTTTATAAATAATCTTTTCCTTATCCGTAAAAGGACACCATGCATTCAACAGGCCGGAAGTGCCCATTCCTCCAAGAGCTCCGGTTCCTTCGATCAATAAAACTTTCGCTCCTTCGCGTGCGGCAGCTGTTGCCGCGGCACATCCGGAAGGGCCTCCTCCGACAACAATAACATCCCACTGATCGTCTACTTTTATTCCTCCTTTCGGGGATACAATTTGCGAGGGCATTGTTTCCCCGGCCGAGATACTACCGTTCGCAATCGAGGCCAGCCCCAGCATACCCGCATTACGCAAAAATTTTCTTCGTTCCATATGTATTGATTTAAATTGCTATATGAGTGTTTTTTATTTTACTAAAATAGTATTTTTCACTTGAGAAACATTAAAACCCTTCAGAATCAATGAATAATTATCTGCCGGGAGGTTCTTTTTATCCGTCTCTATTGTTATGCTGCGGCTTTCTCCCGGCATCATACTAAAGAAGTTATCGGTATAGTACGAAGGACGTACAGGTTTGCCTGTGGAATCGAGCCATTGCAATTGTGTGAAGAACGCGATCGAACGGTTTGTATTTTTCAGTTCAATGTCTATATAATGTTTTCCTTCGCTTACACGGGTTTTGTATTTCATCGACACTTTAGCCGGAGCAAGGTCTTTTATGCTCTGAAAACCTGCCGTAGCAGGCCCTGTCATAGATTTCATCCCTCCATATATGCTTGTGGAACGCCAGTAGAAGTTACTGCCCACTTCCTTTCCCGTGTTATCGAAAAGGCGTAGTTTGATAAAATGGACAGGCGAAATATTCTGAGGAAAATCAATTACAAATACGTCATTTACAACTCCATCTCCGGGAAGGTCTACCGAAGCCTGATTTTTCCACACTTGCTTTGAGTTGAGATCGAAAACTTCAGCTGTAACCTTATAACCGGAAAAAGCCTTATAATAGTCGTTTACCACCGATACCGTATTTTTCAGATAGTCGAACTGAGGGTGTAGCGGTTCACATGCATTTGCCGCCGCGTAGAGCGCTGCCGTAGGTTCGAGCGACCAGTCCCACATACGCCCGCAAACCTGACGGACAGGAGAATTGTGATACCAGAAAAGGACTCCGGAAGTATAGCGGTCTCCATAATTCAGTTTGTTATAGTTCCAGACTTCCCAGATACTTTTGTAACTCATTGCTCCTACAAATTGCCCTTTCATCGCGAATTCGTCTATGCTTTCCGACTTTCCGTACTCATTCACCAAGTCTACATAGAGTGACGACATCTGGTGAAATCCATTGCCATCACTATAATCCCATACCTCCGTATTGATTGGCCAGAGGTCTTTTTCGGGCATCATTTCACGCAGGCATTCAACAGTAGGAAGACAAGGCGCGCCATATTCGGGATTGAACCCATCTACCCGGCTGCCACGTTCGGATGCCGTGTTTTCATAATGCCTCATCGGATTGACTGTTTTATATGGACTGCCATCGTGAATCCCGCAACATTCCGATTCCATCTGATAACCGCGTGTGCCGTCTATCCGCTGAAGTAATTCTTCGAGACCGGACATTTCGGTCGATTCATTCGAACATACATAATAAGCCAGCGACGGATGATTCCGTACACGTTTAACGCTAGATTCCGCATTCTGCAAATGTAGTCCCCTGTCGATCGGATGCTTCGTATCACCTGTCATCCAGAATTCATTCCATACCATTATTCCCAGCTCGTCGCACAGATCGAAAAAGTAGTCGGACTCTGTGATACCGCCACCCCAGAAGCGAATCAGGTTTACACCCGATTGCGCTGTATAGCGTAGCTCCGCATAAGTTCGTTCGTCAGACATACGCAGCATGTTTTCAGGCAACCAGTTAGTCCCTTTGATAAAGATATCTTTTCCATTGACCCTGAATGTGCGCGACTTATCGGGAGTATCTGTGTGTGATGTAATTTCCCTGATACCGAAACGGGTCGTTATCGAATCAGAAAGTTCTCCCCCTACTTCCGCTTTTACAGAAAGGGTATAAAGTTCCTGCGGGCCTTTATTGACAGGCCACCAGAGACGGGGTTTGTCGATAGCTAACAGAGGAAAATCCGTAGCATTGAATTCTATTGTTCTGGTCAGTCCCCGTAAAATCTCAACCTCTTTTTCGAAAGTAATACCTTCACCCAGTATTTCACCTTTTATTTTCACTTTTTGCGTCCTGAATCCGGGATTATGTAATTCTATACTCACGGTCTGGCGGGAATGGTCATAACCGGGTTTTCGCAAATCACTCTTCACAAACGGATGGTTAAGTGAAACTTCTCCTGTTTTAAAAAAACTGATATCTTTCCATATCCCCGTATTACGGTCACGGATACCATCGAGATAGGTAAAATCCCAACCTACGGTCATGAGCATTGTTACATTCTTGCCAATTTCCCCGTTGCCCCCATTGCGGAACTCTCCTATTGCCCCCCACGACTTGGAAACACCTTCACGCGGGCCGCCCGGTTCGTCTATGGGATATACTTTTACTGCAAGCACATTCTTGCCGCCCGAATTGATATAGTCTGTTACATCGATGAATTCCTGACGGAACATTCCGGCTATATTGCCGGCCATTTTACCATTGAGCCAAAGTTCGGCACGGTAATTTATTCCATCCACCTGCATCCACATACGCTCGCCCTTCACACATTCAAGCCCGTCAAACTCGGTACGAAACCAATAGGTATAAAAGTCACGCCCTGCGGTACTCAAATCGGGGATTAATCCACTTGTTATTTTGTTATTCAGGCCAAAATAGGGTTCGGGATAGACTCCCTGGGTAACCAACGAATTGAGTACAGTACCGGGAACAATAGCTTGCGCCCATCCCTTTGTACCATATCCGATACTGGAAACATCTTCCGCCCTACCGGCCACATCTCCTGCCTTTTTCATCAACCATAGCGCTTTTCCTCCATGCCCCATATCGGATTTTAGAGAAAGAAGATACTCGCGTCCCTGAGAAAACGCCGATTCGCAAAATATCAGAATTAAAAACGTAAAAATTAAATGCTTATAACAAACTCTCATTATTTTTTATTTATTGATGTCAATCTTTAGGGCATTTATATTGCCTCTGTTTTTAGTATAGTTTTACTTCGAATGCCCTTATTATGAACCTTAAAGCGTATACAGGCGCACACCAGACCGGGTACGCCTGTATGACTCACAGAAAGGATCTACATTTTATCCCATCCGTCAGGTTGTTGCGGATAAGGATCGCCTACAATAACAGACTCTATCTGTTTCTGCGGAATCGGACGTAATACATGGAAATCCTGTATGTTATCTTTAGGTAAGGTATGATTTGTCCATTTTGTGGTGAAGAAACCATACTTCCGTACCCGTTCAACCAGTTTCTTTGTGCGCACGAGGTCGAGCCAGCGCAGCTGTTCGCCACAAAGCTCACGTGTCCTTTCGTCCAGAATATAATCGATGGTTACATCCGCTGCGGTAATCATCAGGTCGTTGATATATTCGGTCTTCGAAGCAGCCCTCTTACGAAGTTCGTTGATATAATAGGCGGCTCCGTCGGTAGTAGAATTATTCCCAAGTTTGAAAGCAGCTTCGGCTGCAATAAGATATGTTTCTGCCAGACGGTACACGATAATTGTACGACGCGAGTCGAATGAAAGGCTTGTCCGGTTAGGGTCCAAATATTTCTTCATTGTAGGGAAGTTAGGATCGGTATAGTTCTCCGGAGTAAGTATATAGTAATTTGCTGATTCTATCTCTTCTTTGGTCATATTCTTACCCGGGAGATAGCCAGCAAGCTCACCTTTTACGCCGCTCCTGATTGCAGAGTACTTGTTCTCACCGACATAGAATTCCTGCTTTTTATTACTGAAATCAATCGGTGCAGTCCATTTGCTTTGGAAGGTGCCATGATAGCGTGAATCTTTATCAATATCGCCGAAAGCCTCATTATAAAGCCATGTGGTACCGTGATAACGCGCGTAAACACGTCCGTCCTCGATCTGCTGAACATTGCCGCTACCATTAAAGTTAAAATAGCCTGCAACAAAGATATGAGCAAGGTTATTCATACCCGAATCCTTTTCCGGTACACCGTAAATAGGGTCGTCGGTCATCTGCACATTAAAGAGTATTTCCTGATTGTTTTCATTTCCGGGTTTATGAATATCTTCATATTTGCTCATCAGTTTTACTCCTGTCTGGTCTCCATCCTGTATCAACCTTGTTGCTATATCATATGCATTCTGGAAATCAGTGGTTTTGGCGGCGCTGCTCCATCCACGTGTGAGATATACTTTTGCCAGAAGATGACGGGCTAACGCCTGAGTAACACGTCCGGGCTGAGTGTCTTTAGGGCCGACAGGCAGATTGCCGGGAGTTGTACAATACAGCAGGTCTTCGACAATAAAGTCATAAACATCAGCCATAGGGTCCCGTTTAGCTGTTTTCACCACAACATCATTGTATGTGCGGTTCAATGTCACATCGCCGAAAAACTGTACCAAACGGAAATAAAGCCATGCCCGGAAAAACCTGGCCTCGGCCAGCATGGTTATCTTTTTAGCCTCAGGGATGTCCGTCATGTTTTCGCCGAAGTGAACAAGGCCATTACAGGTATTGATAAGGGTATATGAACTTCTCCAATAGGAATAGATATAGTCGGAATTAGGTTTGTAATTCGTCGTATAATTACCAAAATTATAAATGTCGCCAGAAGAACGGCTATAAAATTCATCTGTGCCGGGCACAGTTATCATATGAATGGAACTGAGAGGTCCATAAAAAGTTCTCATTCCACCATATACGCCGTTCAGTCCAAGTTCGAAACCTTGTGGTGTACTGAATGACTCGGGCGTCATCTTCGAGTGATTTTCTTCGTCCAGAAAATCGCCGCATGCCATCATAATAAATAGCGGAAGGCAGGCTAATAAATATATTATTTTTTTCATTGTTGTCTTGTAATTAAAAGGTTATATTAATACCGAATAACATTTGCCATGATGGAGGAATTACAGTACCCATCACCCGGTTGGTTTCCGGATCAAGCCCCTTATATTTGTTTACATATTCGGAAAAGAACGTAAATGGATTTGTCGCCGTGGAATAAACACGGGCCTTGCTTACCCCTACTGTTTTAAGTAGTTTATCCGGTAAGGAATATCCCAAAGTTAGCGTCCGTATCTTGAGATAAGAGGCATCAAACAGTGTAAGCGTGCCTTTGTAAGGTATACTCTGCACTTTATTATTCGGAGCCGGCCAGCGGGCACCTGTATTTTCAGGAGTCCAGTAATCTACATTCAGGTTGTTGTAATAACCTCCCATCAGAGAGTTTTGTCCTCCACCATAAAGTTCAGACCTAAGCATGCCACCCTGACGGAAATTCATAACCACAGTGAAATCGAAGTTCTTATATGCCAGACTATTTGTCCATCCTCCTTCGAAGTTTGCCTGATGGCTACCTACTATTTTGCGGTCAAGATCATTGATTACATTATCCGGAACACCGTCAGGGCCACTTATATCCGCTACTTTAATAGTTCCTATCACCGAGTCGTCGCCGGAAGTCTTCAGTCCGTAACTTTCTGCAAGCGCCCTGTCCTCAGGAGTATCCTGCCAGATACCAAGCCCTACATATTCGTAGAAAGATCCTAGCGGATGACCGACGAAAAGGTTGTCTGAAATCAGCTTGTCTACACCTTCGGTAAGTTGAACAACCTTATTTCTGTTGAAATAAATGTTGAAATCGGAAGTCCATTGGAATTTATTTTTACCATCACCGTCGAAAACATGTACCCGGGCTGCGAATTCAAACCCGACATTTTCCGTTTTACCCACATTGTAAGGAATTTGCGTGCTTACTCCGCTTGTCGCCGGAGGGGTAAATTTCATCATCAGGTTGTTGGAGAATTGTTTATAAACCTCAATTGATCCCGAAAACCGGTTATTAAGAAAACCTAAGTCTATACCGGCATTGTAACTGGCAGTACGCTCCCACTTCAGTTCGCTGTTCGAGGCAGCAGTCGGATAGTATCCGAGCACACCCTGGGACCCGAAGATATACTTGTTGCTGGTCATATCGCCCATAGTATCGTAAGGACTCACATTGGTATTACCTACTTCTCCATAACTTAATCTCAGTTTCAGCTGCGACAATATGTGAGAAGTCCCGCTCATAAACTTTTCATTGCCAATATTCCATGCCAAAGCGGCAGACGGGAAATAGTGCCATTTATTCCCTTTTGCCAAACGTGATGAACCATCGGTACGAAGCGTTGCCGTAAGGTAATAACGGGAGTCGTAGTCGTAATTGATACGTCCCATATAAGAGAGCATACTCCATTTATTATAATCTCCATTTCCCTTATGATTCTCAGCTGTACCCGGATTGTAATAGCCCACCTGATTGGTTGGCACATTCTCGTAATTCAGATCGAATTCCTGCGCTTCTCTTTCTTCGGCACTAAACATGGCCGTAAGATTTAGATTGTGCTTATCGAACTTCTTGTCATAAGTTAACAGGTTCTCGATAGTATAATCGGTCAGGGAATTCGATTCGTTATATCCATAGTTAGATGACTGGCGGCGCTTGCTTGTTCCTTTCTGATAATAACGTTGCAGCGTGGTAGAAGAAAGTTGTACGCCGGCATTGAGCCTGTATTTGAATCCGTGAGTAAAATCCACTTCCAGATAACCTGTCGTGAATGTTGACAACCTTTTGCGATCATCCTGAATCGCATCCTTGCGAAGATCCATTAAAGGGTTGCTCATAAGGTCGTTCGGATGCACTTTTTCCCGTATCGAACCATCGTCCATATATGGTGACAACAATGGGCTTAGGCTAAGAGCGTCGCCCATCGGATTCAGGCTTTCCCCTCTGCTTATATAATAGGTATTCAATGTATTCAGTCCAAATTTCAGGTATTTGTTTATAGTGTGATCTACAGATAATTTGAGAGTCGTACGTTCCATCGATTGCAGATCGTATACACCTGTCGATTTATAATATCCCAGTGATGCCGCATACTGCGTATTTTTCGATCCGCCCGATAAGCTTATCTGATGATTGGTCATCAAAGGATTTTGGTCATACAGTTCCCTTTGCCAGTCAGTATCTACACCTCTTTCATAGCCTTCTATCTCTCCATCGAGGCCTCCTTCGAATACCTTCTGTAATACCCTCGGATCATCGATACCCGTATAATTTTCAGCATTTTTATAACGGTTATACATCGCCCATTTACGTAATTGCATATAGTCTTCAGATTTCATGACATCATAGAAACCCAGCGGTTTACTGAAACCTATATATCCATTATAGTTTACAACGGCCTTAGCTCCTTCTGCACCACGCTTAGTAGAGACAAGTATAACCCCATTGGCTCCACGCGAGCCGTAAATAGCAGTTGATGATGCGTCTTTAAGTACAGTAACCGACGTAATGTCTTCCGGTGCGATGTTATTCATCATACTTAGTTCGTAAGGAATACCATCCACAACCAAAAGAGGATCGTTACCCGCAGCTATAGAACGTGTTCCGCGAATACGGATTTCGGGAGTATGCCCCGGATGTGTGGAGCCGCCGCTACGCTGTATGTTCACACCAGCCCCAGCCCCTTGCAGAGCCATCGCGATATTTGCGGCAGGAGTAGCACGGATAGTTTGCTCACCCATAACATTAACCGCGCCTGTGAGGTCGGAGCGCTTACGTGTACCATAGCCCACAACCACAACACTCTCAAGATTGATAACATTATCTTCCAGTACGACATCGATCTTTGTTTTCCCGCCTACGGGGATTTCCTGCGAAATATAGCCGATAGATGAGAATACCAGTATATCATTACCGGTCACATTGATCGTATATTCTCCCTTGTCGCTGGTTATCGTTCCGGTTGTTGTCCCTTTTACCGCCACTACAGCACCTATTATCGGTTCACCGTTTGCAGTAACAGTACCGGAAATAGTAACTTTTGCCTGCTGACCGTTTTGTGCGGTCACCACATTTACTGTCAGAAATAAAACGACAGCCATACTTAATGACAGAAACCGTCTAAGTCTGTTTCTTAGTTTGTTCTTTTTCATAAATAATAATGGTTTTTCATAATAATAAATTCTTCTTTTCAATGGTTTTTGAGTACGAATTAGATTAAATGTTAATTTGAACAAAATTAGGTAAGCTATAATAGCTCCGCGTCCGCATTTCTGTAATAATTGTCAGTAAAGAGGCATGGCAGAAAAACGGACTAAAATGGCAGATATACACATATGCATTGATATAATAATGCGGGAAGAATTAGGCAAAGCTTGTCTTAATAAGCTATATTTGTAGAAACCTTGTTTAGTATATCTATTACTTGATATGAAAAATTTTTCGGCCCTAATAATAATCGCAATACTAGCTATTTGTACCAATATTACCGGATATGCCTACAATATTCAACATATATCTTCCCGCTACGGGCTTTCTTCGAGCGCAGTGAGGTTTGTAACAATGGATAGCTACGGATTTATGTGGTTTGCCACTTATGATGGCCTCAACCGCTATGACGGATCATCGGTAAAAAGTTACTTGCCAACCAGCCATAGTAATTCCTTACCGGGAAATGTAATAAGACATATCACCGAAACCGATCCCGGTATGCTTTGGCTGAAAACCAATCAGGGATTATGCCTGTTCAATTCCAAATCGGGTACATTCGAGAATCATCCTGATATGAGAACTATATATTGGCAGGCAAAAAGCCCGGATGGAACTTTTTTTGCTCTTTCTGAGAATGATTCGATTGCCGTATATAACAAATCAGACGGCCTGTTTCACAAGATACATACCCCGGGAGTAATGTCATACAGAACACAATGCTTTTCTATCTGTAAGGATAACATCATCTGGGTATTTGGTTCTATGGGACAGATAATGCGTTATAAAATAATAAAGGAAAACGGAATTATAACCGGTACTTACAGGCTGATGGATTATGAACTTGATGCCCCTGTAAGATGGGCCTTCGAAAAAGGCACAAACGTAGTTTTTGTAGATACCCGATTCGACCTCTATACCCTTGATATCAACACAGGAATCAAAGAATTTGTAATGAATATTGGTTCGGAGATTCCACCCAAAGAAAGTATGAGAGATGCCCTGATAGCGGGAAATGATATATTTATTGCTTTCATTAATGATGGACTTAAAGTAATAAGGCGCGATCCTCATTCAGTAAACAAACCATATATAGAACGTACTACTCTCAACTATGGTGTTTTTAATCTGGCTTACGATCCTGTACAGCAAATTGTCCTGATAGGTACCGATGGCTACGGAGTATATATATATTCGGAAGAAGATTACACGATACGCTCTTCGATGTTGTACGAATTCTATCCTCAGGCGAAAGTTCCGGTTCGGTCTGTAACACTGGATGCTGATAATAATTTATGGATAGGGACAAAAGGTGACGGGCTTTTTTGTTTCCCCGGTTATAATCCGGATGAACCTCTTCGTGATAAAAAAGTGAATCATTTTCATATACAAAATTCTGCACTTGCCAACAATTCCATATTCAACCTTGTCGAAAGCAGGCACAACTTGATGTGGATCATAAGCGGCGGACCGGGTATCAATTATTATTCTTATTCCGACAAACGAATACACACCCTATCACAGCCCCCCGGAAGCAAACCATTATATTTTCTCTGTTCGGCAACAGAACAAGACGCAAATACTCTGTGGGTAACGACTTCCGGAGACGGATTACATCGAATAAAACTGGCATTTACAAATGGGACCCCACGGATAGAGAAGATGGATCATTTCAGGTTTTTCCAGACAGAAAATGTGATTTATGACACCGAGATAGAAAATGATTCTATTTTATGGATCGGAAGCAGAGGCGAAGGTCTGGTCAGATTTAATCTGAAGACAGAGGAAAAAACGTTCTATAAACTAACCAATGGAGAAAATCAGTTGGTCAACGATATACTGGTAATATACCGCGATAGCCATAAAACATTGTGGCTGGGTACAAGTTTCGGCCTTTGTCGGATAACAAAAGTAGGAAAAGACAAACTGGAATACATTAATTATAATACCGAATCGGGACTCCCGAACAACACCATACATGGAATTGTAGAAGATCGGCAGGGCTATCTTTGGCTGAGTACCAATAAGGGACTCGCAAGATTCGATCCCCGGACAAAAGTATTTACGAATTATAGCAACCCTAATAATCTGTCTGTGCAAGAGTTCAGCGACAATGCCTATTATATATGTCCTCGCAAACAAATAATGTTTTTTGGGGGTATTGACGGGTTTGTTTCCATACGCAGCAACCAGACACAAACACCTGTTTTCACACCTAACTTCTACTTTAACACCCTCAGCATATACGGAAAAGAGGTAGAGATAGCAGACTATATTAAAACAAGGGATCAAAAAGATATACTGGAACTGCCGCATAACCAAAATTTCTTTACCGTATCGTTCATCGCACCGGATTATGTTAACGGCCACAAGTATACTTATCAGTATTTGCTGAATGGACATAGTGACAAATGGATTGATAACGGAACCTCGAACAGTGTTACATTTACTAATATGGCACCCGGAGAATATTTGCTGAAAGTACGTTTCTCGGCCAATAATATCTTCGGGGATCAACCTGTTTACACCCAATATATACGAATTCTTCCACCATGGTATATGACTACTGTGGCCTACATTATCTATGCCATAATAATAGGTTCTGTAATCTTATTCTTTATATTATCATACAGGCGTAAGGTAAAACGCAAGGAACACCGCGTCTTCGAAAAAATGGAACAAAAGAAAACGCAAGAAATCTATGAATCGAAATTACGCTTCTTTACCAATATAACCCACGAATTCAGTACTCCTCTGACCCTTATTTATGGTCCATGCGACCGTATACTTTCTTCTGTCGATAAGTCATCCCCTGTATACGGTTATGCAACCTTAATACACCGTAATGCAGAGAGGCTCAATGGCCTGATACAAGAACTTATCGAGTTTCGCAGGATAGATACCGGACATACCCAAGTGGTTATAGAAAAAGTTGAAATAGAAGAGTTTGCAGGAAATATATTATCATCATTCAGACTATTATCTGATAATAAGCAGACTAATTATATTGTAAATATAGAAAAGAAACTCATGTGGCAGACCGATCCCGGATGTTATTCAAAAATATTGACAAACCTGGTGTCAAACGCTTTCAAATATACGCCGGATGGAGGTACTATCAATGTCGATATTTTTACTAAAGATCAAATGCTTGTCACTTGCGTATCCAATACGGGTAAAGGTTTCAGACCCGAAGACTTACCATTTATTTTCGACCGTTACCGGGTCTTGGATAATCTTGAAAGCAGGCATAACAGCCGCCTGTTTTCGCGCAACGGACTAGGACTTTCTATCTGTCACAGTACAGTAAAACTACTTGGCGGAGAAATGCAGGTAGAAAGTACACCCGGACAAATTACATGTTTTACAGTTGAACTCCCTATGCATGAACTTACCAATAAAACCCTTGAATATTCCAGAATTGCATCAGGTATTCCCATGCAAACACCTGATAAAAAACAGATTATATTACCGGAATTCAATATTGTAAAATCACGTCCGACAATTCTTGTTGTGGACGATGAAATCGAGATATTATGGTTTGTTTGCGAAATTCTGAAAGATCAGTACAATGTCATTCCTGTAAAAGATCCGGATACGATAGAGGAAATACTGTCCAAAACAAAGATAAACCTTCTTATATCAGATGTAATGATGCCCAGAAGGAGTGGCTTCGACCTTGTACGCATGTTAAAAGAATCCCGGGTGACTTCCCACATTCCGGTTATTATCCTATCGGGCAAAAATTATACAGAAGACCAGCTTGAGGGACTTGACGCAGGGGTAGATATGTATATTTCAAAGCCATTCGATGTCCAATATCTAAAAAAAGCTGTCAGGCGCCTGTTAAAGCGGGAGGAAGAGACTAAAGAATATTATAATTCAGCATTTAGTGCTTTCGAAATTGAAGAAGGGCAGGTTCTGCACCGCGAAGATAAAGAATTCTATGAACGGACACTGCAAGTGATAGATGGGAATATCAAAAATCCTGCATTTTCGACTGAAGAACTGGCATCTCTGCTTAATGTAAGCGTACGTCAACTATACAGAAAAATAGATGTCGTATATAAGAATGGACCCGGAAGCCTGATAAGGGATTATAAACTGAAGATAGCAGAAGGCTTACTGATTAAAACCAATATTTCGGTCGATGAAGTTATCTATCAGTCGGGATTCAACAATAGAGGAAGTTTTTACAAATTATTCTCTCAACGCTACGGCATGCCCCCAAAGGCATATAGAGAAAAGCATAATAGAGAAAACACTGACTCTTGAGGTTATCATATAAATATACTTAATTATTCTAAACTTCAAAGCAGATATAAAAACAAAAAAACAACCATCATTGTTTTATTTACAGATTAAGGAAACCGGAAAGGATCGAAAAGAAGACAAATATATGATAATACGAAAGGGAGCCGTACACTCCCTTTTTATATTGGTTTAGCCCGCTAGACATACATGAAACATCGTTCGACAGAGCGAAGCGGAGTTCAAAACAGACAGGAATATAAATCAAACAGCTTCTTAATTTCTCAGAATTTATTCCCTATCAAAAATTATCCCCACGGCGTATACGTATCTGAATCGCATTCTCTATCGGCATTTCACTAATAAATATAAGATAACCTCCACCTCCTGCTCCACTGAGTTTCCAACCCAAAGCCTTATCTTTATACTTATCCAGTACCTTGAATATATCACTGTTTACCATATGCGGATACATGAGTATCTGAGCATCGAAGCTGTCCTTTACTGCCTTTCCGAATTTCCGGATATCTTTTGTTTTTATTGCATCCCATGCCGAGAGAGCAGCAGCACTCAGTTTTTTCGCACTTTCTACTGTTATATTGGTCTCCGATAGCACATCATAATCGCCATGGCGCGGATATAAGGGTACCAGCCACAAATGTTTTTCGAGCCAACTAAGTATTGCATCATCCAATATACTTTCTATTTCCGACGGCCAGAAATCCCCCGTATAATGCAATCTGTTGAGTCCCGGCATAACAATCCCCAATGAATCCTGCGATCCGCTTACATACTTTGTACCCGGAGGATTCTCAAAACAGAAAAGCGTCCGTGCCAGTTTTTGTTTGTTTCCTGCCGGAATATCCACTTGCCAAAGTTCGATCGCTTTTTTTCGGGAACTGGTAGACATGCCACTACGATCGTTAAACTCATAGTCGGGTTCTATGGATATAGTCAATACCGGTCCCGGATAAAGGCTGCTTACATTAGGCTGATCCAGCCATCCGCCCGCCAGATCGATACGATATGGTATACGGCATTCTTCCCGTAGGGCCGTAGTAGAACGAACCGGTAAATTTTCATGAGGAACACGCTTACTTACAACATATTCTATACCCAGATCTTTACACAATTGCTCCTTCAGGGAACTATGCCCGTCGCTGTTGACGAAAAATATATCCGGTTTCAGCCGTTTAATTTCTTCCAGAAAATCAATAAGCCCTGAGCCGCTGTTCACCCATGCCTCTTTTACCGATTTGAGGGAACTAACCATATACAGGCGTTCTTGTTCATTATTGACGGTTTTTCGTGCCTTAAGATCATTCACAGTCTTATCCGAACCTATACCTACATATAGCTCTCCATATGTGGCAGCTTCTTCGAAAAATGCGACATGTCCACTATGAAGCATATCATAACACCCGCTCACAAAAACTTTCTTCATAAAATCAATCTGATAGTTGTATAGTTTTTATTTGTAAATATAAATCTTTTTTCCATTCTGTACAATTTTCAGAATTACTTGCGCTGCAAATTGAACGTTTAAATATGTTATTAAAAAACATTCTTAAAAAAAATGTATATATAATTAAAATAATATCAAACAATCGGAAGGATATCATAATTTATTCCTATCTTTGTGCTTCAGATATTCACATGAGTTTTATCGGATATTTGAAAAAATGAAAAAGAAAAAGATACAACATTATTATACAAGCTAAAGGAACAGATATACCAAATATCACGTTCCTTTTTTTTTATCTTATAAATCAGTTTTTAGTCACAATTATATTCTAAACAAAAAGATGTATTCAGACAAACCAGTTCAACTAATTCTTGACGACGGAACAGTTTTCGAAGGACGGTCTTTCGGCTCGGAAAAAGCCATTGCCGGAGAAGTTGTATTCAATACAGCTATGGTAGGTTATCCGGAGAGTCTTACCGACCCTTCTTACCTGGGACAAATACTTGTTGTAACCTTCCCGCTTGTAGGAAACTACGGCGTTCCTGACAACACTTTCACAAACGGTATTTCCGACTTTTACGAATCGGAAAAAATACAAGTGAACGGACTCATCATTTCAGATTATTCACACGAATACTCTCACTGGAATGCTAAGAAAAGCCTTGGTGAATGGCTCAAGGAGAATGATGTGCCGGGTATTTACGGCATAGACACACGCGAACTGACGAAGATATTACGCGAAAAAGGTTCGATGAAAGGCAAAATCGTTTTCAGCGGGACTGACGAAATAGATTTCTACGACCCGAATATCGAAAACCAGGTAGCCATAGCCAGTTGCAAAGAAGTGATTACATATGGTAACGGACAGAAAAAAGTAGTACTGGTAGATTGCGGAGTAAAACATAATATAATCCGCTGTCTGGTGAAACGTAATGTAACACTTATACGCGTGCCCTGGGATTACGACTTCAACCAACTGGAATGGGACGGGCTTTTTATCTCTAACGGCCCCGGAAATCCCGACTTCTGTGAAGAGACTGTTAAGAATATCCGCAAAGCAATGGAAGGAAATAAACCTATCTGCGGTATATGCATGGGAAACCAGCTATTGTCAAAAGCAGGAGGCGCAACCATTTACAAACTGAAATACGGCCACCGTAGCCACAACCAGCCCGTAAAAATGGTAGACTCTACCAAATGCTTCATCACATCGCAAAATCACGGTTTTGCGGTAGCGAATGCCTCTCTGGGATCAGATTGGGAACCATTGTTCATAAATCTGAATGACGGAACAAACGAAGGTATCAAACACAAGACCAAACCGTTCTTCTCTGCCCAGTTTCACCCCGAAGCAGCCAGCGGTCCGACAGATACGTCATTCTTGTTCGATATGTTTGTAGAGAAATTATAACAATTAGCAGATTCGAATATTAGCAAATGGACTGTCTTTTTATTTTCAAATATGCTAATATGCTAATTTCCAAATTATTTAACTTGTAACCAATTAAACAAATGGATATAGACATAAAAAAAGTATTAGTCCTTGGTTCGGGAGCGCTCAAAATCGGTGAAGCGGGTGAGTTTGATTACTCAGGCTCGCAAGCACTGAAAGCACTGAAAGAGGAGGGCATAGAAACTGTACTTATCAACCCTAATATTGCAACGGTACAAACCTCGGAAGGTAGTGCCGATAAGATATACTTCTTACCTATTACCCCATACTTCGTAGAAAAGGTAATCCAAAAAGAAAAGCCGGAAGGTATACTTCTGGCCTTCGGTGGGCAAACTGCCCTCAACTGCGGTGTACAGCTCTACGAAGGCGGCATTCTGGAAAAATATAATGTTCGCGTACTGGGAACACCTGTACAAGCCATTATGGATACCGAAGACCGTGACCTCTTTGTGAAGAAACTCGACCAGATAGATGTAAAGACCATCAAAAGCCATGCGGTAGGCTC
>Ga0153940_1000524_pt1 | contig 19515 bp, 10 predicted proteins | sample TSNJ024MetaG_FD_104736 | JGI IMG/M metagenome (GOLD analysis project Ga0153940, IMG submission 104736) | Attine ant fungus gardens microbial communities from New Jersey, USA - TSNJ024 MetaG | ecosystem: Host-associated > Fungi > Mycelium > Unclassified | place: USA: New Jersey, Brendan T. Byrne...
AAGAAGCGCCCTTTGCTGGAATACGGAGATCGCAAGGCTGGTCAGGATGCATAACGATGCCAATGTGCTGACTCTGCCCGGCAGGTTTGTATCTCAGAAAGAGGCCTATGATATGATTGAAGTCTTCTTCAATACCGAATTCGAAGGTGGAAGGCATCAGGGCAGGATTGATAAGATTAATGGCTGAACAGGAAAAGACAGGATTATTGACAATCCTGCCTTCTCCTATTTAGTATGCTAATTCCTGACAGATAGTGAGATTCCTGTGTATGTACAAGAGAATGAGTGGGATGTAAAACAAATAAGGGAGAAAGTGTTTTTCATAGCGATTTAATATAATGTTAAACGCCAAATGTTATTTCCAGTCCTCTTTTGTCTGCTTCACCATCCGGATTGTTCCGTCTTCGTTATAGTATAGCTTATCTACGCAAATGGAACGAAGCCAGTCGTTAAATTCGCCATTTTTAAGGGAGAGCGAACTGTCATGATAGAACGAATACCATTGTCCTTTGTATTCCACAATCGAGCCGTGATTAGTATAACTGTTGGTCGGTTCCATGTAGATACCTTTATGTTCCCATGGACCGAGAGGACTCTTACTGATCGCGTAACGCATCCTGTTATCACCTTTTACTCCGTCATTCCAGTTTTCATCGTGATTATCAGAGTATGACAAGTAGTAGATGCCATTGCGTTTATGTACCCAGGCGGCTTCATGGAAATCATACAAACCTTCCATCTTTTGCAGTTTTCCATCTACCTCCATCATATTGTCTTTCAGTTTACCTGCAAGACAAACGCCTCCACCTCCCTGATAGATATAAGCCTGTCCGTCGTCATCGATAAATACATTAGGGTCGATATGAGCTTCCATTCCTTTCACATATCCTTGTACTACGAAGTCTTTTGCCGGGTGCTTACTTGTAGCTACGCCTATTTTCCAGCTTTTGTTCCAGTTCGATTCACTCGGATGCGGAAAGTAGAAGTAATACGTCCCGTTCCTGTAGACGCAATCGGGAGCCCACATAAATCCGCCTTCGGGTCTACCCCAGGGTACCTGGCTTGAACGGAGTATTTCGCCATGGTCTACCCAGTTTACCATATCGTCGGTAGAGAATACATGGTACTGGTCCATCAGGTCGCAACCTCTCGGGGGTGCAATATCATGTGATGCATATACATACAGGCGGCCGTCGGCCCATACACGTGCAGACGGATCGGCTGTGTACATGTGTTGTATAAACGGATTTTTCTGACAGGAAACATTGGTTGATAACAGTGTGAATGCGAGGATGCACAAGGCAAAAAGAGTTCTTTTCATTTTCTTAACTTGATTATATTGTTATTTGTATGTTGCTCTAAGTATAAAGTCTACTATCGGCGCAGGATTAGGAAAACTATGCGGATGATGCTTAAACCCCTTCTTCATCATTACGGTAATATCACCACCCAAGGCCTTGATCTTCTCTTCGAAGAGAAGTGTCTGGGTAGGCGAGACCGCTTCATCCTGATCGGCACAGAGTATCAGTATGGGATATTTCCCTTTTACTATTTCCTTTACCTTATCTGTAGGGCTACCTTTGAAATTGCGGATATCATCCTTCGTTTTCAGGCTGTACGCAGCCATAAAATCTCTTGTCATTTCTCCTAAATCGCCTTCCCTGTCGGCCAGATAGCGGCAATCGAGCAAAGGATTATCTACATATACACAGCTTATCTTGTCGGGATTGGCTGCTGCCCAGCAGAATGAGTACATAGCTCCGCGACTCATTCCTTCCATTGTACTCTTTTTAGATAATCCCGCTTTGGTCAGTATCTTATAAAAATCAGACCAAATGGATAATGCTTCCTTATTTCCCATCAGTTCGGCCACATCACAATAGACCAGATGGAATCCTCTTTCGAGCAAGGCTATGTCTGTCTGCGGTTCGTGTGCCCAGAAGCGTGTGCGCCAAATCCATGGTTTTCCCGGTGCGACTTCTTTGGGCTTTACCACTTTGCATTCATGTCCTCTTAATTTGAAGTCGGCACATATATATCCGCTGAAATCGGAAGTAGTATAGGGTGCTTTGATATTCCTCAGTATATCAAATTCTTTGTCTGTCTTTAGAGTTACCTGTTCGAATAATCTGCGGGCAATGATAGCAGCACCTTCATTGTCAGGATGAATATTATCAGGCATTAAATCCTTCCTGTTAATAAGTAAGGGATGCATATCCAATACTTCAATGCCTTCTTTATAGGCTGCCCTGCGGAGGCCCGGAATTATCTTATTCACAATCACGGCATCCCATATCTGCATCGTATCAGGTTCGAACGAAACAAAAGGAAGCATCAGTATAACCCGCGGATTGGATGGCAGTTCCTTGAAAGACTTTATCATATCGATACAATCCTCTTCCATTTCATTCATATAGATACGATTCTGAACTTTGGCATCATTTCCTCCCAAATCGATGAATACGATATCAGGATTACTGGCGAGCGCTTGTTTATATTGTTCGGTTTCCCAGTAAGGGAAGTCCCCTTTACGTAACATTGTGCGGCTTCCAAGCCCGAAATTGAGAACTTTATATTCATTACCAAGTAGACTACCCAATTGTGCAGGATACGAATCCTTCTTCGGGTCGGTTGTACGCGCACCTTCGGTAATACTGGCTCCCACACATGCAATTCTTTTTTGTGCATGAGCAGAAGCTACTGTTAACAAACAGAATAAGAGACTAATAATATATTTCATTTTGTTACGGCTATATTCTGGGTAAGGTGTATGTCGCTGGATGAACTTCCGACCATTATTTCAAATTCCCCGGGTTCTACTACACGTTTCATCTCCATATTAATCAAAGACAGGTGTTCGGGAGTCAATACGATTTTTACCTCTTTGCTTTCCCCCGCTTTCAGGAATACATTAGCGAAGCCCTTCAATAGTTTTACAGGAGTAGCGACACTGCTTACCTTATCGTTTATATATAACTGTACTATCTCCGTCCCATCCATATTTCCTGTATTTCTCAGGTTGATAGAGACCGTGATATTATCAGTCGTCTTCGGATTTTCGGGTTGTATGCTTAGAGCCGAGTAGGTGAAATTGGTATAGCTGAGCCCATACCCGAATTCATATAGTGGATCTCCGTTCCCGTCTACATATCTGCGGCTGGCAGATGGTTTCTTTGAATAATATATAGGTAACGAGCCTTGTTCTTTCGGGAAGCTGATGGATAATTTACCCGAAGGGTTATAGTCACCCCAAAGAACATCGGTCACAGCATCTCCTCCGGCTTCACCCGGATACCATGCCTGAAGAAGGGCATTCGAATTTGCAGCTATTTCCGTAAGCACAAGCGGGCGGCCTGTAAGCATTACTGTTACAACAGGTTTATTGGCCTGTTTCGCTGTTTTGAGAATATCCAGATCGGCTTGATGAGGGTATAGGTTTTGCCTGTCACGGCTTTCACCTACTTCGTCGTTTGTTTCGCCGATTACAACTATTGTAACATCGGAAGCGGCAGCAGCATTTGCTACATCCCTGTACAAAGATGAAGATGTGAGTTGTGTCATTCTCCATTTCAGATTGATGTAAGCAATATCTTCTATCTCGGCATATTCCAGTGTAATGGGAACAGGTTTTCCGGCTGTCATCCTTATTGTCTTACTGCCTGTCTGTTTTCGCTTGGTATTTCCCTAGCAATCGATAAAGTGTTCATTGTTTATGGATACACGTGCATAATCATCGGCATTCAGCTGGAATTCGTATTCGCCTGATACGGGGGCTGTGATAGTTCCGCTCCAGCGTACGGAGAAATTATCAGAGTTCACACCGGGAGCGGGACTCAGATTGTGCCAGTAAACAGACAGGTTATCACCGGTAGACGTATAGACCGGCGAGCCTTTAAAGTCGACATTGTTGAAGAACTCCATATCCAGCCCGTTCTTATCGGGAGTCGATTTCGGATTCAGAGCCGTTAAAGGGATATTTGAGAAGCGTTCCGATATATCACTATTTACAAAGTTGATCTTTACATTATCACCGAATCTTTTTTTCAAGGCCTGATATACTGTTACACCTTTTGCCCCGGCGGGAGAGTAACCTCCTAACGAAGATACATTGGCCAGATTACCGACAAGGGCGATGGATTTAATGTCCTTTTTTAAAGGTAATACTTTGCCTTTATTTTCCAGTAATACGATTGATTTCCGGGCAGCTTCAAGGGCTAATTCCCGGTGCTCTTCACTATGGAATACTTTTGCTATTAAAGATTCATCAGTATATGGATTATCGAATAACCCAAGTTCGAACTTTACCTTTAATATATTACCGACAGCCCTGTCCAAATCTTTTTCCGATAGTTTACCATCTTTCACAGCCTGTACAACTGTATTCTGAAATACATCGTGGGGATAATCATAAAACTGCATATCCAGCCCTGCAGAGAGCGCATTTACAATCGCTTCTTCACCCGACGCGGCAGTATGGTGGTCTTTATATTGCTTGGCTATCGCACCTAGGTCTGATACGACGAATCCGTCAAATTTCCATTCGTCACGCAATATGTCTTTTAGTAGCCACGGGTCGGCAATAGCCGGTACACCATCTCTTTCGTGATAGGCTGCCATAATCCCTTTCGCCTTTGCTTCGGTAACGGCTTTCTCGAACACATAGAGATGTGTGGAACGGGCTTCGCGTTCACCGATAAAGACCGGTGAAGTATTTACTCCCCCTTCGGGGATACCGTGTATGGCAAAGTGCTTCGGTTCGGCAACAACGGTATTATTATCTTTCAGGCTGTTGCCCTGCATTCCTTTTATCAGACTGACAGCGTAACGTGACGAAAGGTAAGGGTCTTCCCCGAATGTTTCTTCGGTACGTCCCCAACGGATATCGCGGGCCAGATCCAGATTAGGTCCCAGTATGAAATGTACGCCATGTGCCCGGGCCTCAGCGGCAATGGCTTTGCCTATATTATTTACCAATATGGTATCCCATGAGGAAGAATTACCTATCGGGGTGGGGAATGTAGTCGCTCCTTCGCCCTGATAGCCATGCAATGCTTCTTCTATAAATATAACGGGGATTCCCAGACGGGAATTCTCTATCGCGCGTTTTTGCACTGCATTGGCAATTGCAGCCGTTTTAGGATAAAAATCGTGAATGGAACCTATGCACATGGAATCTATGAAATGTATAGCTTGCGCCTCATTAAGCTTATCGGGGCCATCGAGTATATCATTCGCTGAAAGCATATCCAGCTGGGCGGCCTTCTCCTCTAATGTCATCCGGGAGAGCAGGTCGTTTACCCTTTCTTCTACCGGCGCGTTTGCATTTTTGTAACGTGGCGTGTCTGAACATCCTGCACTGAGGAGCAGCAGAAAAACTGCGACACAGATGTAATTTATCTTTCTCATGGGTATAATTTTAATCAAGGCTATTTAGTTGATTTTTCCTGAATCAAAAGTATTTCTACTCCATTAAAATAACCTTAACAGGAACATTAAGACACGCTTAATTACGCATTAATACTACATTTTAACGTTAATTTCTTTTCCATCGAATACAATAAGGTGATCTGCCTTGTCCGGTAAAGACCAGATGCTTTTCCCGGCAGGCAAAAGGGTAATTCTGAAAGTCCGTTTAGATAACATACCCGGAAATTCTCCTTGTCTTGCACCTATGTTAAGGGTTTGGTTTGTATCGTCCCACTTCATTTTGATTGTGGAATAAATACCTTCCTCATAATTGTAATTATTGTTTTCGTCTTCATATAAAACAAATTCGGTGTCAGCGCCCGAATATATGAAAATATTGAGGTTATCCCAGTTCTTCTCTTCTGCATATTGCACTTTTGGCCCCCAAGGCAGAATAGTACCGGCCTTTATATATAAAGGAATAATGTCGATAGTACCGGCTTTGCTTATCTCCTGTCCTCCTTTGATTTTCTCTCCTGTCCAGAAGTCATACCAGTCAGCACCTTTCGGCAGGTACACTTTTTGTATTTTTGCCGCGCTGAAGTCGGCGATCGTCCTGCCGTCCCGTGTACGGTTTACATACATAGAGTCGGTTACAGGTGTTACGAGGATAGATTTTCCAAACATAAACTGGTTGTCTATGTCATATACTTTCGGATCCTTTGCAAAATCCATCATCAAAGCGCGCATCATCGAGCCCGAATTATTTGTAATGTCATGTCCTATCGAATAAATATACGGCATCAGGCTATAACGCATATTGATATACTTTTCCTGTACATCGAAGGCCCAGTCTCCTCTTTTTCCGAACTGATAGATTTCCCGCGGGGTGTTTGTTCCATGCGAACGCATCATCGGAGTAAATGTACCGAATTGCAGCCAGCGTACATATAGTTCGTGGAAAGCGATATCTTTAATCCCTCCGGGATATGCCCTGCCTGCCCAGAAACCGCCTATATCGGTATTCCAGTAAGGAATGCCACAAAGAGAAAAGTTTAATCCTGCCGGAATCTGTTTACGCAGGGTGCTCCATCTGGAATCGATATCTCCCGACCAGGAATTTGCACCATAACGTTGCTGCCCGGCAAAAGCCGAGCGGGTGAAAATATACACACGCTTATCCGCAGTTACTTTTCGCTGGTTATCGTAAACGCCTCCGACAGAAACGATGGGGAAAGCATTGGAGATGTCTCTGTAAGTTCCCAGATAAGTAGCTCCGTCGAGAGTTTCCCCGTTGATATTATCCTCCGGCTCCGTAGCATCGAGCCACCAAGCATCCATACCTAACGAGAAGATGTTTTTGTTCATGTAATCCCAGTATATTTTTCGGGCTTCGGGGTTGAATGCATCATATACTCTTACCCCATTGTTGTGGGGGTAAGTATCGAAGTTCAGCAATAGTTTCTTTTTTTTCAAATCTTTGTGAATAGCGGTATTCGGACCGAAAGACGGCCATACCGATATAGCCACATGTGCATTCAGACCGTGTATATCCTCCACCATTTGCTTTGGGTTGGGGAAGGCCGGATTTCCGAATTCGACAGCGTTCCAATGCGTGTTATCGGTACTCCAGTATTGCCAGTCCTGTATGATGCCATCGAGAGGAACTCCCAGTTCGCGGTATTTCCTGACAGTGCCTACCAGTTCATCCTGAGAGGTATAACGCTCGCGGCTCTGCCAGAATCCATACGTCCAGAGCGGGAACATAGGCGCCTGCCCTGTAAGGTCACGTATCCGGGCGATAGTGCCGTCCGCATCTTTCCCATACATAAAGTAATAATCGATACACTTGCCCGAGACCGATGTTAATGACATCCCATCGAAGGAGTCTTTATATCCGGTTTCTGAATAATTATCCCAGAATACAGCATATCCTTTTACCGAGTGGATAATAGGAACAGCAATCTCCGTATTCATCTGACGCAGGCGTACGCTTTTTCCTCTCTGATTCATATATCCTTGCTGGTGTTGTCCCAGTCCGTATATGGCTTCCTGCTTGTCCAACAGGAAGGTTTGTTGAATCTCACAGGTCTTCCCGCTTTTGTACTGTTTGTCCGTAAAGAGAGAGGAAGAGCTTTTTTCAGCAATGAACGGACGGGTGTCCAATCCATTGAATTGTACATCCCCTGTTGTCAGGTTGAGGGTAACAATTATTTCAGAAGATGAAAGGGTAATTACATTATTAAACCTGTCTGTTTTAAAAGCTGTCTTTTCCGGTATCTTTATTACTGAAAGACTCTTTTTATTAATCTTCTCGGCTTTCGGATATTTCAATACCCTGACAATCTCAGGACTATAGAATTGTAACTCAATCGTAGTCTGGCCGACTTCAGCTTTTACGCCTTGAGATGTTTGTTGATAGCTTTGTGCACTCAATAGCGTAGATAAAGCCATCAACATAAGGATTATAATAAAATTCTTCATGTCCTGTTGTTATTCCGTACCTAGATTTCCAGTTATATAGGTATTCTTTGCATTATTGTTTATGCGGACTTTCCCCTTAATGGTATTTTCACTGACAATAGCGCGCTGTACGTCTTTACTGATAGTAATCTGCGGACTGTCGTGCATAAAGTCGCATCCACGTACTACGATGGAACCACCGTTTACCTGTATTGCACTTCTGTTCTCCTTGTTTCTGTCCCATTGTACGAAAATACAGTCGGAGAAACCTACGGTTCCTTCTCCGTTAACTTTAGCAATCTGATTGCATGGGCCCCAGAATGCGCTGTTTACAAAACGTACATTTCCATGATTAGCTGCGGTTACTTCCACCATTGTAGGGTCATCTCCATTCAGGGCAACAAATTCCCCGTTAGTGATAAGTATTCCGTAAGCTGCGCTCTGTTCTACTTTTACAGATGTATGGCAGGCATCAGCACCTATTCCGAGGAAGTTCCCGTTACATGAACCTGTACTGCCCTGACTAGCCCCGAATTTATATCCTATATTATACCCGAAACAGAAAGTATTTATTACATAATGCCAGTCGGTGCGCTCGAAAATGAAAGCCTCACCATGCTCCCTTTGCCAGTTGTAAAGCGTCGGTTTCATACTCCACCATGGATTCCAGTGTACATTCTCAATACGGCCTATGTCATAGATGGCATCTACATATATACCTCTGCGGAGCGGCTGCCCGCTGATATTGCGTATAAGGGCGCGTTCGTTATGCGATGCGTCGATAGCATTATAAGGATTGAGCATTTCCACATCGAGAAGAGCCGGATTTTTACCTTTCATAGCTACCCCCCACGGATAAGCATCAGGTATCTTATCAGGGTCTTGCGACGGCCAGTACATCACAACACCTCGCAGGGTACTGTTTGTATTGATCGTTATGGCAGGTGTGGCTTCTATGTCTTTACCCTTGTTGCCGGTGATAAGCAGCGTTGTGCCGTCATCACCCGGTTTTGGCAGTCCGGCGTTGCGGATACCATTATGTGATGGTACCGATTCTATCGAACCCTTTAAGGTAACGGCTTGCGGAATATTCAGCGATCCGGCGATCAGATACGTGCCATTAGGCAAATAAACAGTCCCTCCTCTTTTACCGAAAGAGTTCATTGCTTTTTGGATAGCGTCCGTGTCATCTGTGACTCCATCCGCTTTTGCCCCGAAATCCTTAACAGAAACAACATCAACGGATTCCGGATAAGGCTTGATGTCCGCATCCTGTTGTTTTTTACTTAATCCCTGTGCCGACATGCTTGTTATACCAAGGATGAAGAGCAGTGTAAATATTATTTTTTTCATGATAAATAGAATTTATTGAACTTTATTTTTTGTATTATATATCTTCTTTCCTTTGTTAATACCATTCTCATTAAATGAGTCTATGGAGAAATAATACTCCGGATCACGATTAAAGAAACGTCCTTCGAAGAAATTACCGGAATATATCATTGCCGCATTTTTCAACTGGTCTTTTTTTATACCCCATCTAAGGATATAACCGTTTGTATCAGTGGTTTTGTTCCAATTCAGCCTTATTATTCTCTTATCTACGGCATCTCTTTCAACGCGGATATCAGGAGTTTTTTGCGGTAGCTTTCCCCGTCCGTTTCCAAATATTCTGAGATCGTATAATGAGAAATTACCGGGCACATCTTTTGTGTTTTTTATGCGGATATATCTTGTTTCCTGTGGGCTATCGAGGACAATAAGTTCATGTGCTATATCCTTATTGTTGGAAGCTCTGTCAACGATTGTTTTCCAGTCGTTGCCATCAGCTGAACACTCTATGATGTACTGATAGGAATATGTTTCGGGTGCCCGCATCGTGAAATTATGATCTGCAAAGTTTATCTGAATTGCATTTACAGTCATCAGTTTGCCTAAATCGGTTTGTAACCATTCGTCCGGTTTGCCCGAAGCGGCAGCCCACCACGTTTCTATTTTCTCATCATTTGCTTTTGTCGGTTCATATCCTTTCAGGGAAGAAGATGCTGTAATTGCTTTGCCATAGGATAATATATTCCATGACATGGAGCAGTCATTTTTTTCCATATCTATTTTCCTACCGGGAATATAGAAAGGATAGTCAGAGAGCACGGTATGGGAATGCAACTCATCGTCAGATGACATATAAGCAGGGAATAATCCTATTCTTCGTTCAAACATATGCCTTACCGAGATAGTCATGGTAGCCACATGCCAGTAATTTCCGTATTTGTCCCTGAATGTATGGCCGTGTCCTGCACCGCCGATAAATCCTCCGGGTTTGAAAGAGAAAGGGCTGCTTTCTACATAAGTGTACGGGCCCAGAGGATTATCGGATATATATAATCCATCGCCATAAATGCGGTATTGTGTCCCCGGTGCAGCATATTGCAGGTAGTATTTACCTTTGTATTTGATGATACAAGGGCCTTCGTTCCATCCCGTACGGGCTTCTTCATTATTTACTCCCGGTACTTCCCATCCGTATTTATCACCGTTATGCCTGATGAGTACGACAGCTTCACCTATTTCCTTAAACCCGTTGTCAGGGTCAACCCGGACACCCATTATAGGATCTACATCGGAGCATCCCCAGTAAAGATAGACCTTCCCGTCATCGTCCTTGTAAAAAGCAGGATCAGTCATTCCGTGACTAAACTGACTGCCTGTATCTACCCAGTTGTCTTCTTCGGGATCGGTAGTCCTGAATATTTTAGGAGCACCTGAACCCAGATAATACAGCGCATCGTTGTGTACAAGAACGGTGGGCGCATAGCCTTCAATGGTTTCAATAGATTTACACGGAATATAAGTCCATTCGCTTAAATCGGGGGAACTCCAGTACCCCCCCGACTTAGAGGCGAATAAATAGTACTTTCCCTTAAAGTATTCTATGACAGGGTCGGCAGCTTCCCTCCGTGTTGGATCATCGAACTGGAATCGATAATTCAGATTAAGGGGATTAGCTATTATTTGCCTGTTTCCACTATTAGTCTGACTTTCAGAAAAAGGACTGTAAAGAATGAATAAACCTAAAAAAAATAATATGTATGAATGTATTTTATACATGCTTTTATAATTTAATTATAATTTTCCGGCAGAAGGAGGGACGTCATTAGTTCCCCAATCCCGGTTCGGTTTATTACCCATGACAAGTATAAGTTTACCTCCGTTTTCTATATCCGAATGGCTGAACCAAGGTTTATTCCAGTCTTTTCCATTTAATGTTGCCGACTGGATGTATTTACTATCGTCGGAATAGTTCTGAGCTTCTATTTCGAATACTTTACCGTTACTCATTGTCATCTTAGCATTTGCAAAAAACGGACTGCCTATATTATACACAGGCATTCCCGGGGTTACGGGATAGAAGCCCATCATAGAGAATACGACAAAAGCAGAAGTGCCACCGCCGTCTTCATCTCCGGGTACGCCCATCAGGTCGTTGCGGAACCATTGTTTCAGCAATGTATGAATACGTTTTTGCGTCTTCCATGGCTGTCCGGCATAGTTATATAAATACGGGATATGAAGGCTCGGCTCGTTTGTCATCGAGAATTGTCCTACATTGCCCGTATGGTCGGGAAGTTGTCCGTAAAATTCAGGCTTGCCTTTACCCAGCGGTTCTACGAATGTACGATTCAGATTAGCGATAAATTGGTCGTTTCCGCCCATCAGGCTGATAAGGTCGGCTACATTGTGAGGAACATCCCAGCGGTAAACCCAGCCATTATTTTCCCCATAATAATCACGTGCACCCATTCCTCCCGAATAGCGGTAATCGAACGGTTCGATGAATTCTCCGTTTTTATCCTTAGGATGGAAGAATCCTGTTTCGGCATTATAAACGTTTCTGTAATTATAAGAACATTTCAGGTAGTAGTCGGCTTCTTCCGTTTTGCCCAATGCTTTAGCTATTTGAGAGAGACACCATTGGTCGTAAGACGTACCGAGAGTGACGGCGATAGGCTGGCGCTTCTCGAACGAATTTACGTTCTCTACAGTTTCCTTCTCTCCCGGATATAAGGCCGGGATATAGCCATGCTCTTTATAGAATTCGTCGAGCCATCCGGCAGGCGCGCCCGACCACGGAATTAGAGTTTTTTCTTCTATACCTTTTTTACAGGCGATATATGCCTTTTCAAGGTCGAAGCCTTTCAGCCCTTTAGTATAACCGTCTATAACAGTAGCTACGGCATGATTCGAATTCATCCGGCGCGAATCTCCGGTGATTTCGGGGAATGTAGGCATCCAGTTGTCACCCATCTGTTGGGCCATCAGCAGGTATGAATTGATGATGTTTACTTCTGTTTCTGCCTCGATGAGTACGCGCAAAGGATGGGTTGCCCTGTAAGTATCCCAGATCCAGTCGTCGGTATAGAATGGTTTGCCTCCGTCTTCGTGTACCTTTCCGTCGAAAGCACTAAAATAGTGTCCGTCTTCACTGATGCAAACCGGACGTTCATAACAACGATACAGAGATGTATAGAATACGGTTTTCTCTGTATCGTTGCTTCCATTCACCTTAATTTTACCTAAAACCTCATTCCAAATCGCGCGGCCTTTGTCGGCGAGTTGTTTTACGTTATAATCTTTTTGTTCCCTTTGCAGGTTGTTCTTTGCCTGTTCTTCGCTGATAAATGAAATACCATAGCGAAGGTTTATAGTTTGCGCCTTGTCGCCGTAATATAAAACGACAAAAGAATTCTTGCCCTGAGCTTGTTTCCGGCTCTCATCGATTGCGTTATCTTTCCATGTGCCGGATTGTATAGGGGGTTGCTCTGTTTCCAGATATATATAGACATTTGTATTGTTTTCAAGTTTTTGATATCCGCTAACTGTATTTCCATCTACTTTGATTTCTCCGTCTTTGGAATTAAGTATCAGGTAAACAGGCGAGTCAGTTTGAGTATAATCAATCTGATAAATGGCTGATTGATATGAAGGTGCATATTGAATATGCGTTTGCTGGTCGTCCAGATCTACCTCGTAGTGGTATGGAGCCAGTTTTTCCCTGTCGTAACTATATGCAATGACAGGCTTTATATTTTCTTCGGAGCCCTGATAAGGGCTAAGGTTGAATGCCGAACGTCCTCTGTGGCTGGTTACAATCAATGGCAGTCCGTTGATTACATCACCCGTGAAATCGGCCCGTTCGGGATATACCCTGAGCATGCTGTTTGGCAGGTGGATGGTAGGGTAGGTGGGTACAAGCAAGTGGCTGATATTCCCCATGTAAGGGTTTACATAGTCGACCGGCTGCTTGTTTGTACTATCATTGTTTATTGATGTACAAGCTGATAAAATAAGGATACAGATAAATAAACAGATATTACTGATCTTCATAATTAGTAATTTATTAAGTTGGTATTATTTTTACAAAAACGAAGGAAACTTATCCCAACTAACAAAAGGATTAATTTTGCATTAATATCCGGATAAATTATAATTAGACTTATTAATCCGGAATTTTTATATTCCGGATTAATAAATCCTTTGTTGACACTTTATTCAAGTTTTTTCAAATTGAGAATTACTATGGAATTGTAACCACCGTAATCGGAGAATAGTTAAATCTATTGCTTCCGATGTTTGTACTTGCTCCGGCACGTACATGATAGGTATATTCGGATTTAACCGGAAGCGGTCCGATTCTGATGCGCGGACTGGTATCACTGTCTACCCAAGCCGGGTCCAACCATTTGCAGGCGTCGGCCCAACTCCTGTTCGTCGCGATTCTGCCCTTGGTTCCTCTCTCATCGAATGCGGTAGCGGGGTTATCATCAACATGATCCCTGTATTCGGCGATGTCGATGCGGCTGTCTGTCCCATTTCCACAGAATATAGTACGGCTAATGAAGCCCTGTATATCGCGAATATTCGGAAGCCCATCTCTGCGCGGAGCTTTTATCCTGAAGTACATGGTCAGTGACGGCTGAATGTTAGGGACCTCTTGTGTACCAAAATCCCAGGTTCCCACTTCTGTTTCAAAATCAATGATCTGCAAATATGGCGTAACGGTAAAATCCTGTCTCGTAGAGCTTGACAGTTTCACGTTTTTCACAGTGTCCACAGGCCAGAAAGGCCCGTCATAAGGAAGCATATCGTAAGTCCCCGCAAACAATTTGGTATTCTGGTATGTACCGTCTTGTTTGATCCGCAGATCTTGTTTGTCGGTAGCACCGCCTTCCTGTCCTGTCCAACTTCTTTCCCAAATACGGATTTGCCAGTCGTTTTGGGATGCGAGTAACGGTTCTCCGGTGTAGGAATCGATTACCGTACCATAGAAAGTACAATCGGGCTCATCCCAGTTGTCGATAGATGTACAGGAAGACAGACCCCAAAGGGCTATTCCAAATAAATATAATATCTTTTTCATATTTTATTCAAATTATCGATTATTAAATTAACGGAGTGGATTCTGAGGTAACAGATTACTGTTCTTATTGATTTCACCCTGAGGAATTCCCTGATAGTAGCACTTCTTTTCGGCCGTCCATGTCCTGTTACCCATTTCACGTTCGTTCAGGTAGATATATTTATCTTCGTTTATTATGTAGTAGCAGGAAAGAATCCTTGGTGTCCATCGGTCATAAACCCGGTCGGCCACCCTCCAGCGACGGAGGTCCCACCAGCGTTGGTTTTCGCCCCACAATTCGCGATAGCGTTCGTCGCGGATAAACTGCAGGTTCTCATCAATCGGATAACCGTATGTCGAGCTCAGATCAGCTGGACTGGCTTTGTAAGGGCGTATATCTTTACAGCCTGCGCGGTCGCGTATCTTTTGGATGTAATCGAAAGCTTCTGTTTTTTTACCTAGCTCATAACATGCTTCCGCCGTATTCAGGTAGATTTCGCCCAAGCGTAATACAATCCACGGTTGTACGCTGGCATGTTCTCTAACCTTATCCACCGGCATATCCGGATTTACATATTTACGCACAAACGCACCGGTAAGGCAATTGTTTTCACCGCCTTCGTTATTGCGCGTCCCATGTTTTGGGATAATGTAGATTCCTTCATACATTTGACTTCTATCGCCCCAGTTACTTACCACACGGTTGCCATTCATGTTAGGCGCTTCGGTGTCGTTGCCGTCCTTCACGTCGGTAGCTTTCCATGTGAAGGTTTTGTACAGGCCACGCCCGATTTCGAATGTCTGTCCGCGCAGTTCATCGCCGTTGAAAAACATGCAGCCGCGCATACGTGGTTCCATGCCATCGCGGATATCGCCGCGTTTGGCGAAACGTTTCGGTGTACCATCCGGGTTAACGATTTCCGGAAAATCATACATACGCATCAAATCCAGGGCAGGATAACTCTGGCTGCCTACAAAGCTCGACATAGACGGCGTAGGTGACATCCCCGCATCCCATGAGTGCGGTATAAGGAAGGTCTTCTGAGGCTCGCCGTCGTGGGCGTCCATCGTGTATGACTTGATAAAAATATTCTCGGTAGAAGCCGGGTCCAGGAATAATGATGCGAAATTAGTTGCTTTATCCGGATATTTGGCTGTATACAAGGCATACGGCCCCTGTTCCACAATCTTGCCTGCATCGTATGAGTACTGGAAAAATTCGGAAGCTTTCGACGGATCGATACCGACAAATCCTTGCTGGTAAGCGGCCTCGTTCTGGTAACCAAGATATTGCGAATATTTGGCTATGGTTCCGGCATACAGCATGGTACGCGACATCAGCGCTGCGGCAACGTATTTATTGGCTCGGGTTGTGCCGTCAGTCCCGGGTCCCGACATATTGTCTATGGCAAACTGCAAATCGTCGTGGATAAATTTCCATGTATCGTATTCAGTATTGCGGGGTACGGCCAATGCTTGAGGGTCACCATTAGGGTCTTGCGCTTCTTTAATAATAGGTACTCCTCCGTAGCGTTTCGCCATTCCGAAATAATAGAAAGCACGCAGGAAATGCGCCTCGCCCAATAAATTATTATATGTCTGTTCGGTTGAAAAATTTGCTTTATAGTTCGGAAAAGCCGTTATGAAGGAGTTCAGCTCACGAATGTAGTCGTAAGGCCAATAATCGGCCCCGTCATTATTTATCTGCATCCAGGAGTTGACGAATTCGCCGCTCATATTCTGCAAGTTATTTTTCATCGCCTCCCAGGTGCCCCAAGGATCGTTTCCGTTACCCTTACGATAAGGAGTATCTTCGTTCCGGGCCATATAGAGGAACTCTTCTATTGGCAAAAAGGTATACTGCCCCGCGAAGAACATTTTTGCCCCGGCTTCGCTGCCGAATAATTCGCTTTCTCCCATAACTCCCTTAGGCTCCAGGGTCAGGTCGTAACAGGAAGTGACAAGAAAGCCTATTAAAGCTGTAAATAATATTTTCTTTATTTTCATGATGCTCGGTTGTTTAGAATTTAATACTTGCTCCAATGGTATAAGTCCTGTTGTTCGGATAAGCATACATATCGGCATATCCGGCACTACCCAGTGTGGCCCCAATATTTTCCACACTACTCGGGCGTTCAGGGTCTATTCCTTTTAGTTTGCTTATTGTCAATAGGTTGTAGACGTTGAAATAGACTCTCAGATTTCTCATGCCTGCTTTTGCCAATATTTTTGCCGGTATAGTGTAGCCCAGTTCCAGGGTTTTCAGGCGTATGTACGATGCGTCTCTCATGCCGTTTGTGCCTGTACGGCGCCCATCGTGGCCGGTAACCGGATAATAACCTGATATCCATTCGGTGTTCGGGTTGAAATAATCGGCATTGACGTCGGCCGGACGCCATCGGTCCATAAACCATTCCATAGTATTTCTACCGCCGAAGGGCAAGGCTTCGGTAAACACTTCCGAGAGTTGTTGGTAAATGCCGTAAGCTCCCTGGAAATTGGCACTCAGGTCGAGATTGTTCCAGCTTGCTCCCATCGACAGCCCGAAATTCACTGATGCCAACCCTTTGGTAGCTATAGGGTGTTTGTCGCTGTCGTCGATGATACCGTCTCCGTTCCAGTCCACAATCGACCAGTCGCCCGGTGTTGATCCCTGAGCCATAGGATATTGTGAGAAATTGAGTATATCCTGCACATTCGTGAACATGCTTCCTGATTCGTTTTCCCAATATATATCGTTATAACGCCCGTCGGTACGGTTTCTCCAGTAATCGAAAGAGTTACTGGCAGGTGTTTCCGACCATTTGGTACGCATACTCCGGGTTGCGGAAATTTGTCCCGAAACAAAATAATCGACTGTCCTGATACGGTTACGGTGCGTCAGTTCTATTTCCCACCCGAAGTTGCGGTCGTCGTTCAGGTTAATATCAGGTAGGTTCGCACCCACTGTGCCCGGTATTACGGCGGTATTGGCAGCAAGTAATCCGGAACGGTCGCGGCGGAAAATATCGAAACTCCCGCTCAGTAATGAGTTAAAAATATCGAAATCCAATCCGATGTCCGCCATTTTGACTTTATACCAAGTCAGATTCGGATTCGGAAGGGCTCCCGGTTTAACGCTGGTCATGAACGAGTCGCCGAATACCCACCCGCGCGTTTGAGTAAGGTCGTATCCGATGTAGTTCTGAGGGTAGTTTTTGGCAGCGGCATCGTCTCCCATTACACCATAGGAAGCTCTTATCTTCAGATTGTTAATGAAGCTCCACTTGTTTTTGATAAATCCTTCCTCACTGATACGCCATCCGAGCGAAACGGATGGGAAGAAACCCCAGCGTGAGCCTTCCGGATAGCGGGATGAACCGTCGTAGCGGAAACGGAAATCCGCCAGGTATTTGCCGGCATAGTCGTAGTTGAACTGTCCGATGAAGGCTTGGTTCAAGCGATCTCCCAATCCACTTGAAGTGGCTTGTTGCCCTTCGGCATCTCCTGCGAAAAGATATTCCGAATTAACCGATAGGTTGCGTTGCGCCTGAAAACCATCCCAATTAGAGAACGCTTCTTCAAAGACCACAACTCCGTTGACGCTATGTAACCCGAATTTGTTGTTGTAAAGCAATTTGAGCTGCATATCCGTGTCGTAATTGAAATTTGCCGAACGAGTTATCCGGGATTTGCCGTCGGCGGCGTTTTTTTGCATTGGCGTGTATTTTCCATCCTGTCCGTAGTCGTACAAATAATAGGCATGTTGGTACGAAGTATTATCGGGCAAGGACATGGCGTAGTCGTATGATGTCTGCGCCGATAGGCCTTTAATACCCGGTATCTCGTAGGTCAATGTCAGGGTTCCGTTCAGGCGGCGCGATTTATTTAACCTGTAGCCTGAATAATCGGAATTGGTGGATGCCAGCAGGTTGTCGCCATCGTTGATATAAGTGCTGTTCCCATTCAGGTATTCCGGATTATCGTTGGCATAAAAGGAAGCGTTAGGCTGGGTTAGCCAAGCGTTTTTATAGACCGCCCATAAACCGGTATTTGGTTCGTGAGTGTTGGTCAGGATAGCACCTATCTGCACACCGGCGCTGAGGCGATTCGTTATTTTCGCATCTATATTGGTACGGAAGTTCCATTTATCGGCCCATAAAGAACCGCTCTTGTAATTACCGTCCTGCTTGCTGTAACCTAAATTCGTAAAAAAGCGTATCCGGTCGTTTCCTCCGTCGATGCTGAGAGTGTGTTCCGTTTGCGGAGTAAGGTCTTTGAAGATGGCACCCATCCAGTCGTAGCTCTGTCTGGTACCGTCTAACCAAGGCTGTATTTCTTCTTCACCGTGGCGTGCGGACATGCGATTCAGATAGTTATTCCCGAAATTCTGCCACTGTTGTTCATTGCGTAACGTAAACCAGTCTACAGCGGAGACTCCTTTCGGAATATAGATCATTTGCTGTAAGGTATAGCTTCCCGAATAAGTGATGTCCACTTTTCCGTTCTGGGCCGTACCTTTTTTTGTAGTAATCAGGATAACCCCGTTGGCCGCACGTAAGCCGTAAACGGCTGCAGCTGCGTCTTTAAGAACAGTGACAGATTCGATTTCTTCAGCGCTCATACGGGAAAAATAGTCCTGGTCGCGGGTTATTCCGTCCACAACGAATAGGGGGGTGCTCCGAACGCCGTTTGTTACATCGTTCATACCACGGATGTCGATAACGGTGTTATACGCGCCGGGCTGGGACGACCGTTGTGTAATACGTACCCCGGGCACCTTTCCGGTCAGCATATTCACTACGTTTTCGTTTTTGGTGACCGTAAGCTCTTTGTTGCTTACCGTAGATACGGCACCTGTCAGGGTCGCTTTCTTTTGTGCGGCATATCCGGTAACTACAACCTCTTCCAGCTGTCTGTTATCCTCTTCCAGTTGTACGGAAATATCGGTATTACTACCCACAGGGATTTCCTTTTTGATATATCCGATAAACGAAACGGTCAGTTTATCATTAGCAGAGGCTTCGATACTGAAACTACCGTCTACATTTGTCAATGTTCCTCTTTGGGTTCCATTGACGGTTACAGATGCACCGGGGATTGCTTCACCTTGTGTATCGGTAACAGTACCACGAACAGTTCTTGTTTGCGAGAATGCCAGTATAGGCATTGCCAGAAACAAAAACATAAGGAAGGCATAGCGTTGCGTAACGCACATGATATCCCCTTTTCTAATTTTAATTTTTTGTTTGTGATTTTCCATAATACTT
>Ga0153940_1000526_pt1 | contig 19418 bp, 16 predicted proteins | sample TSNJ024MetaG_FD_104736 | JGI IMG/M metagenome (GOLD analysis project Ga0153940, IMG submission 104736) | Attine ant fungus gardens microbial communities from New Jersey, USA - TSNJ024 MetaG | ecosystem: Host-associated > Fungi > Mycelium > Unclassified | place: USA: New Jersey, Brendan T. Byrne...
AATGAATCAGTCGAAACGATGAATCCCAATTGGGAAGATTTATCCGAAAAATGGAATTAAAAAGATTCTTCGCTCCGCTCAGAATGACAGCAGAAGAGTACCCATTATTTTTATCTACACCCTAATATATTTTCTTCATTGCCAGGTGATGTCGATTGTATTATAATAGTAAGAGTCTGACTTGCCAGTACATATTCTGGCATGTTTCTTAACATACAATTAGGAGGAACCTCATGAGTATACAATTAATCAAAAAGTTACCGACTCCGGAACAGATCAAAGAAGAGTACCCGATTACCGAGCGCATTGCTTCTGTCAAAGCAAAGCGTGACGAATCGATCCGCAAAATCCTTACCGGAGAATCAGATAAATTCCTTGTGATCATCGGACCTTGTTCCGCTGATAATGAAGATGCTGTTTGTGACTATATCAGCCGACTTACCAAGATACAGGAAGATGTAGCCGATAAGCTGGTCATCGTTCCGCGCATTTATACCAATAAACCCCGCACCACCGGCGAAGGATATAAAGGAATCGTCCATCAGCCGGATCCTGATAAAAAACCGGATTTACTGCAGGGTCTGATCGCCGTACGGAAAATCCATATGCGGGCCATTGAAGAATCCGGCCTGACGGCTGCTGATGAGATGCTGTATCCGGAGAATTGGAGCTACTTAGACGATCTTCTCTCTTACGTAGCCATCGGCGCCCGTTCGGTGGAAAATCAACAGCACCGTCTGGTAGTCAGCGGTATAGATGTTCCCGCGGGCATGAAAAACCCCACCAGCGGTGACTTTTCCGTGATGCTGAATTCAGTCGTTGCCGCACAGGGCATCCACCACTTTATCTATCGCAACTGGGAAGCCCGTACTACTGGTAATGAACTGGCCCATACCATTTTGCGCGGTGCTGTAAGCAAACGTGGTAATGCTACACCTAATTATCATTATGAAGATTTGTATCGTCTGCTGGAAATGTATCAGGAACGTGATCTGAAAAATCCGGCAGCAATTATTGATGTCAATCACTCAAACTCCAACAAGCAATACGCAGAGCAGAGCCGAATCGTTAAAGAAGTACTGCACAGCCGCAGTGTTTCCGCCGATATCAACAAGCTGGTCAAAGGAGTTATGATTGAAAGTTACATTGAAAGCGGCACACAGCCAATCGGACCAAACCTGATCTATGGTAAATCCATAACCGATCCTTGCCTGGGCTGGGAGGCTTCCCGCAACTTACTTTATACAATTGCTGAGCTTTGTTAATAATTGGTACTAAAAAAAATCGCAGCATCATCCCATTTTTTGTTTTCTCCATGGCTCTCCGGGCCATATGTCCGATTTTTGCATCGGAACATTTAAAAACAAAAAATAGGGCGATGTTTGCGACTTTTTTTAGTTATATAATAAGATTATGGTAATATTTATACTGATCTTTAGTTGAACCAATGCAGGAACTTAGCAGCCAATGAATGTGTTTTAGTCTGGGGGGACAGATATGGTCTTTATAACAAGCCTCTTAAAACATCAAGCACAAGGGAGTAACGTTGTAATGCTCATTAATGATTTGCATAATCTTGGATATAATGTTAAATCTGATGCAGCATATGAAGCGCCTAATAATTTATCAGAGATTATGTATGATAATATTAACCGGGCGGAAAAGGTGATCATTGTTTTACCGGAATTAGATGAAAATATAATGAATTCATTAATCCATGGACTTGGAAATGAATATCGCAATATCATATCCGGTATCTATGAAAAACGTAATAAATATATTTTATTAAGTTTTACAAATAAATATTTTGACATTGAATCAAAGACCCTTAAAGGGAGAGAAATCATCAATGTCAACCTTGATGAACCGACACCTGACAGATATATAAAACTCCTTAAGTTCCTATTTCACTAATTTCATAGCTATTGCGATACGAACTGCATCGATAGTGTTTTCTGCCCCCAGTTTGTTAAAGACGTTTTGAAGCATATGTTTGACCGTATTAATTGATAAATTCAGGTCACTTGCTATTTCTTCTCTTGAAAGTCCATGACTTAAATCAGTTAATAACTCCAATTCCCTCATGGTTAAATTTGGATGCGTATCATTTTCTGAGTTTGCTATCCGGTATTCGGTCATGATTTTAGAAACCCTTTTGGCATAGGTAGAAGATTTTGTAGAAATCATTTCTAACCACTCATCAGGAATCGTGCAATCCTCGTCTTTCATAGCAGCCTTCGTAAGTGTACGCATTTTACTCCCAATTTCAATAAGGGGCATATACAAAGAATCCGGAACTGCCAGATCATAAATTTCCTGTAAGGCAGCAATGGCCTTTTTGGTTTCTTTCGTTTGATATAAAGCAACAGCTTTTAACACTTTATTATCTAGTGTTCCCAGTAAATAAAGATTCGGACCATACAATTCATCCTCTTTATCCAGATGGGTTAAAAGATCATCATATTTTTGTTCTGACAGATAATATTTTGCCTGGGCTAAACGGCCAAACATGTAATTGATAGGAATGGTTTCCCGATTCAAATTCGCTATGTCTCCCTTGATCCAGGCGGCCACCTTGTCTGGCTGCTTGATTTGAATATAAAACCAGCTCTCTGTCAGCTCAAGTATTTTGTAACTTTTAGGTGTACCATATTTCTCACAAACAAATCTTAACTGTTCCAGTAAAGATATAATGCTCTCGTAATTACCAAGTGCAATATTTGCCCTGACCATATAAAAGATAGCCATACATATAGTATTAGACTGATCTTGTTTTTTTGCTTCCTCTATTGTCAGTGAAGCATATTTTTTAACATCCTTTAATGCCATTTGAAAATATGACTTCTCGGTCAAACATAGATATTCCGTACCAGAACCACTGCCATTTGTAACCCTTGTGGCATAGGGTGCATAGTCGCATACCACATCAATAAATTTATCAAACTCTCCAGTAAAAGAGCTTCCCATAACACAGCTATAACCACCTGAATTATATGTAAAATTATTTTTATTGATCAATGTGCTGCCATTAGGCAAATAACCGTCAGCCAGCTTGTAATACTCTCGAAAGGCATATTCTCCGGTATAGGCGCACCTGACAAAATCTGTGATACCAAGAATAATATAGCTTTCACCAAGAATCATTCTGTTTTCTTCACTTTGCGGCAGTCTTTCATATTTTTTGATCACTCTCAAGATTTCCTTATATGAATCCTCAAATCTAAAGGAGTTCAGGACAAATTTAGCGTGCATCACTTGCGTAAACGGTTTTTCCTCATAGATAGCTTTAGGCATTCTGTCAAATATATCCAAAAGGAATTGAGCTGTTTCTTTCGGACAGGCGGCATAAAAAGTAGAAATGATTTCTAGCATCTTATTATACTCGCCGGCTTTTTCGTAATAAGTCAAGGCATCCATAGCATATCCATTTTTAACGTACCAATCGGCGGATTTATTATAAACATCGATTTTTTCTTCGTTGCTTAATACAAACTGTCTGTCAATTAAAAAATCTAAAAACAGATGATGTATTCTGTATGTTTTTAAAAAAGTGTCATACCGTATAAAAGAATTAAGTTCATTAACTTCTGAAACAACGTCCATATTATAAGAAGACAGAACAATTAAAAGATCCAAAGGAAGTGTGTCAATTAACGACAATTTAATTAAAAGGATTTGCAAATCCTTTGAAATGACGGAGAACACTTCACTTTCAATCAGCTCAAATATATTCTGCTCCATTGTTAAGATGGCATAATCTTCATTGCGTATACCTTTGCTCAAAGATAATCCCACAAGGCGGATTGCAAAAATCCAGCCATCCGTATAAAGATATATGTCTGATATCGCTTTTGTCGAAGGAGCAATATTCAACAGTTCAAAATAGTGAATCATTTCCTCCTTGGTAAAACGGAGGTTATCTTCATCTATGATAGAAATCATGTCTTTGGAATACAGCATTATAAAATTAAAATCAGGCTCTGTTCTGGAAATGATGATGATTGAAAGGTTCGGGATATGAGCCTCAATAAGTTTTTTGAAAAAGTCCAAAATATTTCTTTTATGGATTAGATGAAAATCATCACAGACCAAAATATATTTTTTACCCGCCTTCATAGTATTGGACAAGAGAACTAAAAATCTGCTATATTCCTGTATTGTTTCGGGAAACCCCTCCCGTTTAAAAACTGAAGCTGATTTTTCATCCGCTAGGGAAATGGCATAAACAAAATTCTCCCAAAATCTTATGTTCAAATTGTCAAATTGTGAGAGCTGCAGCCATATCGGCATGTCTTCATTTTCTTGTAAAACTTCATAAACGGTTTGTGTTTTACCGTATCCGGGACCGGCAACGATGGTAGTCAATGGTTTTTGTAATGATTGTTTAAGCTGATGGTGCAAGCGGGGTCTTTTAAAATATATTTTGCTTTCTGTTTTGGTATTTTCAAACAAGCGTATCACCTCCATCAAATTAAGCTGCTTTTTCAAATTTTAAATAGAACAGCATAAATACAATAGATAGGAGCAAGGCTAACGCAGTTCCCCCTACAAAATTAAAAGTGATTCCCAAAGCAGCGGTTTTGGATTGGGTAACATTTGGTGTGTAGTTTACCAATGCAAGTACCCATGCTAAAATGGCTCCGCCGATTCCGGTTCCGACTTTTCTAAAAAAAGTCAGCATGGAATAGAGTAAGGCACTGAAATCCAATGGATATTTTTCAGAAAAGGAATCCACCCTTTTTGCCATGATGATAAATATAAGATTAGACGGCAGGGCACTGGTTATGCCATATAATATGTTTGTGAAAATAAGTGCAGAAAAGGATCTGCCTGCAGCAAAGATGAGCAATGTGCTTACAACGCTGCCCAAAAGACCAATAGTTACCAGGGTTGAAGTTTTAGCTATTTTTATTAAATATTTAAAAAAGAACTGCATCGAAAAAGATGCGGCCATTGATGAAAAAATAAATACGGTAATGTATTCGGGTTTCTCTATGACATATGTCAAATAGTGAATGATCGACTGATTACGGAACGTGTTTCCAATCCAGTAGCAGCAAAACATTAATAAGATAGCGGCTGTACATTTATCCTTGAGCGTCGTAGTAAACACCCACCAAAAAGAAGCCGTATTTCCCTTCTTAACATGTCTGGGTTCTTTTAATTTTTTAAAAGCCAGGAGTTGTACAGGCAGGGAAATGGCTGATAATACCAATGCGGTCAGGAAAAACCCCCATCTTTGATTGCCGCCGCCCAAAAAATTGACTATTGGCAGCAAGTAAGAGGAGCAAAGAGTCATAAGAACAATTGTAAAGCCAATTCGCAGGCTGTTTAATGATATACGTGCGCTTTCTGTTTTTGCCATAACGGGTAATAGTGCCTCTCTGGCCACCGAAAAAAAAGAATATATTATATCCCAGGAAAAGTATACTAAAACGATATAGATAGTTTTACCTGTTTCCGAAAAATCAGGTGTAGTAAAAAGCAAGACAGACGTAATGGCAAGGGGCAGGGCTGTCCACAGGATATAAGGCCTGTAAACGCCATGGCGGGAACGAACTTTACTCATAATGTAGGCAATACAATAATCGTTAACCGCATCAAAAATATTAAAAGCCAAAAACACAATCGAAATAACATGAGCCGGAATCAAATATACGTCAGTGTAAAAATAAATTAAGTGATAACTAACAATTGCAGAAATGAGAACCAACGGTATATCAGGTAAGCAATAATTTATTTTATTTTTAAATGAAATGCTGTTTTCTTTTTCCATTATTTCAATACCTCCGCCTTTCAGTGTAATAATTTCAATAAAAATTTATTGCTTTTAGTTTACTATAAAATTACAAAAAATGACATAGTTTTACTTATTAATTTTAATTTTTCCAAACAAAAAGAGGGAGTTCTTAACTCCCTCTAAACTTTAGCTGAACCAATCCCGATTACTTAATTCCGCGGATGTGACTTAGCATACACATCCCTGATTTTGTTCATATTTAACCGAAGATACATCTGAGTCGATGAAATATCAGCATGACCCAGCATCTCCTGCACGCTTTTCAAATCCGCCCCATTTTGGATCAAATGAGTTGCAAATGAATGGCGAAGCGTGTGGGGCGTAATATCCGCTGTAATCTTGGCATCCTTGGCGTATCCTTTCAGAACTTTCCAAAATCCCTGTCTGCTCATAGGATTTCCGGAACAATTCACAAAAAGTGTATCATTTTCCCGTCCGCCCAAAAAACCATTCCGAATACCATTAAGATAAGCTATTAATGCATTTTTTGAAATATTGCCAAAAGGAATGATTCGCTCTTTTCCATTTTCGTTGCATCTGATATATCCCATCTGCATGTTTACATTTTCCAGTTCCAGATGTATCAACTCACTGACACGGATACCGGTAGCATAAAGCAATTCCAGCATCGCCTTATCCCGGATTCCTTTTGGGGTATCTTTTGATGGCTGGCGTAACAGCAGATCCACTTCTTCCACCGTTAAAATCTCAGGTGCCTTTTTTTCCACCTTCGGTGGCTTTAAATGTTCTGCCGGGCTTTCTTGTATCAAACCTTCTTTTACCAGATATTGAAAAAATGCCCGCATCGAAGCTACACTTCTGGAAACTGTAGATGTGGCAAAATGCTCGCGCTCCAAATACAGCATGTATGAGTTTACATGCGTAGAAGTAATCTGTGACACTTCTTTTATCCCCTGTGACTCCAGATACCTAACCATTTTCCTTAAGTCTCTTTCATAAGACACTTCAGTATTCTTCGATGTTTTTTTTGTGTTATGTAAATATTGAATAAAATTTTGAATTGCAATTATCATAAAAATATGTCCTTATCTCATAGTATTAAAAGCAATTCACCCTTCAAAATATATATGTATTATAATCATAGTTTTTAATAAAATCAAATGCTATTTTTGCCGAAAATTCCTTGTTTTTTTAGCATTTCTCACAAAACAACTATATATCGGAAACCCCCTGATCATGTCCACCACATCTTGTAATTCAGCAATTATTAATTTTTTGTTAAATCACTGATTTCATCCACAAAAATGGATTTACATAAGTTTCCAGCAAGATGCCTGTCAGACAGGAAATAAGTAAAAAAATGCAGATCAGGAGATTAATTTCCAGCTCCTTTTTATGCATTGGTCCCCTTCTTCTTTGATAACGATTTCGACCCGATATTAACATTAAAAACATAATTGTAGCCGGAATATAAAGCAAAATCTGCACCAGAATCCCCAGTGAACAAAAAAGAAGTCCGCGAATTCCTGACTGCAGCAAAAATATTGCTGAAAGCCCACCAGCCAAAAACCCCAGCCACAGGATAACCAACAGCGCAAAAATCTCTCCAACGCCAATTAATCCGGCGACCATGCTTATTCCTAAAAAAACACTTTTTTTCTTTAATAAAAAAAGGAAATACTCACTTGGCAGCCGCTCCGTCTCCTGATACTTTCCCAGAATCGAATAAATTGCAGAAATATCCTGCAGCATTCCTGCCTTCCACAGCCGGTTCGCAATAATAATCCCCACAAAAAAGCCAGCGATATAAAGGACTATAAAAAAAGTCGCCGGAATGTCCAATTTTATGCGTATACGTCCCATACTCTTCCTCCACATGATGAACCGTCATAGCTGTGAATAGTAACGATGAATCCTGATAGATGTTCACCTTATTATTCTTATGTTTAATAGCAAACTTTTATGAATTGTAAAATATTTCCATTTTACTGGTCAAGTTACAATTTCCAACATAAAATGTACTATAGACTAATAAAGGAGGTTAAAAAATAATATGTATATATCAATTGGAATATTAGCAGCAGCATTAATCCCGCTGCTTATTATTCTTAATCTCATACGGCGAAGGCGTATTATTCGGCGGATCTGCCGCACGCCTTTTGTGGAAAAGTTAAGTCAGCTCAATGAATTTATTGAGATATTTGGTTTTGAATACTTGTATCAATCAGATATTTTCACATCACTTGAAGATGCTCCCCAAAGGGACTTTGGTTATATGCGTCTTTTTGATAACAGTGCACCCGCACTTAACATGGTTTTTGACAATGAACCGGTGTATTTTAATTATCACAACAAGACATGGCTGATTGAATTCTGGAAAGGGCAATATGGAATCAATACCGGCGCAGAAATCGGTATTTACTGTGCTGACAAACTGGTTTCACCTGAACACCTGGCACGCACACGATTTCGTAGTGTTTCCAACGACGAGCTGCTCTATCTTAAGATGGAGTTAAGAGAAAATGATCAGATTCTATTCGAGAATTCAGGCTGTCACTGGTGGCTGACCGGATTTGTTATGGGACATTTTGCTCAGCCAGGCGATCTTGCCCTTCGTGCATCTATCAGTTTTCCGGATGAAGAGATGCTATTTGCATTTTCTGATGCATTGCAGAACCTTGGGTACTCTGACCTGGATATCTCTGACTTGACGCTGTACTTTACCTTTAACACGCCACGTACCTGCCAGGCCCGCCGAATGCGCCCCATCCGCTCCCGGATATCACAGCTGCAGAACCGCTTTTTCAGAAGATTGTATCTGCGTTATACCCGTCCTTACCTGCAGACACTTGACCGCATGCTCTTTCTGCGGGCATATATTCCGTTCTCATTCCGCAGAATGACTGATGTCCGGCATGGAAGGAAGTATACCCGGAGATATTACCGATGACTTACATTTCCCGCATAAATCAAGCTTTTAAGGATGTACCATGCATTCCCTTTCATCGGGATTCCAGGCTGATTCTATTCAGTGACTGCCATCGGGGCGTTGGTACTTCTAATGATAATTTTTTAAAGAACCAAAACTTGTATTTCGCAGCACTTCAACACTATTATGAACTTGGTTTTCATTATATTGAACTGGGTGACGGCGATGAGCTATGGGAAAACCGCTGCATTCACCCCATTATTGATATCCACAGTAATGTATTCTGGTTGTTGTCCAAATTCTATCGCCGAAATCGCTTACACATGATCTATGGAAATCATGATGTCCAAAAGAAAAACCTTAAGTTTACTCAGAGCAACTGTAACTCTTACAGTTATACCTATCACCATCAGGATATTCCGCTATTACCGGGTATCACATTCTATTCCGGATTGATATTGGAAAATAACGAAAATAACTTAAGGCTCTACCTGACCCATGGACATCAGGCTGACTTCCTGAACAGTACGCTATGGCCAATTGCTCGTTTTCTAGTCCGGTATATCTGGCAGCCAATGGAATTTTTCGGCTTTCTTGACCCTACAAGTGCTGCCAAGAATAATACCAAGAAAGAGACAACAGAACGTCGTTTGAGCCACTGGTCCAAATCGCAGAACAAAATACTGATCACTGGTCACACCCACCGTCCAATGCTTTCGGAAGATAACTATCCTTATTATATCAACACCGGAAGCTGTGTTCATCCCCGCTGTATTACCGGCATTGAAATTGAAAATATGTGCTTTACTCTGATCAAATGGACCTATGGTACACGGGAAGATATGTCGCTGTATGTGCAGCGCGAAGTGCTGGCAGGGCCAGTGCCAATGATTCAGTAAAATTTGTCAAAGGGTCTGCACATAGTTGGAACCCGTTGTTAAATAAATTGAAAATGCCCCAAACCGTCAAAATTTAATAATTTCAACGATTTGGGGTATTTACTGCCCGAAAACACCTAGTTCAGCAATCGTGACAGGATCTGTCAGCTCACACATCATACAATAGTCGGTAATGCTGTCACTTATTTCTTTTGGTATCACTCTTACCATATTTCACCTGCCATTTCCCATTCCTTGATTTGCTTCTTTTCATAACAGAATTTCTTAAGTGTGTCTGACGGTACTACTATAATACGAGGAGGGGCCATTAATTGAATATCCGCATTTTTCATAAGATCATCTTCTAATTGTTTAGCTACCCCCTTCTGTTCCCTATATATTTCTACATAGATTATAAGGCGATTCCCATCGATATAGGGACGGTAATCAACTACCTCCTGGTGTGTATAAAGAATTTCTTCTAACATCGCCGGATAGATCCAATGCCCTTCTTTAATCTCTATACTCCCTTCTATTCTTCTTACAATAGGTCCGATAATATCCAGGTGTCGGTCTTCATTTGATGATATTTTATATGCTAAATCACCGCACCGATAACGGATCAGAGGCATTGCCTCTCTGCCGATAAGCGTATATGTTAATTCACCCACCTCGCCATCCGGCAGACGTATTCCTGTCTGCGGATCGATTATCTCCGTATAAACATCCAGTTCATTGGAGTCATAGCCATTTCCTTCTTCACAATCAATTGCGAACCCCCATCCAACTTCCGTTAACCCATAATGAGTGATCACCGGGCATTGAAACAGTGTTTCCAGATAGTTTTTAACCGGAATTGAAATATTTCCCATCGTTACAAAAAGGAGTTTCATTCCTAATGGATCAAGATTGATTTCTTGTTCCATTTCTTTGGCTAAACGATAAATTGTTGTTATATCTCCAAACCATACATTGCAGTTTGCACGTATCGACAATTCCAACAGCTCTTTTGATGCGTTCTGTATATCTGCCACGACTGCTTCCATACCGGTCATTCGTACACTTCTGGCATATAAATCAGAGGCTCCCCGTCCTTGGGAATTCGTCATAAGGCTCAATATCCTGGTATCTTTAGAGTTCACAATAGAATTCATAGCCATTGCAATAAACTCCATAATATGTATCACATCTTTGGTTGAAAAGAAAAGCCTTTTTTTAAACCCTGTTGTGCCGGAACTATAAAAAGTTACCGGACGTTCTACATTTCGTTGGGAAATACATAGAAATTCATATCCATTTGTTCTGATATCCTCCGGGAATGTAAAAGGAAGCTGTTGTAATTCATCGAAATCCTTAATATCTTCCGGTGCTAAACCACACTGCTCAAACTGTTTTTGATAAAATCTACTGTTTTCATTTACATGCCGCAGAGTCTGTCTCAATTTGTCCTTACGATATTCCTGAAACCGCTGGTAGTCCACTTTTTCCAGAACTTCACCCTCTTCTGCAATTCTTTTCCTGCATAATTCAAACAATCCTTTCTCAAAAGATATTTTCATGTAAACCTTCTTTCTATGCAATTCCCGGAAACAGTTTATTTCCTTGCATATCACTTAAATATTTCGTACAAAGCGGAATCATCTGTTTATCTTTGCCAATAATCTGAACTGAACACCTTCGCATCCGTAAAAGATCAATATTCCCTGCATCCTGAAATGCCATTCCACCTATGCTGATGATCTGATCATTACTCGGCAGCCATAATTGTTTGGTTGACTTTCGAATACTTTTGTATCCTTCATCCGTCTGATTGCGTTTTTGTCTGCGGTTTAGTGAACGAAGTGTTCCGTCTTTCGAGCGCATATAGATTGCCTGAAAAGTACAAGCTGCATGTTCATAAGCACCCGGCAGGAAATCCCGGGATTGCACTTCTCCCTTTGTCTGTTCATTCAGCCTGCGAATCACTTCCGGGATTGTAATCCTCACGCAATTTTCCTTGGGATAGATTCCAAAATAGCTAATGGGTTGAAGATATACTCCTTTCACCGTTGGCATATGACTTTTTGCAAATGCAATGATCTCACCGAGCTGTTCATCATTACCTCCCGGAATAACACATGTTACCAGTACCACCGCCATATCTGCTTTGGCACAATTTTCAACTGCCTGCTTTTTAATGTCTAACAAATTCTTCCCATACTTTTTCAAGTAAGCGTTCTCGTTTAATCCATCGAAGCCCAGATACGCTGTAGTCACACCACTTTCCCGCAGTTTTGTGCAATAGGAAACACTTTGGCCAAGTCGTATTCCATTGGTGTTCAACTGAATATAATCAAATCCTTTTTTTCTGGCCAATTCAGCAATTTGCGGCAGATCTTCGCGTACTGTCGGCTCCCCGCCGCATAATTCCAGTAACGCATTATCTCCTGCACTGTCTTTATAAAAATCCAGCAGTTCCTCACATTTCTTTAAATCCGGTTCGTAAATATCATCTCCATTTTTTCTGGTGAAGCAGACCGGACAATTCATATTGCATCGATTGGTTGTCATCAGTGCGCCGGTACAGGGCTGCATCTGTGCACATTCAGAAAATTCACCTGCCGCCATTTTTTGACAGACTTCTTTCTCTGTTTGAGGCAGCTTGTCTATGCCGACCCCTCCATCCTCCAGCCACGACAAATAATCTGCAGCCGTATCCTGCCAGATCAGAGTCTTTCCCCACCCGTGCTCAGGACAGTATTTTTTCATATAAACTTCTTGGTTATCTTCTACAACTTGTGCCGGAATTTCTTTCAGGCATTCGGGACAAACGCTCAGTGTGTAATATAGTATTTTACTCATTCCGATACAACCTCTCTCCCCTCAGACTCGTCACGTGAAATGCGCACAAAGGTACTACTTTTCCATCATAAGTAACGATATGGACACAACACCCTCGCAATCTTCCGATGTCAATATTATAGGCATCCTGAAACCCCATACCGCTTACTGACAGGGTATAATTTTTCAATCTGTCGATAAGTTTCTTCATGGTCGTTGCTGATTGCTTGATTTCTGATGTCTCCTGCATCTTCCAATGTTTGTTGGTAAATGCATTGGTTTTTCTCGCAAAGTCTGTTTTTTCGGATATCCCTTTATTCTGCTGATCTAACGTAATTGCTTTCAATTTTCCGTCTTCCTGCAGGAAAAACAACGCACTGAAGGCGCAGTGGGAATCATACCTTTTTCGCGGGACAAAGTCTTTCTCTTCCATCTCACCGCCAGTCTGCGTTGTCAGACACTTGATCACATCGTAAAGATTCATGCGATCCCATAGTAATTTCCCTTCTTCATTTGGGTAGCGGCCAAAATAACTAATCGGCTGAAAGTGAACACCCTTTACTACCGGCATATGAGATTTGGCATAATTAATGATATCTCCAACCTCATGTTCGTTTAATCCCTTCACAAGGACAGGAACCAACATCACCCCGATTCCGACTTTTTCGCAATTTTCAACTGCTTTTAACTTAATTGCAAGCATATTACGCTTACGGATTATTTGATAAGTTTCTTCTTGCAGACTATCAAACTGCAGATAGATCAAATCTGCCCCTGCATCTTTTAGCTTTTGCAAATATGTAACGTCCTGTGCGATCTTGATCCCATTGGTATTCACTTGTATATGAGAAAATTTCATTTCCTTTCCCATCCGCAGGATTTCATCCAGATCATCACGTACCGTCGGTTCTCCTCCACTGAGCTGTATCGAACAATCACCCCCATTGCGATATGCTGTCTGATACATTTCCCGGACTTCTGCTAAGGATGGCTCATATCTTGCCTTTTTTGTATCTGCAAAACAGACCTCACATTCCATGTTACAGCGATATGTAATTTCCAGCACTGCCGTGCAGGTTCCCCCTTCATGTTCTCTGCAAAGACCACAGTCATACGGACAACCTTTTCCCCGCTTTGAAAAACGTTCATTTTTCTCAGCATGTACAGACTGACTATGCCATTCTTTATAACTTCCGGCACTGCTCCAGGTCAGCACCTTGTATTTCCCATGTTCCGGACATGTTTTTTCCATATAAACCTTACCGTTTTCTTCTATATATTGGGCCGGCAGCTTCCGCAGGCATTCCGGGCACAGGCTTTCTGTCTGTAATAATACTCCTTGTTTCACTTTTCTCTTCCTCCAGCATTTCCGTCCACGTTTCCACCATGGCATACATCCGTTCCGGTGAAAAAATCTCCTGATTCCAAAAGTCTGTTTCATATATGTAAACTCTTTTTCCGGTTTTTTTCTCCACTAATGTTTTTAGTAAATTTTGCTGTGCTCCCATCCATCGATCAAATGTAAACATACCAAGCAGCAGTCCGTCAAAGCGGCGCCGGCAGATCACATCACTTATCTTATCCGCTTCTTCATATACTGATTTAGTAATGATCATCCCACAGCATTCTGCTGCAATATCTTCCGTTACCCGATAACTTCCCGTGTAAACAGCATTACTTACAAATGCGGTCTGATACAGCAATGCGATGCCATTCTCTTCCATGATACGGCCATATTGCGGATTGCACACTGGTGTATAATAAATACAGAATTTATATTTTATCTCTTTCCCGCTTGTATGCCTGATCTCATGGTACAAGTCGTCCAGCATCAAAACAATTTCATTCATATCTGTTTGAAACGATGCCAGGAGTAATGTTTCGAGCAAACCAATATCCGCATTGGAAAGCAGAAAGCTTTTCGACCGGCTGATAAACTGTATGATCTGATCAATCTTTGCTGAAAGATTGAATCTGACATTTTTTATTTTCCAATATTCCTTTTCATCAAACAATACATGATACTTTGTTGCTATTTTTTTTATCATGTCTTCCACTTGACGTTCCAGATATAATTTTTCATCTCTTCCTCTTACCGGACTATGAATATAAAAATGTGTTGTCTCTGATTCTGTCATCTCAATCAGCAGATCTTGTTTTGGCGCTTCATCACAAACAAGACCAAAGGTACAGCGTATATCCGGCTCCGGAATCTGTTGCTCTGTTCGCAGCAATAGCCGCATCACATTGACCGCACAGTGCCGACAGCCGTTGGTCTCCATTTTGGTTTTTCTCCCCAGGATACCATAAAGAACCACCATTGTAATCAGATCTGGTGTTCCAAGATAAGCATTGCAATCCAAACTCTGTTTGATCCAATACATGGCACACATGGCACCAGGAACATTGAAGTAGATTTTCATTTGCTCAGAATTTTCTTTTAACGCTTCGATATACAGCCATTCCTTTAGATACAGCGCAAGAACTTTGCGCATTGCCTGATGATCGGTCCGGTGATATTGCTGCATCCTCACTTGAATTACATTTTGCAATTCTTCTTCCCGGATATTCCAGGCTGCACAGGCTTTTTTTAGCAACGGCATATATACACCTTTCTCTTCAATTAAAAAATAATCCAGAAAACATTCAAATACATCCCGATTTCCCATCATACTTCTGCTCCTACATTATTTTTTTCTCCTTGCTTTACACAGAATGCGGCGAAAATTTCGCCGCATTCTGTATTTTTTAACTATTCCATTTCTTTTCGAATACACAACAGCTGAGAGATACTCTCGATCCGTGTGCGTAATGCTTCTTCACTGTAATCTCTGTCATCCCAGAAATCAGATTCCATATAGTAATGCGGTACACCTGTTTCATTTTCAACTAATGTTGCACACATTTTCTGATGCGCACCCAGCCAACGATCGAAATCGAAGAAGCCCATCAACATACCATCCGGTTTATTCGCCTTTACTTTCTCAACCATGGAGGCAACTTCGTAACCCATATTCTGTCCAAGCGGCATCTTAAGCCATTGTTCTGCTATGCTCATATAGGGATCATCTTTATATTTGGATGGAGTCATCTGACTCTTACTTGGGGTCAGTGTCTGGCTGAATGTTGTTGCCACACCATTTTCACGGAACAGTCTGTCAATCCAGGGAATACAAAATGGAACGAAATAACTTCCAACTTTAGGCGCTCCTTTCGGAAGTACTCCTTCGCCTTTCTTAATTGCTTCTTTTAATTCTTTGATCATAATATCCAAAGCTTCTTCAATGTGTGTGAGTCCCTTATTAAAAGGTACACAAAGTGCCTGTTGGAATTGTGTCAATGTATTACCGCCAAGCGGCACCGGATCAGACTTACATACAAGACTAACCATCTGACCAATCTTAAATGTATATCGGTTTGCTTCAGCAATTGCAGCCTTTAAGTCGTCCTGGGAAGGTGTGATTCCGATAATATCATTAATCTCGTCCATTCCTTCTTTTAGTACCTTTGACAAATAAGTAATTCGGCTTTCTTCATCATCCGGCTGACCAAAATATGTATCATGGGGAATACGGCTGACGATATATTTCCACTCCTCATTCAACATACATTGGATCATCTCATCTGTCTTAGGACCTTCATCGCAGTTAAATCCCCAACTCCAAATAACATCCGGTATTGCCAGCAGGCCTTTTGTTAATGCGCCTACACGCATTTTATTTAATGGGCAATGACGGCATCCATACGTAAATCCCTGCTCTTCTGCTTCGTACAGATATGGTGCCGCTTGATGGAAGAATCCATTTAAGATCGTAACTAACATCAAATCCGGGAATGATACAAAAATATCATCTCCGCCTGCCTTTTTATAAGCAGAATAAGTTGTTGCTACCGCCGGAAGAATACCATAAAGCAATTTTGTGCCGTTTTCTTTCATTTCTTTCGTTTTCGCGATGTCGATCATTTCTCTTAAATATGCACCGATCATCTTACGTACACCAAGATATTTGATGTCCCAATTCTTTGGTATGTATTCTTCAACCGCAACACGAACATCTTCATCTGTAAGACCCACACGCTCTACCGTCATAAGCCAATCCGGCAGGATCGCTTCAAGTTCATCCTTCTCAAAGCCGGCTAATTCCAGCATTCTTCTATTTATTTCTCTATCTGCCATCTTATTTACCCTCCTTTAACGATTCAACATAACTTTCGATTCTGGTTGTTAATGGACCCATCGCCTCCCTTGAATACTCATAGGAAGACTCCATTTTAAGAATCGGCATATTCATCTCTTCCATCCATCTTGCCAGGCAGCTATATTCCATATCATAGATTTCATCGAAGGATAACTGGTACCAGATCACTCCATCTACTTGATACTCTTTGATCAATTCTTTAATATGATCAAATCTTTGTTTCCATGCCGGCTGGAAGATGTTGATCGGCGTCTTGTCACGATAACGATTCTTAGCAAAGTTTCTTAGAAGATCGCCATCTGTCTCTACGTCTTTTTCGATAGCACGTACACCTTCATCCAGCATTTCTGCCACTATGCAGCCACCGCTTGATTCAACAAGTCTTGGTACCGTATAATCACCAATTGCAAGCGCATGTCCGACGAACAGGATTCTAGGAGCCTTGGCTTCAAATTTTCCTTCTGCATCTTTTAGTTTTTCATATAATTCTTCCAGTTTTTGAACCATGACAGAGGGATCTACAATAAATGACAAATGATGTAAACGGATCATCTCTGTTAAACCGATCGGCGGATTCTCTTTTGTTCGCAGAGAATTTAATTTTCTTAACCCTTCATTGATCTGATTGCTTACTTTCATGTTCTTAGCGGCAAGTTCCATATCCACCGGTTTGCCGGTAATTTTTTCTACCATGGCAACCATCTTCTGCAAAGATTCTACATAGTATTCAAAAGCAATCTCTTTCTCCCAGTCGGCCGGAACACCAACTTTACATAGATTAACCTTTTTAAACTCAAGCAACTCAGAGATACGACCTACATGGTTATCTGTCTGCTGGGTTACCAGCAAATCTACGATTGGCGTCACCGGATCAAGTCCCAGTTCCATAAATCCTGCCATTGAACGTGCAAGTGGATTCATAAATCTCAACATATAATCCAGCACTGCATCTGTTGGCTCAGGTTCTCCGCCTCTGCACATCAGATAAGTCTCTGCACCTGCCGCCCGGATCATCTCTTCCGGGATAAAATTACCTGTATACTCGATGACAGGTTTCCCGCTCTTTTTAGCCCTTTGCAACTCCGGCACTCTGGCTTTTGCCAATTTTTCAAGCTCTTGCATGATTTCTCTCATATGGTATCATCCTCCTTGATCATTTTGGATCACAGCAATTATACTATTGCTAAATCCTTTGGTTTTCCGCTCTTTCTTACTCTTATATAAATTTTCTCTCCACTCACCGTAAAATCGCTTTAAGACCTCAACACACAATCAAAGAGAAAATTTATCCTTTATTTGTGGAAGGCCTTGCCGAGAGCATTTTTACATGTTTCCATTACAATTTCTGACAGCGTCGGATGTGCATGGATACTATCTGCTACATCTTCCAAAGTTAATCCATTTTGTATTGCCAAGGCAATTTCTTCAATCAATATTGATGCATCTTCTCCAAAAATGTGCCCGCCAATAATTTTGTGATCATCTGCACGTGCGGTAATTTTTATCATACCGGCTGTTTTTTGCATTGCCATCGCTTTCTCATTGCTTGAGAACTGCATTTTTCCTACTTTCGTACCAATTCCCTGTTCATTTGCTTCCGCTGCAGTAATTCCCACCATCGCAATCTCAGGATGCATAAATATTGCAGAAGGAATTACATCATAACGCATACAGCTTTCATTACCGGCAATTGCTTCCGCCGCAACAAGTCCCTGTTTTTGTGCCTTATGTGACAACTGTGGGCCAACCGTGATATCCCCTGCTGCAAAGATATTTGGTACACTGGTACGCATCTGTTCATCAGTGATTATCTGACCTTTTTCGGTTGTCTTAACTCCAACATCATCCAATCCAATTTCTCTGGTATTCAGACTTCTTCCAATTGCCACCAATGCCTTGTCGGCCTCAATCTTCTCCCCATCAGCAAGCTCACAACAGACCTTTCCACTCTCAAGTACCCGAATATCCGAAATACCGGATCCACACTTTAACGAAAATCCCTTCTTTGCCATATATTTGGTGATCACACCGGTCAATTCATCATCTTTTAACATCGGCACAACCTGGGGCATCATTTCCACAATCGTAACTTTAGCGCCGAATGTTCCAAACAGATCTGCAAATTCCAGTCCCAAAGCACCTGCACCCACAACTATTAAGCTTTCCGGAATTCCCATTAAATTAAGCGCATCATCGCTGGTAATAATTTTCTCATGATCAATATGAAATGCCGGAATCATAGCCGGCTCACTGCCTACAGCTATGATGATATTCTCAGCAGTGATCACTGACACATCTCCGTCATTTGTAATGTCCACCGTATGGGCATCTCTTAGTCTTGCCTTCCCATGAATTCTTGCTATCTTTCTTGGTTTTATCAGCAGGTTATCCAGACCAAATTTTAGATTATTGACCGCTGCTGTCTTTTTCTGATGAATAGCTTTCATATCCGGCTTTGCATCAGTTACAATAATTCCGTATTTTTTGGCATCCTTAATCTCGGAATAGACTTTTGCGGACTGCAGCAATACCTTTGTTGGAATACAACCTCTGGATACACAGGTACCACCGGTGCCATTCTTGCGGTACTCCACCAGACCAACCTTCTTACCCAGATCAGCACTCCGCATTGCTGATGCACACCCGCCAGAACCTGCACCTATGCACAACACATCATAATCGTACATCCTTGATTCCCTCCTTTATTTTTAGAGCAGGTTCGGAAACTCCGAAGCCGCATTATCACTGTCATTCTGAGCGTAAGCGAAGAATCTCACCTCTGGAATTTCGTAAACTTTTAGTGTATAAGATTCTTCGCTGCGCTCAGAATG
>Ga0153940_1000527_pt1 | contig 19412 bp, 15 predicted proteins | sample TSNJ024MetaG_FD_104736 | JGI IMG/M metagenome (GOLD analysis project Ga0153940, IMG submission 104736) | Attine ant fungus gardens microbial communities from New Jersey, USA - TSNJ024 MetaG | ecosystem: Host-associated > Fungi > Mycelium > Unclassified | place: USA: New Jersey, Brendan T. Byrne...
CTCCCGTGTTTCCGGATAATGAAGTATCTATCAGAGATTACGGAGGAATAGGCGATGGTACCGGATTGAATACTGAGGCCTTTAAGAACGCGATTGAGGCACTTTCCCAAAAAGGAGGAGGCCGTCTGATTATCCCTTCGGGAATATGGTTTACAGGACCTATTGTTCTGAAAAGCAATATCAATCTTCATTTGGAAGACCGAGCTATCTTGTTGTTTTCTCCCGACAAGGATTTATATCAGCTGGTGGAAACTTCGTTCGAAGGTTTGGATACCCGCAGATGTCAGTCGCCGGTTTCGGGAAAAGATCTGGAAAATGTAGCAATAACAGGAAGTGGGGCTATCGATGGGAACGGCCATTACTGGCGGCCGTTGAAAAAGCAGAAAGTTCCGGAAAGTCTCTGGAAAAAAGCGACTTCCAATGGCGGCGCATTTAAACGGGACGATTACTGGATGCCTTCGGCCCAGTATCTGCACGGGGATACTATCAGCGACATGAATGTTGCCCGCCATTTGAAAACTGAAGAAGAATGGGCTTCGGTAAGGGATTTCTTACGTCCTGTAATGGTAAGTCTGCAAAATTGCAGGAATGTATATCTGCAAGGCGTTATCTTCCAGAATTCCCCTGCATGGAATATACATCCGCTGCTGTGCGAAAATATAATTATAGACGGAGTACAGGTGCGCAATCCTTCTTATGCACAGAATGGGGATGGTCTGGATCTGGAATCGTGTAAAAATGCCATTATAGTAAACTCCACCTTCGATGTGGGAGATGACGGAATCTGCATCAAGTCGGGTAAAGATGAAGACGGACGCAGAAGAAACCGTCCTTGCGAAAATGTGATAGTTGACAATTGTACTGTCTTCAAAGGTCACGGCGGATTTGTAGTAGGTAGTGAAATGTCGGGAGGAGTGCGTAATGTATCTGTGTCTAATTGCCAGTTTCTGGGTACAGATGTAGGGCTTCGTTTTAAAAGCAGCAGAGGACGGGGCGGAATTGTGGAGAATATCTATATTTCAAACATCAGCATGTTCGATATTGCGACAGAACCGCTTCTGTTCAATCTTTATTATGGAGGAAAATCTGCCGTAGAAACGCTCGAAGAAGGGATTACCCAGCCCCGGGAGGAAGTTTTCCCTCCTGTGGATGAAACCACGCCTACATTCAGGAATATTTATATAAAAGATGTGATTTGCAGTAAGGCACGCCGGGCTATGTATTTCTACGGATTACCCGAGCATCATATAGAAAATGTCAATATAGAGAATGTGACTGTTCATTCGCAGGTAGGCGCGGAGTTGATGGAGTCCGAGAATATCAGGTTGAAGAACGTAAATATTTATTCGGAGCAAGCACCTGCATTGTTACTTAGAAATGTGAAGAATGTGAGTGTGGAAGGCTTTAATACAGATGAGAGCTTAGAGACAATTTTTGAAATCGCGGGAAACAGGTCCCAAAATATAAACTTCTCATCATTTTATGGAGAAGATAAATTAAAAACCGGAAAGGAGACTCAACCGGATATTGTAAAACTGAATAAACCGGATTAAGTTGCAGGCTCTTTAATTGCTTTGAAAAACATAAAAAATAAATTAGTTGCGATAAAAAACGTATTATAGTATGAGAAAGATAATCTTAGCCTTATTCTTTTGTGCAGTTGTGTGTTTGCAACTTTCTGCAAAAGATGTATTTCCTGACGGGTCACCTGTTCCTGAATGGTTCAGGCAGAATGAAGTTGCAGACATCAAAACATTAGGTATGACTTACCGGATTACAGATTATGGAATAGTAAATGACAGTACCATAATACAGACGGAGGAAATTCAGTCTGTTATAGATAAAGCTTTTCATGCAGGTGGCGGGGTAATCCTTATCCCGAAAGGAACATTCCTGAGCGGTTCCCTTTTCTTTAAACCCGGAACACATCTGCATTTAGAAGAAGATGCAGTATTGAAGGGAAGCGACGATATCAGTAATTTTCCTGTCCTGCTGACCAGAATAGAAGGGCAAAGCATAAAATATTTCGCGGCACTGGTCAATGCCGATCGTGTGGATGGATTTACTATCACGGGAAAGGGGACTATCGATGGTAACGGATTGCGGTATTGGAAGTCTTTCTGGCTGCGCAGGGAGGTCAATCCCAAATGTACAAATACAGAAGAGCTGCGTCCGCGCCTTGTTTATATTTCGAACAGTAAAAACGTGCAGTTATCGGATGTCAGGCTGGTTAATTCTCCGTTCTGGACTACACACCTTTATAGATGCGAAAATGTCAAGTTGCTGAATCTGTATATTTATTCACCGAAAGAACCTGTAAGAGCGCCAAGTACGGACGGTGTAGATATAGATGTATGCACCAATGTGCATATCAAAAATTGCTATCTGTCGGTGAATGACGATGCGGTTGCCCTGAAAGGTGGAAAAGGGCCGAAGGCAGATAAAGATCCGGATAACGGGGCAAATCATAATATAATAATAGAAGATTGTACTTACGGATTTTGCCATGCTGTGTTAACACTCGGCAGCGAGTCCATTCACAATCGCAATATCGTTCTTCGCCGCTGTAATATAAATAGCGCCAAACGCCTTCTGTGGTTGAAAATGCGTCCCGATACTCCTCAGAAATATGAGTACATTTTAGTTGAAAATATCAAGGGGGACGCGGACAGCTTCTTGTATGTAAGGCCCTGGGTACAGTTTTTTGACCTGAAGGGAGAAAAAGAAATTCCCTTTTCATATTCGGATCATGTAACCATGCGCAATATTACTCTGGAGTGCGCCTCGTTCTTCGATGTACAGAAATCGGACCGCTACGGTTTGTCGGACTTTACTTTTGAAAATCTGGATATCCGGGCTGAGAAGGCACTTGATATTCATTCTGATTTTGTAACCGATTTCACTTTGAAAAATGTAAAAGTAAATGGTAAAAAACAATGATATATAAAAATGTAGAAGAATCAAAAGATCGTTATGTGAATGAATGGTAAAACTGTTACCTATAACATCTACCGGTCACAAGGTAGATTACATTATACGAAAAGATTCGAAACATTAACAGATAAACAATAAAAAATTATTATAAGATGAATGTAAAAAGAATATTGTGCTTTGTATTTGGAGTGTTTTGTCTGGCCCCTGCTTTTTCACAGGCCACCCTCCCTCCCGGGAAGTTAGCGGCAGTTATTGCAGAACGTATTATATCGGAAACACCTTATACTTTTGTAAATACCAGAACCAGACAAACTTATGCCAGCCTTAAAAATATTCCTGTGACACAGGATATTCAGGTTGCCAGTGAATACAACGAATGGCATTATACCAATGGTGTTTTGAATATGGCTCTTTTAGAACTCGCAGATAAGACGGGTGATAAGAAGTATCAGGATTATGTTTTCAAAAATATGGACTTCGTATTCGACAAAGATAATCTGGGTTTCTTCGAAAAACAATATAAAGAAGCATTCGAAAACGGAGGGTGGCGTGCCATCCGTAATTTGAGCTGGCATATGATATTCCGTAACAAACGTTTGGATGATAACGGGCCTATGGGCGCAAGCCTTATCGAATTGGTGATGAGAAGGCCTACCCCGGTATTTATGAATTATGTGAATACTACAGCCGAACATCTGCTGTATGCAGAACCTCGTCTGAAAGACGGAACAATAGCGCGTATATGGCCCCATGAAAACACTATCTGGGCAGACGATCTGTTTATGGGAATATCCTTCCTTTGCCGCATGGGTAAGATGACAGGCGATGTCAGGTATTTCGAAGATGCGGCCAACCAGGTATTGAATTACCACAAATATCTATGGGACGACAGGAGAGAAATATATTACCACTGTTATCATACAGATGTAAAAGAGCATGGAGTCGCGCATTGGTCGAGGGCAAATGGCTGGATGTTGATGGCTCAGGCGGATTTGTTAACTATGATGCCTGAGAATCATCCGAAACGTGAGGCCGTTATTGAGAATTTTAACCGTCAGGTGAAAGGTGTCCTGCAATATCAGGGTAAAAATGGATTGTGGCATCAGGTATTGGATAAAACAGACTCGTATGAGGAGATAACCGGAACAGCTATGTTTGTTTTCGGTATTGCCAGAGGTGTACGCGAAGGCTGGATTAATAAGGATTATATCTATGCCGCTGAGCAGGGGTTGAAGGGGATGATGACTAAAATGACGGATAGGGGCGACGTAACAGCCATATGTGTAGGGACAGGAATTATGCCGTCCTTAACGTTCTATTACAATCGTAAAACGCAGGAAAACGCCCCGATGGGTGAAGGGCCTGTACTGAGGGCGCTGATAGAAATGTCGGATGCTAAGAAATATTCTGAAATATCTGCAGATGTACAATATGATAAAATACATTAAAAAAAGAAGTAATTACTTCTTTATCGAATATGAAAATGAATCATATTCGAGGAGGAGGTGTTATTGTTAGAGTTACAGTCCAGGATAACTGTATTAAACCTTCGGGATACAGTGTATGTGAAACTTGTATATGTGAAACTAATGTTTGTGTAGAATCACTTGCTTGTGGAGGTGGGTTCCCTACAAACAATGAGCTATGTCCGGTAATAAGACCAGATACAGAGTATGGATGTGGATATAGCCACGAATGCGTAATAAAGGATACAGGTACATGTGATACCCTCCAAGAATGTCATACAATATAAAGAGATCAATCTCTATTGGTTTCATATGATAAATATTTTGTATATATGTGATATAGTGACACTACTCTAAGAAACTCCCTTATATACGAATATGAGGGAGTTCCTTGTATATTATATGCAAGTTCCGATTTATCATGGCCCTGTTCCGGATATATCTTTCAAAGCCAATAAATTATTCACCTTAAACCTCAATTGTAATGAATGATTTATATTGGGTGTTTATTGAACATTCCCTTTCTATTTTTCAGATATTGTCCTGGTTTCTTACAATTTTTGTATATTTGAGTTCTACAACCACCTAACCTGGATATTCATGTTGAAAGATGAGTTAATTATGCAAAACTTCAATGAACTGTTTTCCGTATATAGAAATCGTTTCATTCTTTTTGCCATTAGCTATGTCGACAACAAAGAAGTTGCAGAAGATATCGTTATGGATAGTTTTATGTATTATTGGGAAAAACGTACAGAATTAGCCGATACATCAAATATACCCGGATATATACTCACCACAATAAAGCATAAATGCCTGAATTATCTGAAACATAAGTTACATGTAGAAAAGACACACTCAGAAATTAAATCTCATCAAAGCAGGGTAACAGAATTAAATATCTCATCACTGGAAGCCTGTGAACCTCAAGAGCTGTTCGCAAGAGAACTTGAGGCTTTAATAATGGATACACTTAAACAATTGCCGGAACCCACCCGAACTATTTTCATAAAGAGCAGACTTAACAATAAAACTTATAAAGAGATTGGATATGATTTGAATATTTCAGAAAAAAGTATTGAGTATCACTTAACTAAAGCGGTAAAAATACTAAAAGAAAATCTTAAAGATTATCTCCATCTTCTCATATTGTTATCATTCTTCAAATAAGAAAAAGTTAATATTGGTTAAATAAGCTAATCCTGACAGGGATTTGCCTTTTATAAATGCTTTATATATATGAACCAAGAATTTGACAAGAACATAATGTATAAGTTCTTTTCCCGGGATATCACAGCCGGTGAAGAACAAAGATTGTTGGATTGGATAGATGAGTCTGAGGATCATAGAGACATATTTTTATCCGAGAGGAAAATATACAACCAGTTAATTCTAAATATTGGAGAAAAAAATCTTATAGAGCCGATTAATACTGAAGAATACAACAAAGTCAGAAAAATACCGGTATGGATAAAGGAAGTATTGAAGATATCCGCTGTAATCCTCTTGGTTTTAGGAAGTACATATTTCTTTAACAAGCATAAGTATAACAATTTGCAAACTCTTTCAAATGAGATTGTTTTACCGGCAGGAGAAAGAGTTAGCCTTACTCTTTCCGATGGTACAAAAGTATGGGTGAATGCGAAATCAAAATTCACTTATCCTGCTTTGTTTGGAGAAAAAGAGAGACGGGTGCTCTTGGATGGTGAAGCCTTCTTTGATGTGACAAGTAATAAGAAACTTCCTTTCATTGTGGAAACGCCGAAAGGAGAAGTAAAAGTATTAGGTACGGAATTTAATGTGGATGCTTACTCTCATTCTCCGAAGATGACTATATCATTATTTAAGGGTAAAGTTGAGTTTTCCGGCGTAATGCTACCGGAACCTGTTATATTGAGTGCTAACGAATATTTTGAAAGTATAGATAATGAATACACCATAAAAATACTGGAAAATTATTCTGCTTCGATGTGGAAAGAGGGAATAATAGCATTTAAGGATACTCCGTTTACGGAACTTATAAAAACCTTTGAGAAATATTACGATGTGAAAATCTATATCCAGAATCCGAATTTATCAGATACAGAGCTTACCGGAAAAATCCGAATCAATGACGGAATAGAGCATGCTTTAAAAGTTATTCAGAAAAATGCAGAATTTAAATTTCAAAGAGACAGTGAAGAGAATAATATTATATATATAAAGTAGAAAAACACTGATTATTAACCTAAAAATCTAATCGCCTATGAAAAAATGAAAAACCTGAAAAACATTAGAATCTAAAAAATCTGTCGATGCGACCACACCGACAGATAAGAGAAAAAGATTTTATCATTATTTCCATAAAAACCTTTAACAATGTAAATATATGAAAATTATAACAAAAACAGATGTTTTTGCTACTAAAAACGTCTGTCATAAACAATTATTAAGAGTGATGAAACTTACTTCTTTCTTTTTAATCGTTTTTGTTTTTTGTCTAAATGCAGGGAATCTCAGTTCACAAAACATAAAGGTAACCTTAAATCAAAAAAATGTCACGTTAGAAACAGTTTTAAACAAGATTGAATCTCAAACGGATTATTTATTTGTTTATGACAAGTCAATAAACAAAGACCGCATCGTATCTGTAACGGAGACAGAACAAACATTAGCTGATGTTCTGGAAAATCTATTTAGATCTACCAATATTTCTTATTTTGTAGAAGGAACCAATATTGTCCTTAGCACAAAAAAAAGCGGATCGAAGGACACTCCTCAGCAGCAGCGTACTATAACAGGTACAGTTCGCGACGAAAATGGAGAGGCTATAATAGGTGCTTCGGTTTCCATAGAGGGAACAACCAAAGGAACCTTTTCAGATATTGACGGACGATTCGAAATTTCCCTGCCGGCCGGAACTTCAAAACTGGTCGTATCCTTCATCGGAATGGTAACATATGAATTTACTGTAGGTGCACAAAACAACTACAATATTATTCTTAAAAATGCAACCGTGACAATGGATGAAGTCGTAGTTACAGCCTTAGGTATCAGAAGAGAAGAAAAGGCCCTTACTTATAACGTACAAGAAATCAAAGCTGAAGAATTAACGACCGTAAAAGATGCCAACTTTGTCAATTCTCTTGCAGGTAAAGTTGCGGGTATTACCATCAATCAGAGCGCATCGGGTATAGGAGGTTCTTCCCGTGTAATAATGCGTGGAACCAAATCATTGCTTGGTGATAATAATGCGCTCTATGTTATAGACGGTATCCCGATTTATAACACAAAGAACGATCAGCCCGAAGCCGCTTACGAATCGCCCGATGGCGGAGACGGAGATGTCATGTCATTTCTCAATCCTGAGGATATAGAATCTATATCTGTCCTGTCCGGGGCTGCCTCAGCCGCGTTATATGGCAGTCAGGGAGCGAACGGGGTTATCTTGGTAACGACAAAAAAAGGTAAAGAAGGCCGGGTACGGCTTAATTATTCGAATAGTACCATGTTTATGGCGCCATTCGTTAAACCTCAATTCCAAAATACTTATGGAACAAAGGGTACAGAATTTAATAGTTGGGGGGCAAAACTCGATAAACCGACATCATACGATCCTATGGACTTCTTCCAGACAGGATATACAGAAACAAATTCATTAAGTGTATCGGCAGGAAACCAGTATAACCAAACTTACGCTTCGGCATCAGCTCTTTTAGCCCGGGGGATTATTCCGAATAATGATTTGAGACGTATAAACCTGACAGTCAATAATACTACCAGCTTAATTAAAGATAAGCTAACGCTCGATCTCGGCTTTTCATATGCAACCCAAAAAGATAAAAACATGTTGATTCAGGGGCAATATCACAATCCCCTCGTACCTCTTTACCTGTTTCCGAGAGGTGATGATATCAACAAGTATAAAGTATATGAAAGATATGATGAAGGCCGTAATTTCTCACTGCAATACTGGCCATATGGTAATCAGGGTTTAGGAATGCAAAATCCGTACTGGATAGTTAACCGGGAAGCATTTGAAAACAAAACAGACAGGTATTCCATCAATGGCGCTCTGATTTATAAACCGGTAAACTGGCTGACGCTGACCGGACGGGCATTGAGTACATTTACATCTAACACGTTTGAAAGAAAAATTTCCGCTTCGGCTGATCTGCTCTTTGCCTCCGAAAAAGGAAATTATATGCACAGGCAGACAAGCAATAAGCAGTTATATGCGGATTTCTTGGCCACAGTTGACAAGCGGTTTAGTGATGATTTTAGCTTAACCGGAGTATTAGGAGCTTCCGTTCTCGACTTTAAATATCGTCAGAGCGGAGCCGAAGGCCACTTGAGTATAATCCCCGACTTTTTCTATTTAGGAAATTTAGACCTTACCCATCCCGAATCAAGACTTCTGCAGAATGATTATAACGAGCAGACTCAATCTGTTTTCGCGACAGCCCAGTTAGGTTACAAGAGTATGCTTTATCTGGATCTGACTGCACGTAATGAATGGTCTTCCGCACTGGCATATACAGACCACGGAACAGCTTTTTTCTATCCTTCTGTCGGCTTGTCGGGTATAATAAGTGAAATGACGGATTTAAGTTCCGTAGTCTCATTTCTGAAAGTAAGGGGGTCTTATAGTGAAGTGGGAAATGCCCCTATCAGATATATCACGATGATAAATTATGGACTGAAACAAAATGGCAGCCTCGATCTGCTCCCGTTTTATCCGGCTCGGGGTCTGAAGCCGGAAAGGACAAAAGCTTATGAAGTTGGGTTGAACACGAAGTTTTTGAATAATATGCTAAGGTTTGATATAACATATTACAATACGAATACTTACAATCAGCTATTTAAAATCGATGCATCTACGACTTCGGGCTTTTCCTACTATTATCTGAATGCCGGAAAAGTAAACAACCAGGGCGTAGAAATTTCATTAGGACTGGATAAAAGGTGGAGGGATTTCCAATGGAGCTCAAACTTTACTTATACTCTGAACCGTAACAAAGTAAAGAAAATGGTAGCAGCCGGGACAATAGATCCGACAACTAACCAGCCAATGGAAAACGGAATGAATGAAATTATAGCCAGCGAACAGGATGCATACCGGATGGTAATAAAAGAAGGAGCCGCTATGGGAGATATCTATGTATATACACTAAAAAAAGATTTAAATGGAAATGTATATGTAGACCCGGTTAACGGAACTGTAAGCGCCGATACCAAAAACTGGGTCAGGGCAGGAAATCCGGCTCCAAAATATAACCTTGGATTCCAGAATACCTTTAGCTATAAAGATTTTTCTCTGGGCTTTTTATTCGATGCCCGCGTCGGAGGTGTCGGAGTATCGGCAACTCAGGCTTTGATGGACCGCTATGGTGTGTCAAAAGCTTCAGCAAATGCCAGAGACGCCGGAGGAGTTGCCGTTAATGGCGGCCTGCTGAACCCCGAAAATTATTATTCCGTAGTTGGGGGAGGTACGACCGGTGTTCTGTCCGAATATGTCTATAGTATGACCAATGTCAGGTTGCGGGAAGCTAGTCTTAGCTATACCCTTCCGGCAAATATCTTCAAAGGATATGTTAAGAATGTGACCCTGTCTGTGATCGGACGCAATCTGTGGATGATATATAACAGAGCTCCGTTCGACCCTGAAATCACAGCTTCCACAGGCACGTACTATCAAGGATTCGATTACTTTATGCAGCCAAGCCTTCGTAGCTTCGGGTTTAATGTGAAAGTAGAATTTTAATAACTTAAATGAGAAACATTATGAGATTCTATAAAATCCACAATATCACACATAATCTGTGTTTAGCATTCTTACTCTGTTCTGCTTTTCTTTTTTCTTGTACTGATGATTTTGAACGCAAGAATACCGATCCGAACAGAGCCTTAGAGGAGGATATAAAAAAAGATTTATTGGGTGTCGGAGGATTTATTCCGACAATGCAGACAGATGTAATTCCAACGAGCGACGTGGGTGCTAATGAATACCAACGTGCCCAAAACCTGACAGGAGATATCTTTTCGGGATACATGGCTGCTATCGGCCAGTGGAATGGCTCAAGTAACAATAGTACCTACAATATGGATTTCAGCGACTGGAATGATGTAGGATTTAATGTAGCTTACCGCTCTGTAATGTCTCCATGGAGCCAGATAAAGGTAAAATCCGGAGAATACGGGGTGCCTTACATTTTCTATCTGGCACAGATAATCAAAATTGCCGGTATGCACCGTATAACTGATAATCACGGACCTATCCCCTACTCTCAATTTGGTAAAGGAGCTATGGGGGCAGCGTACGATTCCCAAGAGGCTATTTATAAATCTTTTTTTGAAGAACTGGACGAAGCTATTGCTGAATTAGACAAATTTGTCTCGGCTAATAGTGATTCCGGGCCATTAGCAAAATACGACTTAGTATATAACGGTAATATCCGCAGTTGGATAAAATTTGCAAATACATTAAGGCTTCGTCTTGCTATACGGGTAGCTTATGTAAATCCGGATTTGGCAAAAGAAAATGCGGAAAAAGCTGTGAATAACAGCTATGGCGTCCTTACCGACAATATGGAAAATGTCACCGTGAAGTCAGGTAAAGGCTATACAATATCCCATCCGTTAACTGTCATATGGAGTTCATATAAAGATACTAAAATGGGGGCGAGTATAGAATCCTTCCTGAAAGGATACGAAGATCCCCGGTTAAGTAAATACTTTAGGCCAGCTGTTTCAGGATCTTATAACGGGGTTCGCAACGGGGTAGTGATATCGAATAAATCAAGATATGAGGATCTTTCAAACCCGAATATAGAAGCTTCAGCTCCTATACAATGGATGTGCGCAGCCGAAGCCTATTTCCTTAGAGCAGAAGGAGTGCTGCGGGGATGGAATATGGCAGGCACAGATAATTTATCTTTGGCTGAAGATCTATATAATAAGGGAATAGAGGCCTCATTCGCTCAGCATGGAGTCTCATCCTCATATACTTCATATATTAGTAATAACACATTTGTTCCCGCCCGGTTTAGCGATGTAGTAGCTTCCAATAGTATCAATCCTCTTTCAACGATTACTATAAAATGGGACAACTCGGCATCATTTGAAAAGAAACTGGAGCGTATTATTACTCAAAAATGGCTGGCTATGTATCCTGAAGGACAAGAGGCCTGGAGTGAATTCAGAAGAACCGGTTATCCTAAGATATTCCCCGTAGTAACTAATAATAGTTCCGGGAAAATAAATACCGATGTTCAGGTAAGAAGAGTCCCTTATCCTAAGACTGAATATACATCGAATCTGACCAATGTTACAGAAGCTGTAAGCACTCTTCTCGGAGGGCCGGATAATGGCGGCACCAAAGTTTGGTGGGATAAAAAATAATGTAGAATAACAAAATACGAAAAGTATGAAAAAATATATATACATATCTATCTTTTTATTTGCTGCAATTGCATTTGCCACTTCGTGTGACAATGAATGGACGGAGCCAAAAACAATAGATGTGGATCAGCCTGAAATTGGCTCAGACGCTTATTTTGCCAATCTGAGAGATTATAAACAGTCTGACCATCAGATTGCGTTTGGTTGGTTTGGAGGCTGGACAGCTGCCGGCCCGTCGATGGTTACCCGTCTCTACTCAATACCCGATAGTGTAGATATGATAGGCTTATGGGGAAATATGTGGCATAGGGATAAAATGACTCCTGAAAAAATTGATGATTTGCGACTTACCCGGGAAGTAAAAGGAACGAAGATACTGGTGACAACCCTTTTAGGCTGGACCGGAAAAGAGTTGCCAAACATACCTGAAGAAAATTGGGGAACCGACCGCCAGGAAGGATTACGTAAATATGCAAAGGCACTCGCTGAAGAAATTATCGACCTCGGTTTTGACGGACTGGATATCGACTATGAACCGAATGTCGGAGGCCAGACAGATGTCAGAGACTGCCCCAGAGGGGAGGACATGATTGTTTTTGTTCAGGAGCTTGGAAAATATTTAGGGCCGAAGTCCAATTCCGGTAAATTATTAGTTGTTGACGGAGAATTGGATGCACTGCCTGAAGAAACGGGCCCTTATTTCGATTACGCGATAGCCCAGGCATATTCGACAACCAGCGGCAGTAACCTGCAAAACAGATATAACAGAATCAGTTCTATATTCAAACCCGAACAATTCATTGTTACGGAAGACTTTGAAGCTCACTGGAGGACTGGCGGGGTTAACTATACCGAAACGAATGGGAACAAAGTACCATCTATCTTAGGCATGGCTAAATGGAACCCGGCCCAGGGGGTAAAAGGAGGATGTGGTACTTATCATATGGAATATGAATACAGGAATACGGAGATGGAGTATAAATATCTTCGTCAGGCGATTCAAATAATGAATCCTGGAGTAAAATGAATATTGTTGTATATTCCCTAATAACTGATTACATATGAAAACATATAAAATACATACATTTATTTATCTCTTCATAGCTTGCCTGTTTTGGGCAAGCTGTAGCTCGGACGACGATACGGAAACATTAGACCCGATTATTTACCTGAACACCAAGCAGGGTGACTCTCAGGTGGCCGTGAATATAAACTATAAACGGCTAAAAGAGTCGTCTGATCTGAACTATATATTATTGCCTGTAAAAGCTACGGGAAGAGTCAATCAGGAAACAAAAGTTATCCTTGAAACGGATGAATCTTTAGTGAAGAGTTATAACGATGCAAAAGGAACAGAATATGAAGTACTTCCGTCTTCAGCATATTCTATAGGTAAGAATTCTTTAAGTATCGCTTCCGGGAGTAACATTTCGGTAGATTTCGTACAAATTGCTTTTAATAAGACATTTATAGAAGAACATTTTACCGGATTTATAAATACAACATTTATACTCCCAATAAAAATATCCTCTGTTCAAACAGGAGATAAAAATATAAGAGTGAGTTCAAACTTAAATGTAGTCTATGCTATTGTAGATTTTTCCCTGACCGGATTCGTATCAGAAACATCTGTAAAACCAGGCGCATCTATCGACCGTTCGGCATGGACATCCGAGTCCAGGCACAGTTATGCTTACGGTCCGGCGCAGAATTCATATGACGGAGATCTTTCTACCTCATGGATTATTCAATCAGGTAATTCATCCCATGGTATATATTATGATATGAGTGAAGTGCATAAGGTGAAAGGTTTCAGTTTGGTTTCTTCATATATTTTATACGGATACTATAATTGTGTATTGGCCGGATTCAGTATTGGAGTAAGTGCCGATGGTGTGAACTGGACCGATTTAGGCAGTGTGGAGCCTGTTATTGAGAATAACGAAAAGGTAGATGCTATTTATCAATTTGCAGAGCCTTTAGAGGGCAGGTATGTACGCATTCTTCCGGATAAATTTTCGAACAGCTACAATCTGGCCAGTATTGCCGAAGTCTACTTTTATGAATAACAGAAAAGAGTGAAATATGAAAACAAGAATAATATTATTTATAGCTGCTTTGCTGAGTGTTTTATACTCGTGCAAAGAAGCCGATGAATTTCAGAACGTAATTTATTTTACAGGCACTGAAAACAGTCCGGTACTGAAGATGTCTATCGAGGAACCGACGGATTTAGGAATAAGTGTCAGAGCCTCTGCCATAACAAAAAATGATATTAACGTTACTGTTGCTGTAAATGAGGCGCTGGTAGATAAATACAATAAAGAGAACGGAACAAATTATAAAACTTTATCTACGGATATATATAGTATCAGCAATACAAGTCTTCAGATAAAGGCCGGAAAATACATCTCGGAGCCTCTGAAATTATCCATTAAATCATTAAATGAATTTACGGACGAAGATATTTATTGTGTCCCTATGGAAATAAAGAATGTTCAGGGAGGTGACTTCCCTGTTTTAGATGCTTCAAGGATTATATATCTGGTAATAAACAAAACCATTATAACAAAAGCGGCCGACCTGAGCGGAAACTACTTTAAGGTAGATTTCGAAAATAAAGACTTGGGCAAAGGTGATCTGTCGGCAGTGAATGAATTGACTATGGAAGCCAGAATTTATGTGGACAGATTCCAAACAGCGAATCCGTTTATTAGTACCATAATGGGATTGGAAGAAAATTTCCTGCTCAGGATCGGCGACGTTACTATCGATAATAATCAATTGCAATTAGCGGGAGGAGGATATCCGGTAACATCAGTAAACGGATTATCTGCAAATGCCTGGACTCATGTGGCTGTAACATATGATGGAAGCCTGATAAAACTTTATGTCAACGGAGAACTGGAATCATATGTTGAAGCGCCCAGAGGGCCTATCAACCTCACAGGTCTGGATGGTGACCGTAAGTTCTATATAGGGCAAACTGCTCTGTATGGAAGGTATCTGTATGGAAAAATAAGTGAAGTCCGCGTTTGGACAAAAGCTCTGACTAAAGAAGAGATACAGAATGGTATATGTGCTGTATCTCCGGCATCTGACGGGTTGCTGGCATACTGGAAATTTAACTCGGCAAAGAGTGACACTGAGCTAAATGTTGTGCCTGACCTTACAGGGAACGGTTATCATGCAAAGGGTATAAGAAATGTAAGTTGGGTTGAAGGAGTAAGATGTCCTTAAACAAGCATTAAATCAAAAGGATACATTAATGTTTAGTTATGGCCGGAAGAAGAATCTTTCGGCCATTTTATTCAGAACCATCCGGTATAAGATACCAAACTGTTAATATGTTTGCAGAAGATCCCTTCCTATATTTTCTATATATTCTTTTTGCTTATCGAGATACAAGGTTCGTTGCAATTCATTACTACCCGTAATCAGGGTAGAGTATTTTTTCAAAGATTCGAGCCTTTTCCTCATTATATCACAAACCTTAGAATCTGATATTATAGCCGGAATTTCTTTATATATACATAGTTCCACTATTTTTTGGTCGTTAAATTGTAAGTATGAATAATTTGTTTCTATGTCAAGTTTAGATAAGTAGCAGATATTTTCGGCTCCAAGATCATTTTTTCCTTCCATCATAAATTTTTCAACAAAGCTGACCAGATCGAAGAGTTCGGTTTGCAGTATAGCTATATCTGTATCGGTTATGAGTTTTCTTCTATAAAAATAGGTTATTTCTTTTATCATGGATAACAGTGTATTATCATCTATGATTAATTCAATACGTTTTATTTTTCTGTGATTATTTATATAATCCCTCATCATCTGTTTATTTTCCGGACTCAAATCAATCTCGGAAAATTTCATGTTGAAAGCCTTTGTCGCTACCTGGTGTCTTCCTATAAAATATTGAAATTTGGTAAGATTTTCATATCTTAATAAGAGATTGAGAGGCAACCTGTTCCTTGCGGAAATAAGTAATGCGTTCGGGTCGTTCTCTATATATATCATTTTATCTATTGATTTAGTAATTAAATCGTTATAGACACCTACAATATCCATCTCATCCTCAAGAAGCCATTTCATATCGAGGAACGTACCTTTAATGCGGTGCTTTCCTATAATCTCATCCAGAGAAAAACTAAAGGCCAGCGAGATTTTCATGACCTCTTCAAAGGTGAATGGAATTTCGCCTCTTAATCTTCGGGATATAGATTGTTGACTGATGTTTAATATGTTTTTCAGGCGTGAAATAATATTTACATCATTCGATTCTTCTTTTTTTATAGTCTCCACTAATTTCGAATAAATACCCTCCCTGTTTTTCATAAAATTATATTTATAGCTAAACATCTGACATTATATATTGTTTATTACATTCCAGAGCTTCTTTTCAGGAAATAAACATCTATCTACTAAAGCTAAAAATGGGTATAACGCTTTAAGCCGCCCCTCGAATAATTCATTGATCGGACAAATGGCAAAGACATATTCGCAAACTATTTTTGTTAAAAGCTTCCCATATACCGACCCGCAATGCTGGCATCAGAAGTAATGGTATATTTTATTGTATTTCCTGATTTAGTTCTATTCGTCGCATTATTGTTTGCGTCTTCCCCAGAAGGATCAATATAGTCAAGCCCACAGTGAAGGCTTATGATGTCGCCTTCATTTAGTTTTACAGGAGCCTGACTTACGATTGTCTGCGATTGATTTTGAATTATACCACCACTGGCATTAACCACTCTACCGGGAAACGAAGTTACTGCTTTAAACGGAGTAATACCATCTTCTAAAATAACAGCTTCATAAGCACCCAGGGAATTCTTCCGTAGCAACTCCACATACAATACATCCCTGATACCGCACGGATTTGCATTTTTTATCAATGTTATAGATAACTGAATATAATACCAGCCTGTCTTTTTAATTTCAAGCCGCCCGTCGCTGGTAATTAGACAAAGGTCTTCATTATTAGCCGTTCTGTCAGTCAGATAAACTTCATCCTCCGATTTACCCTCCAAATCGGCAATACGATCAAATGGAGCATCCATAAAGGATGTGCCGCTTGCGTAAAATACCAGCGGAGGGGCCAACAGGGAAGAATAGCGGGTAATAAAAGGAATCCATTTATGAAGTAATCCATCCCAATAGTAAAAGCCATTTGGTTCTGCCATATCCTGCGGGGTGGGATTGGCTAAATAAACAATCATTCCGTCAGGTTTTTCCAGAGTTGACTCCAAAGATTCAACTCTGGGTATAAGTACTCCGGACTTATTATCCGGATTCGCATAACTACTTGGCCTTACCAATAAATTGCCATTAGGTACGTTATTGGAATTTATAGCAACCTGGGACCACAAAAGGGACTGGAAAGCCAGTATAAACAATAATAGAAAATACAGTTTTTTCATTATAATATTTAATTATTATCTTTTACACGTTGTAAATAAATGGTAGCAGGAGTATTTAATGTAGCTCTCACATTGTTACCTGTAGAGAAATCCCTGCTAATCTTTATTATAAGGTCATCTCCTTCGTCCAGGTCAACCAAGGCATTCAATGCCAGAATCCCCGAACGCCCATTGGCAAAGGCTATGGTAGTCGATGTCGTCAAAGCCGGAGTAAATGATACACCATTTTTTAATATTTCGGCAGTGTATGTCATGATACCGGTAACCTGATCCTTATACAGACCGGCACTCATAATCAGCAGATACAAACCGCTTTTCCCAATCTGCAGTCTATGATTGCCTAAAAGTTTATAGCTGGAATCCAAGGCTTCTTTTTCTGTAAAATAGACATAGCATGCAGAATTTGAAAGATTTATAAATGATGTACTTGTTGATGTTCCGTTTAAATTCAGGTACAATCCGCTGCCACTGGCTACAACTTTGTTAATATCCTCTTCGATTGTATATTCATCTAAAAATTGATCCCAGAGGGTCTTATTGTTATCCCAAAAATAAAAACTGTTTTTTGAGTAATTATTTGTATCGGTATTACTCAAAAAAGCAATCATGCTGTGCTGTTCACTGGTTGGATTCGCTGCAGGAAAGGACTGAAAACATGGAACTATCAAGCCCACATTCTTTTCAGGATTGCTGGTGTTAGACGCTCTAATGTCAAGTATTGCTCTCGGTTCATCATCGGCATTTATCGTAACCTGTGCAGTCATCGTTCCATAAACAAGAGCGGTTATAGATGCTAATATAATCTTTTTCATGCTTTTTCTTATTTATGTAAGTAATATAAAGTAAGGGAATTGACACCAAGTCCATTGTAAGGATAATTACATGGGGCTCCTGTTGACGTACTATCGGCACTTACCTGCCGTACATATGCAGTAAGTACATTACCTTTTATCAACTTAACAATGACGTTTACCAATATTTGCGAGCCACTTGTCGTTTCTGAAGAGGTATTAGTTATTCCTTGTACAATAGGTGTCGTATTATTGTTTACCAATACCTTCGCCGTAAAATCTGTCTGAGCATCACAGCTGGCATTTGAAGCTGGTGTACGTTTAAAAGTTATTGATAATGAAACAAGGTATGTACCTGTTTTTCCGATTGTCAGCTGATTATCGCTGAGAGTGAATTTTTTATCATCCGATACATTTAGATCATTGTATACCAATTTATTAAAAAGAACTTGCCTGTCAATATTATTATAAGAAGAACCTGTTATAGATTTAAAATCTTGTCCGTAGACACAATAAATCTGCTCCATTACTTCCGAAGACGGCGCTGTTATCAAATGTACCCATTCATTACCGTTCCAATAATAAAAGCCATCAGTTTTTGACTGGAATTCTTCTTTGGTTCCGGCATCTTTGCGTAATAATACCAGATTCCCTGTTTCGGTGGGACTTGAAGGCGGGTTCTCCTCGGGGAAATTTGTAACCAAGGGCACCAATATACCATCGATAGCCGTTGGAATAGACGGATTTGCTGAACGGATGTCTAAAGTGGCTTTCGGCTCTTCCAGTACGCCGATTGTTACTTGAGCAAATACTGAGTTTGAACCTATATAATTTGTTAATAAAATTAACAGTGAAATTGTTATCTTAAATTTCATTTTTATTTGTGTTATTGGTTATTAAGTAGGTCAAATCATTCGATGACCAAAATTTATACATTTTCTTCGATATTAATCTATTTTCGAATTTTAACAAAACATCTTACGAGGAAGCTCCTTTTGCTTCCCGGACATATATAGATGGAGTAGATACTAGTACCCTACAAATAGAAAATAGAATAATTTCTAAAGATTATCGCGGTCGACAGAGGCTGTTTAATATTTTTTGCCTGCAGTATCTTTGTTTAAAGCTTACTTGTCCCATGTAGTTTTTAGTTGATAATAGTTTTTTCGTTTTGGTAAATAATTATTTGCTTATTGTCTGTTGTAAATTCCAATATTTTTCATAAAGCTATTCCACATATAAACTTCGATACTCTGCATTATCAGGAGTTCTCTGGAATGGCGGTTTTTAAATGAAGACTATTATATTATTTTGATTGTCTGAATATTAATCAATAGTAATAATTATAATAGTCCTATCGTTTGTGTAAGATCGATCCATTTAGAGATTACAACTATTTTATTTCCCGGAGTAATAAA
>Ga0153940_1000528_pt1 | contig 19410 bp, 14 predicted proteins | sample TSNJ024MetaG_FD_104736 | JGI IMG/M metagenome (GOLD analysis project Ga0153940, IMG submission 104736) | Attine ant fungus gardens microbial communities from New Jersey, USA - TSNJ024 MetaG | ecosystem: Host-associated > Fungi > Mycelium > Unclassified | place: USA: New Jersey, Brendan T. Byrne...
AACACAAGATAATTCTATCATCTCTGGTACATATAAGCACGAAAATTTTAAAAATATCCGTAATTTTAAAACCCTGGTGGAATTTAATCTTTCATACGGAATTTACTTTTTCAATTCAGCAATAAATTCTTTTTCCTGAGAAATTTCTTAAGTTGACGGCATTGATTGCATTTCAAGCTGCAAAGATGTGGCATGATACTGAACCGAACAGCCAAATGATTGTTTTTGAAAATGCAGGTCATTGTGTAAATATGGATGTACCAGATGTGTTTAATATAATTATGGAGAATTTTTGGGATGGAAAGTAGTTTAGAACTTCAACGGGCTGGCCGCAATCAGGCGGTTACAGGGTTGTAAAATCTTTAAAAATCATTTAAAATATTTTCAACAGAAAGACAGAAAAACATAATGTGCATCTATGATGGAACAAAGTTAAAGGAGGGGTTTTGTTGTGAGCAATTTGAAAGGAATCGTAGAATTAAATGCTGTTGAATTATCAAAGGAAATACATAATAAAAAGGTGTCATGCCGGAAGGTTATGGAAGCTTATCTGAATCAGATTGATGCGGTAAATCCGGCGGTGAATGCTATTGTATCTCTGTGGACAAGGATGAGCTTCTTAATGAAGCAAAAGAGAAGGATAATGCTCTGGCAGCAGGAAAAGACGATGGCTGGATGCACGGGTTCCCACAGGCGATTAAAGATTTAGAGGATACGAAAGGAATACCATCCACTTATGGATCTCCGATTCTAAAGGACTATATTCCGGAAAAAGACAGTATTCTCGTTAAGCGGATGAAAGACGCCGGTTCTATTATTATCGGAAAGACAAACACACCGGAATGGGGTTTTGGTTCTCAGACATACAATGAGGTATTCGGTGCTACCGGTAATCCTTACGATCCTGCGGTGATATGCGGCGGCAGCAGTGGCGGCGCTGCATGCTCTTTGGCTCTGCGTATGCAGGCAGTAGCAGACGGAAGTGATTTTATGGGGTCTTTGCGTAATCCGGCAGGGTATTGTAATGTTTATGGATACCGTCCTTCCTGGGGGCGAATTCCGTCTCCCGGAGCAGATCTTTGCCTACAAAGCTGCGGTGTCCGCGGCCCGATGGCGAGAAAAGTAAGTGATCTGGCATTATTATTGTCTACACAGTCAGGATATCATGCTCCGGCACCTTACACTTTGGAAGATGATGCTGACTTAAAAGCCCTTACACCGGACAATGTGGATGATCGGCTGAAAACCGATGTCTCCGGAAGAAAGATTGCCTGGCTGGGTGACTGGAACGGTTATCTGGCAATGGAAGACGGCATTTTGGATATGTGCAGAAGTGCGCTTAAGAAATTGGAAGCAGTGGGTGTAAGCTTTGATGAAATCGAACCGCCGACCGATCCGGAAAAATTTTGGAATGAGGTATGGCTGCCTGTCCGCCACTTCGGAGCAATTGCCCTTCAAAGTCACTATGAAGATTCCGAACGAAGAAAAATGTTAAAGCCGGAGGCGATTTATGAGTATGAAGGTTTATTAAAATATAGTGCTCTGGATCTTTCTGCTTCCAGTATCAAAAGAGGACAATGGTACTCGGCGGTTATGAAGGTCTTTGAAACCTATGATTACATTGCAGTGCCAACGGCTCAGGTTTTCGCCTTTGATAAAAATATTCACTGGCCGAAAGAAGTAGCCGGCCGGGAAATGGATACCTATCATCGATGGATGGAAATCGTAACCCACTGGACCGTAAGCGGCTGTCCGGTAGCGGCTGTTCCTGCAGGTTTGAATGAGAAGGGTCAGTCCATGGGAGTTCAGATCATTGGAAAACCCCGCAGTGATTATGATCTGATGCAGTTTGCTTATGTATATGAGCAGGTGAATGATGTTGTCAGCCAGTATCGGCCGGCATTGCTGAATAACTAATATTGATATTATCCCGCATAATTTTTTCAAAATGGAGAGTTTATGAAAAAGGCTATTGTTCTTGTATTAACGGTACTTATATTATTCCCAGGATTCGCAACACAAAGTTATGCGTTGTCAGATGCGCAATCTGCGGCAATACAAGCGTTGCTGGATGATGCCTGCCGTATATCAGGTGTGCCGGGAATGTCAATCTCAATACTTGCTGATGATGAAGTGCTCTACTTTTCTTCCGGGTATGCAGACCGTGAAAAGGGGTTGTCTGCAAGTGAAAATACACTATATGAATTGGCCTCGGTCAGTAAAGCTTTTACCGGTATGGGTATTCTGCTGTTGGAAGAGCAGGGTCTGCTGTCAATGGCTGACACTGTCCAAAAATATTTACCTTGGTTTACGTTAAAGTATCAAGGGGAACCTGTTGATATGCAAAGCCTTACACTTAATAACTTTCTTCATCACACCAGCGGTCTGACAAATAGCAGGCATACTCAAAATATTCCACAAGGCAATACACCGGATTTACTGCAAAAGACTGTGGAAATGCTGGTAGATGCTGACTTGGCGTTTCCTCCCGGTGAACAGTATAATTATGGAACCGTTAATTATGATGTATTGGGTTTGGTTATTGAGACTGTGTCGGGACAAAGCTATGAAGATTTTATGAGGGAACAGGTGTTTCGGCCGTTAGGTCTTCACCAGACGTATGTTTATAAAGAAGATGCGTGGGCCACCGGACAGTTGGCTCAGGGCTACCGTTCCTCCTTTTTTATGACAACTCCATATAACGCACCGGATTATGCCGGGAATAAACCCGCAGGCTATATCATTTCTTGTACAAAAGATATGGCGCGTTGGATGGGCATACAGATGGGTATTGTGCAGGACATACCCGAAATATTCCATACGGTTATCGAAAAATCACATCAGGGTGATGTGTCCGTTCCGGCTGTCAACGAAATGTATTATGCGGCGGGCTGGTTGGTAAACGCCAAGCAAACGATTATAGAGCACTCAGGGGGCAATCCCAATTTCAGTACGGAAGTGGCCATACTGTCAAATGAACGAACAGCTGTATGCTTGCTGACCAACGGTGCAAATACCAATATCAGCCTGGTACTAAAAGTCAAAGATATATTAGACGGCAATCTAACGCAGTCATATGAAATAAGCGGCACACAGCTTTTGGACATTACTTTATCGTCTGCCACAATCATTCTTTGCCTATTGGCTATTCTGTTCTTTCTCTTAGGATTACGCAGAAGGAAAACGAATAAGCGGCAGCCAATGACAAAAAGGAGAATAATTGTAACAGTTATTTTGCTGATCGCTACGATTGCCTTGTGTATAATGTGCTGTGCTTTTGATTGGTCAACGATACTAATTTGGCAAACATACAGTATTCTTGCAGCTTTGATTTCGTTGGCATTATTAACAGCAAGCATTACATGGTTTGTGTATCCGTTTATGGATTATTAATCAGCTTGGTTTACATTGCAGGATAAGGGGAAGGTATTGGGATTGCCGGTCAAGGGGAAAAAGGTTCTTTCCAATATTAATTGAATAACCCCTTACTTACATCTAAACTGTTGATTAGTAATGTTTGTCATTATATAATTAAGAAAAAGTGGTCAAACAAAGGGAGGTTGCATATGCTGAAGGTACTGATAGCAGACGATGAGCAAAAAGTCTGTCAACTAATTGTGAATATTATTGACTGGAATGCGCTTGGTTTTGAAATCGTGGGAGTCGTGAATGATGGACTGGCAGCATATAAGTTTTTACAAGAACACTCGGTAGATCTGATGCTGACTGATATACGTATGCCTGGATGCGACGGGATGGAGCTGATTCAGAAGGCTCAGGTTTTAAATCCGCATCTGTATTTTATTATCATCAGCGGATATAGCCAGTTTGATCATGCTCAGCAGGCTATTCGGTTTGGCGTGGAAGATTATCTGCTGAAGCCGATTCGAAAAAAAGATTTGGTGGCAGCCCTTAAAAAGATTATGGACAGACATCAGGAGGAGGTACAAGATAACCAAAAGCGGGTTGATTTTGACAAGCTGCTGAAGGAAAATACAGAAAGAATAAAGCGGAGTCTGGTAGAGGATATATTGAAAAAGCCGGAGAAATTCGGCGGCTTTTTCCGGCGCCAGAAGGTAAATGAAGACTACCATTATCAGTTTACAGATGATTGCTACCTTACCATCCTTGTAAAAGTGCTGCCGGTCACCCGTAAAGAAGATGTGGATACCAGAAGAGTGCTGCTTCAGAAGGGAAAAGAAGTCATTGAAGAATTTACCGAGGGTATCGGCGGAGAGAGAGTATTAAATATTGTAGACGAAAATATTTATGGTATTTTTAACGGAACCGGGGAGGATATTGACAAACTGCCCCGCAGACTCAAAAAAGCAAAATTTGAATTAATGCGTCTTCAAGATATTTTTGAAGAGATACATACTTACATTGCTCTGGGTAAAATCATTGATAATTTTCAGGATATTCTGGTTAGTTTAAGACAAGCGGAAGCGGCAATGCAGAGTCGTTTTTACTATGGTGAAGAATTCTTTTTGGAGGCTGCGGGCGGAGCAGATGGTAAAGAAGCCGGAAATCAGATCATTGATAACACATTTAAAAAGAATTTTCTGGGTTATATTGAAACTATGGATATGGATAATATTGAGCATCAGATAAACCATATCCGGGAGACTCTAGAATCCAGCACTCTGAAAGACGGCAGTGCGGTGGTCACGGCATATAGAGAACTATTGTCTGTTTTCTACTTTGGCACTCATAGCTATAATATTATCATACCGGATCAGTACAATGAGCTGCTTGAGCAGTTGGAGCTATACGGTACTATTGGCGAAGTATTTTTACACTTGAAGGATTACATGATTAAATCCTTAAAACACTGGATGGAAGAAAAGAAATATGTTGAATCCAAACCGATTAGAGTTGCCAAGCAGTACATTGCGCAAAATTACTTTCGGCCGCTGACGCTTGAGATAGTCAGCAGTGAAATTGGCTTTAATCCGACTTATTTTTCCGGCGTGTTCAAAAAAGAAACGGATATGAATTTCTCGGCGTATCTAATAGAAGTACGGATTGAAAATGCCAAGAATATGCTTCTCAATAGTAAGCAGACTGTGGAAGATATATCAATTGCGGTTGGATATTCCGATATAAAGTACTTTTCCAGATTATTTAAAAAGATGACCGGCGTCACGCCCACGGAATTTCGGCGCCTGTATAATTAGCAGGAGGAAGAATGATGAAATTAACGATGTCGGACCGGGTGTGGTTGTTAGTGCGGATTTTAATAATACTGGGTTTGTTCAATCTGGGGATATTGGTGTTTTTAGTTGTCTCCGGGAGAATTCCGGTGGTGCCGTTTGGCTGGCTCGCAGCCGCTGGAATATTATTGTATGCCGGTGTTGGTGTGGGTTTCGTTAAATGTCTTCGCAGACCTTTTGAAGAGATGGCAAAGCTTTATCAGCGGTTTGCCGATGGACAGGCATATGAAGAATTGTTTAAGAGTGAGCATGTTCTTATGCCACAGTGGGATAAGGTATTGAACAAATTCCACCGCCTGCTGAATAAACAGGATGCCATCAAGATGTCAAAGAAGCAGGCCGAATATCTGGCACTGCAAAATCAGATCAACCCTCATTTTCTTTATAATACCCTTGAAGCAATAAGGGGGGATGCCATTTGTGCCGGTATGGACAGCATTGCCGAGACCACCGAGGCATTATCGATATTCTTTCGGTATTCCATAACCGGCGTGAACCATCTGGTAACTCTGGAAGAGGAAATTGATAATGTTGAGAACTATTTTAAAATACAATATTATCGTTTTGGCGAGAAGCTTAAAATCAGACTGAATTATCCGGAAGATGAAGAAGTGTTCCGGTTAGAGATTCCCAAGCTGACCATTCAGCCATTTGTAGAGAACGCAATTTATCATGGGTTGGAAAGAAAGATACAAGGCGGAATTATCGAAGTGAAAATCGAAACAACGTCAAGCAGGCTGTTGATAACAGTATCCGATGATGGTGTCGGTATGCCGGAGGATACGGTGAGTAAAATCAATAGTTACCTGGAGAAGGTTGCGGTAGCACATGTTGGCGAGAATCACCGGAAACGCGGCGGCATTGCTATGAAAAATGTAAACAGCAGGATCAAGCTGCTGTTTGGGGAAGAATATGGTGTTCAGGTATACAGTACGGTTAATATCGGTACTGATATTAAAATAATACTGCCCAAAATAAGAAAGGGTGAATATGAAAAAAGAGCTGATGAGAATTGACAACATAAAAAAGGGCAATGTACTCAAATGGATTCAGCTGCAGATCTTTGAAGGAGAGATTATTCATTGTGTATTTAATAATGTTCAGGAGAAATCTTTGTTTCTGGACATTATAACCGGCAGGAGCAGGGCTGATTTCGGGAAACTGTACTGCGATGAGCAGGAGGTGCCGGAAGAGCGGATGCTGGTGATGTTTGAAAAATATGCAGCGGCTATCTCCGGCAAAAGTACTCTGATCGAATCGGTGACCATTTTGGAGAACCTCTTCCTAATTCGCGGTGAAGTGAAAGAGCAATGGGCAAGATATAGGGAATACAGGCAGAAAGCGGAACAAGTACTGCGCAAATTCAATGTCGATATAGATATCAGTATGCCGACCGAAAAGCTGAGTTCATTTGAAAAGATACAGTTAGAAATCATAAAGGGATATCTGCTTGAGAAAAGAATTTTGATTCTCACGGCCATTAGTAATACGCTCAGTAATAACGAGAATAAAGTTCTGTGGGCACTGATAGAAAAGCTAAAAGATATGGGAATATCCTGTATCATTGTGGAACCGCTGGAAGATATCAGTTTTTTACACACTGACCGGGTGGTCATTATAAAAGACGGAAAAACCTGCGCTGTCAAAGACATTGATGAATGTGATTATACCATGCTTCACACCATTTTGTACCGGTACAATATAACACGGAGCGATGAGCGGGAAATTATGACGGTGGATACCGATAATGAAGGAAAAATTCAGTTGGAACAAATTGATAACGGATTTCTTAAAAACATCTCGATTTCGGTTACTAAGGGTGAAGTAGTAAAATTGTTCTGTGTCGATGAAAGAAGTTACGAACAGATTACCGGTTTTTTCAGAGGCCGTATAAAGGTGAACAGGGGACGGATTAAAACGGATGGCAGCGCCCGGGAAATAAGAAAAACCATTCACGGTGTTAAAGATGGAATAGGGGTTCTGGAAGGGAATCCGGTGACTCAGCTGCTGTTTATGGATCTTACCGCCATGGACAATCTTCAAATGCTGCTTTCGCAAAAAGCAAATGGGATATGGCTTCAGCCAAAGTATAAAAAAAGTATTCAGATGCTGCTGAAGGGAATTTTGGATGGAGATGTCTATAGTAAAGAGATGAAAAATTTGACTAATTCAGAGGTTCAGAAGATTGCATATTGCAGATGGCTGATCTATTCCCCTGAATTACTGGTTTGTATACAGCCATTTGCTGACGGTGATATTCAGGCACGGGAAACTGCGAGAGAGATGATATATCTGCTGGAAAAGAGAAATATCCCCATTCTCATCATTACCAGCAATACTCTGGAATTCAATTACTGCCGGGGGAAGGAGATTTATATAAGGCGGGGAAAAGTGATATCTAAAGAAGAGGCATATGATACTTTACATTCTGGAAATCGTTCATAATTAAGGATAAAGACCTGCTGTGTGAAAACATGGGAGGTTTTTTTAAGGTCCATTTATGTACATAATAGATAAAAAAATAACAATATATAAAAAAGAATTATGTGAAACGCACAATATATGAAGATATTCACCCCTGTTGTGAAGATATTGAGTATGAGTAAAAAAAAGAATGTGCTAACATTGCATTAACAAATGAGACCACACGATAATTAGTGAAGATTGCAGGAGGGAGATATGGAAGAGGTAAACAAATCACAAAATGATGTAGTACTGGAAGCCACGGGCATTACCAAACAATTCCCCGGCGTGAAGGCATTATCCAATGTGGATTTTAGTTTGCGCAAGGGACAGGTTCATGCTCTGATGGGTGAGAATGGAGCTGGCAAATCTACGCTTATGAAGATCATCACCGGAATTTATCAGCCGGATGAGGGGGAGATATGCCTGCGTGGAGAAAAAGTAGTGTTTCAGACGCCTAAGCATGCCCTGAAACATAAAATTGCAATGATTCATCAGGAACTCAGTCCAATCATGGATATGACGGTTGCAGAAAATGTTTTTTTGGGAAAAGAGTTTTTAAAGGGAAAATTCATTGATTATAGAAAGATGAATGAGGAAGCCGCACAACTCCTGCATAAAGTGGGGATGAATCTGCCGCCGGGGATACTGATGAAACATCTGACCGTTTCACAAATGCAGATGGTTGAAATTGCGAAAGCAATATCCTATGACGCAGAAATTATTATTATGGATGAACCGTCGGCTACGATTACAGAAAGAGAAGTGGAAAATCTATTTGCTATTATTGAAAGTTTAAAGTCGGAGGGCCGCTGTATTGTATACATTACTCATAAGATGGATGAGGTGTTTAAAATAGCAGATGTCATAACGGTGCTGAGGGACGGGCGTTATATAGGAACTTATGAAGCCGGTTCTATTGGTGAAAATCAACTGGTTGTAAAGATGGTTGACCGCGAGCTGGCAGAGATATATCCCAAGCGCGAGAAACATCTGGGAGAAGTGATCCTGAAGCTTGAAGGATTTAGTCAAGAGGGTGTGTTTGAAGATATATCATTTGCTTTGAGAAAGGGAGAAATCCTGGGATTTTCAGGTTTGATTGGATCGGGCAGAACAGAAATTATGAATGCGCTTTTCGGTATTACCCAGTCCACATCGGGTAGTATATACATAAATGGCGAGAAGATGGAAAAACCAACGCCTCATAAGATGATATCCCAGGGAATCGGCTATGTAACCGAGGATCGTAAAGGCAATGGCCTGGTTTTGGACATGAGTGTCTATGATAATATTATCCTTCCCTCACTTTCCAAATTCTCATCCGGCATCGGGTGGATTAACCGCAGAAAGTCATGGATGGTCAGTGAGGATTACCGGACAAGGCTAAATATTAAGACACCATCCCTTATGCAGAGTGCTAAGCAGCTGAGCGGGGGTAACCAGCAGAAAATCGTTCTGGCAAAATGGCTGATTCTGAACCCCGACATTTTGATATTTGATGAACCGACCAGAGGAATTGACGTCGGAGCCAAAGCGGAGATTTACAAATTGGTTGCGAAACTGGCGGATGAAGGTAAAGCTATTATATTTATATCGTCGGAGATGCCGGAGATTATGGGGATGTCTGATCGTGTATTGGTTTTTTATGAGGGACAGAAAAAGGGAGAATTAGCCAGGGAAGAGGCCACACAGGAGAGAATTATGATGTATGCTTCTGATCTTCACGAAGGAGGAAATGAGAATGAGTGAGAAAAAGAAGGGGATTGATAAGAAGTGGATTCAGACCTATATGCTGATCTTTATCGTAATCGGCCTGGTGGTCGTCATGGCGGTTGTTTCACCGAATTTTCTGACCACCACAAACCTGCTTAATGTTGTCAGGCAGATTGCCATCAATGGAATTTTGGCAATTGGTATGACCGTTGTCTGTCTTACCGGCGGCATCGATCTGTCTGTTGGTTCGATCGTAGCATTTTCCGGCATTGTTACCGCCGGTCTGTTGAGAGACTCAGGTCTGCCGATGATTGTAGTCGTATTAATCGCTGTCGTAGTAGGAGCCTTGATGGGTCTTTATAATGGATACTTTGTTGCATATTGGAATGCTGCTCCGTTTGTGGTGACCCTTTCAATGATGACCATTGGGCGGGGGATGACTTATGTGTATTGTGACGGGCGGCCGATTTCTAATCTGCCGACAAACTTTCTGGCAATCGGGAAAGGGAGCATCGCAGGGATACCGGTTCCGACAATTATTCTAATTATAGTCTTTTTACTTGCAAGTGTAATGCTGACCAAGCTTAAATTCGGCAGATACATCTATGCGGTTGGCGGCAATGATAATGCTGCGATGGTATCAGGGATCAATGTGAAGCGGATTAAAATGATGGTTTATGTTCTGAGCGGAACTGCCTGTGGAATTGCTGCGATTATTCTTACGGCGAGAGTTTCGGCCGGACTGCCGACAGCCGGCAGCGGGTATGAACTGGATGCGATTGCCGCGACAGTCATCGGCGGGACCAGCCTGTCAGGCGGGCGCGGAAGACTTTGGGGGACCATCGTGGGAGCAATCCTGCTGGGGATTGTCAACAATGGACTGGATTTGCTCAATGTTTCATCGTTTTATCAGCAAATTGTCAAGGGATTGATCATTCTCGGGGCGATTCTGATAGATTCAAAACGAAACCAATAAAAAGGAGGAAAGAAAAATGAAGAAAAAGGTGTTATCAATGTTACTGGTTATCGCTATGACTGCTGGGTTAGCTATGGGGTGCAGCAGCGGTGTGGATGAAGATGCCGGGGGAGAAACTGCCGGGACCAAAAGCAGCAAAAGCAAAGAAGATGGTTATACCATCGGATGTACGGTATACTACATGACTGAATTTGTAACTCTGATGGTAGAAGGGATGCAGTCCAGGGCAGATGATCTGGGATGTGACCTGGTAATGCTGGATGCCGGTCAGGATGCCCAGAACCAGATTACCCAGGTTGAAAATTTAATTGCCCAAAAGGTGGATGTTATCATTGTTGCGGCGGTGGACTCCGATGCTATATTACCTGCCATTGAAATGTGCGATCAGGCGGGAATTCCCCTCATTGGTGTAAATATGCTCTTTAATACCGATGAGCCGTATCACTATGTAGGTCCTGATGATGTATTAGCAGGAGAATTGGAAATGCAGAATGCTATCGACAAAATTGGCGGTGAAGGAAATGTTGTCATTCTGGAAGGACCAATTGGACAGTCTGCACAGATCCAGCGCCTGGAAGGAAATGAAAATGTCTTAGCGAAGTATGAAGGCAAAATCGAGGTGCTGGCACAGCAGACGGCAAATTGGAGCAGAGAAGAAGCACTGACGCTGGTAGAGAACTGGCTTGAAACCTTCAGCGGAGAAATCGATGCCATAGTAGCCCATAATGACGAGATGGCACTCGGTGCAATTCAGGCTTTAGAAGCAGCCGGACTTACAGATCAAATCGTTGTTACCGGGGTAGATGCAATTCTCGATGGATGTAATGCCATCAGTGACGGTACATTGCTGGGCAGTGTATATCAGGATGCAGCCAAAGAAGGAAGCGATGCGGTGCAGAAAGCATATGATGTCCTGGAGGGAACGTTAACGGAGAAAGAATTATCTTACATCGATATGAAATGGATTACGAAAGATAATGTGGATGAGCTTTTAACCACAATTTATGCAGAATAGCCCAGGTTACTCTGGGAAACCATTGTGGCCGGGATTATTCCCGGCCATATAAAAACAGGGGTTTGTTAAAATATAATCAGAAAAGAGGTATAGGACATGATGGGAAAAATGAATGCAGCAGTGCTGACAGGAGCAAAAAAGATGGAATGGGTCGAGCGGGAGATTCCCCAGCCAGAGAAAGGTGAGATTCAGGTCAAGTTAGAGTATGTCGGAGTCTGCGGGTCCGACCTTCATTTCTATGAAATGGGCAGACTTGGTAACTGGGTTCCTGACGGTCCGCTGGTTCTGGGACATGAACCGGGTGGTGTGGTCACGGAAGTAGGCGAAGGTGTCGAAGACTTTGAAGTTGGTGACAGGGTAACGATAGAGCCGGGGGTATCCTGTAAAGAATGTGAAATGTGTAAGAAAGGCCTTTACAATCTGTGTTATAACATGTCTTTTATGGCTATTCCAAATGAACGGGAAGGAGTATTTTCAGATTACTGTGTTCATCCGGCTAATATGTGTTATAAATTGCCGGAGAATATGGATACCATGGAAGGCGCGTTGATTGAACCGCTGGCAGTGGGATTTCATGCAGCCGCAATCGGTGAGGCGGAAATTGGACAGAGTGCAGTTGTTCTGGGGTGCGGATGTATCGGTCTGGTAACCATTATGGTTTTAAGAGCCCGGGGAATTAAAGAAATCTATGCTGTGGATGTGATAGAAAAAAGATTGGCAAAAGCAGAAGAAGTCGGTGCGAAAAAGGTCTTTAATGCCAAATTGGAGAATATCGAAGAATTTGTCAAAGGGCTTCCCGGCGAAGGTGTTGATCTGGTATTTGAAACAGCAGGGACTGAATTTACCACCAAGCAGTCTGCTAAATTGATTAAAAACGGCGGCCGGGTTGTGCTGGTTGGGATGTGTGCGGAGCCGGAGGTGCTGATGGATATTGGCAGTCTTAGTGCAAAAGAAGGCGATGTGAAGACAATTTTTAGATATCGAAATTTATATCCTGCGGCGATTAAAGCGGTGCAGGAAGGAAGTATACCGTTGAAGTCAATCGTATCACATGAATTTGATTTCAAAGATGTGATTGAAGGTGTTGCCTATAATGTAGACAATAAGGCTGATGTAATTAAAGCAGTTATTAAATATTAAATATCGGAAAATGCGAAGGGGCAGTGAATATGAAAAAGATAATTAATGAACCGGACAATATCATAGATGAGGCGATGGAAGGTTTTATCAGCGGGCATTCGCGCTGGTATGAAAAGCATCCGGAAGTAAATGGTGTTCTGTTCAAGGAGAAACGGCAGGGTAAGGTGGCTCTGGTCTCCGGCGGGGGCAGCGGGCATGAGCCGATGTTCTCAGGATTCGTCGGAAAGGGACTGGCAGATGCCGCGGCCTGCGGAAATATTTTTGCGTCACCCGATCCCAATACTGTTTATGAAACTGCTAAAGCGGTAGAGAGCGGAAAAGGCGTACTTTTTGTATACGGCTGCTATGCCGGAGACAATTTAAATTTCGATATGGGTGAGGAGTTTTTAAATGATGATGATATTCAGACCGCTCATGTAAGAGTCTGGGATGATGTGGCTTCGGCTCCGAAAGACAGAATCGAAGACCGGCGCGGAATTGCAGGTGATGTATTTATCCTGAAGGTTGCCGGAGCAGCCTGCGATTCGGGAAAAGATCTGGCAGAGGTAACCCGTATAACAGAAAAAGCCCGTGATAATACCACGTCGATTGGAATTGCCACGCAGCCGGGGCAGCTTCCGGGTCTTGATAAACCCATTTTTGAATTAGGTGATGATGAAATTGAATATGGAATGGGAATCCACGGTGAACCGGGAATTGAAAGAACAAAGATGCGGCCGGCCGATGAACTGGCGGAGATTCTTTATAATAATCTGATGGGTGAATCTGATATTGAAGCAGGAGATGAGATATGCGTTCTGATTAATAGTCTTGGTTCGACAACCGTTCTGGAGCTTAGCATCGTGTACCGTAAAGTGAAGGAATTACTCGACCGGGATGGGATAAAGGTGTATGATTCAGATATGAATAATTACTGTACCTCTCAGGAAATGGGTGGGTTTTCAATTACGTTTCTAAAACTGGATGAGGAATTAAAACAATACTATGATGCGCCTTGTTTTTCACCTTACTACGCGAAGGAGGGAAGATAATATGGATACATTAAATGCGGTGCAGTCCAAGGCAATGTTAATATACATAGCGGATAAAGTGATTGCCGGGAAAGCTTATTTAACAGAGATTGACAGTGCAATTGGTGATGGCGATCACGGCATCGGAATGGCGGGAGGTATGCAGAAGGCTAAAGATAAGCTTAAAAAGCAGGACTTCGAGAGCGCCTATGATGTATTTGCGGCAGCTGGAAAAGCCATGCTTATGTCAATGGGCGGAGCTTCGGGTGTTATCTTTGGCAGTCTCTATTTGGCCGGAGCCAAGGGCATGGAACCAAAGGCGGAGTTAACCGCAGAAGATTTGGCAGGGATGATGCGTAAGAGTCTGGATGCGATCAAGGAACGGGGCAAAGCTCAGGTGGGTGATAAGACGATGGTAGATGCTCTGGAGCCGGCAGTCCTTGCGATGGAGGAAACTTATCAGTGCGGACTTCTGGAAATGCTGAAGCAAGCGGAAGAAGCGGCGGCCGGAGGTCTTGAAGATACCAAGAAATATATTGCCAAATTTGGCCGGGCCAAGTCTTTGATGGAACGGGCAGTTGGTCATCAGGACGCAGGAGCAACCTCAGTATGGTTAATATTTCAGGGGATGAGAGAATTTGTTAAGACAGGAGAACAGCAGTATCCATCCGGTGCAGATGCCAGATAATCCTTATCTGGAATTAGTTGAAAAATAGTACTTAATAATTATAATAGTTTTGGTTTATGTTGTAACAGCGGCGGCACGTTTGGCTCTTGAAGATTTTAAGAGATTTAATGATTGTGAGTTAATAAAATTAAGGAAATAACAGATTATGGAGACGGGCTATAATGAATCTCCAAAAAAAATGGTAGTAGTACAATACGGGTGCTATTACCGTTTTTATTTAGACTAGATTACCGAACTACTGTACCTCTAATCTGAATGAAAAGAAAAAGATTGTTCAGAACCAAAATGCAAAGTTTAAGCAATTAGAACATATCGGATAATCCCGACCAACTTTTTTCACTCTTAAAAAAACCCCTGTAAAACAGGGGTTAAGTCGGAGTAACAAGATTTGAACTTGCGACCTCTACGTCCCGAACTCCTTTCGAAGAAAGGAATGGAAGATTTTTTAATGGATTTAAAAGTGCTGTAAGGCTTGAAAAATAAGGAATTGCTGGAAATTGAAAATGTAACTTGTTGATTTTACAAAGTTATTTCGTGGAACGTATATCGAGTACGTATCGAGTACGGGGGGAGAGTTAATCACTTTTAGTTGTTTGCCTTATTGAGGTAAGGGTTACTTATGATTGTATAATTTTGTGGAAAAATATAGAAAGGTATTGTAAACTAGACTTACGTGAGAAAAATTTACTATAGATTATGGTTATAAAGTGAATGGATAGTAAGAGGTAAAAGTCCCAACTGTTTATTCTATGACACAATGGAAATAAAAGGTTGGGTTAATAGGAGAAAGCTGTATGTTTAATACTGATAAACCAATAAATCAGATAAGTGAAGATAAGCTAGGACGGAGTACATTTGCAAAACAACTTGCAAATGCAATTGTAAATTTTCAAACAAAAGATAATTATGCAGTATCTCTACAAGGAAAGTGGGGATGCGGAAAAACTTCCGTTCTCAATATGGCAATTCAAGAAATTGCGAAATTGTCAGAAAATATGGATGAGAAGAACAAAATAATTATTATACAGTTTAATCCGTGGAATTTTACAGATACAAACCAATTAATAAACCAATTCTTTTTAACACTTACAAACTCATTAAAGATTGATAGCAAAGATAAAAAGGCCAAAGATGTCGGGGCTGCAATGGAAAAATACTCCTTTGCACTAGAATATTCAGAATATATCCCCGTTGTAGGAAAATATTTGAAGCTTATACCTAAATTATCATCTGAATTTGGAAAGTCTATGAAAGATAATGCAGAATCAAAACTTAATGATGTTTCTTATAGAAAGCGTGAAGTTGTAAAAGCATTGGTGGAGTTGAATTCCAGGATTTTAGTTGTAATTGACGATATAGATCGACTTTCAAATGAACAAATTAGACTGATTTTTCAATTAGTTAATGCCGTTGCGGGTTTTCCGAACATAACTTATCTTCTGTCTTTTGATAAAGATATTGTTTACCGTGCGCTAGGAGATGTTCAGGGATGTAAAGGCCAAGAATACCTTGAAAAAATAATTCAAGTTCCCTTTGATATTCCACCCTTAAACATTTCAAAACTACATAATATTCTATTCGACAAGCTCAATATTTTAATTGAATTACCTAATGGTGTTGAGTTCAATAAAGAACGTTGGTCAACAGTTTTCAGTTCTTGTATTAGCCCTTTTATAAATACATTGCGAGATGTAAATAGATATTGTAACGCTTTATCATTCGCGTATGCAGCAGTAAAAGCAGAAGTAGATTTTATTGATATGGCGGGCATAAGTGCCTTACATATATTTGCTTCTCCTATTTTTGAATGGATAAGAGAAAATAAGTTTTCCCTTGTAGGGGGATATAGCGGAGGAGGAGTACTAAACGAATTAGACAAACGAAAAGAAGAAACTTTACAAAGCTTCAAAGAGATATATCCTGAAGATTCAAATATTATGCTAAATGCTATTGCGAGTCTATTTCCATTATTTTCCAATAGAATTCAGTATCCCAGTGAGCTAACATCGCACAGCGAACTACATCAAGCAATGAGGATAGCGACAAAAGATAAATTTGATTTATATTTTTCGCTGTCGCTTGACAATATAAAAATTAGTAGAAAAGAAGTTGACAATTCCTTACTAAATATGGAAGAGTTGGAATTGAGAGCGTATATAAAATCTCTTAACGAGCGCGAACTTTTCAGTGACTATTTGGAGGAGATCAAACATAATCTGTCACGGATTCCTGAAGATAGGATAGAGCTTATCTTAAGTGTACTAGTATTTCAAAGCGGAAGAATTGAAGCAGAAGAGGATAAATTGATAGGCTTTGGTACAGCAGCAATTAGTGTTTACACAATATCAGATTTGCTCTTCAGAATTGGCGATGAAAATATTAGATATAGTATAGTTGCTAGTATGTTTTCTCACACGGATTTTGAATCTTTTCAGTTTTTATTGAACCTCTTACATATAATTGAATTAACCTATGGACGAGTTGTAGAAACGTCATATATGAGAGAAGAAAAGCTTATTACTCTAGAACATTTGTATGAGCTAGAAGGTATATTTTTAGAAAGGAAAAAAAGTTTTTTAAAAGAAACAAACCTACTTGATTGGAAAGAGTCACGAAGAGCATCTTTTCTTTGGGAGTTCATAGAAAAAGAGTCGTATATCGACTATATGAATGAAACATTATCTGACGCCTTTTCAGTGCCGAAGTATATATCAATAAAAGCTAATGAATGGTCAGGGAGTGATGGTTCACGTGGTTATACATTCGATGATAAATCTTATACAAATTTTATTGATGATGCAACCATAATTGACACGATAAATAAGGTGCGATTCAGTGATTCGTTCTGGACATTAGATGAAAGAGCCGTCGAAACCTCTGCCGCATTTATTTTAAAGTCAACAAATCCTATGGGAAATCATGAAGCCAATATATCACTTATCAATGAAATAATTTATAGGTGGAAAAAAGAGTTTGCAGAACAAGCGACTTAGTAGAGATACTTATGTTAGCAATAGAGATTTTTGCACATAATCCATATATTCGATGGAATTGAATTATGGCTATAATGTGTGGTGCATGACAAATTGAAATTTGCTTATATTGGAACTTGAAGGAGAAATGATTTGAATATAGTACAGAAAACGGCTTATGAATTAATACAAGCAGATGCAAGGTTTTTATATACATTAACCGACATTTTGCAAAATGCCCAAAACATTAGTAGCAACTACATTTGCATGAGCCTACCTTATATAGGACTTTTTACAGAAGGTACAGAGCAATGGTGTAAAAAAGTTGGATTACATGCACCTCATTTTAACCCATCTGAAAAAACATTTTATATGCAATTAAGACAGGGGCATAAGCTTTTTGGAAAAAGTTATGAAGATTATACTGCTCTGCTTTTTGAAAAGTTTACAGAAAGCGAAAATTATTTTTATAGCATACGCAGATTACGTGAAAAAATATTGGGATATTACAACGTAGGCATTGATTTATGTAATGGCGAATTTTGCGGTAATACAATTTTGTGTTCAATGTATATTCCTATAAAAACATTAGGGAACGAGGACGCAGGGCCATGGATAAGAGATATGAGTATAGTTGCTGGAAAGTTAGCCGCTTCTATAGGTTGTAAGGAGATTCCGATATATAGATATAATGATAATCTCATTGTTAAATGTAAAAATTACCATTTTTACAAAGACTCGCCACTGAAGATGAATGACGATTTTGGCTTTCTACTTTTCTCGATACTTTGCAGTATCAATTATGTAATAGAGTTTATTGAAAATTATTTTATAGACGAGATTCCTCAAAAATTTAAATTTGCATATTTACAGTATTACTATCTTTGCAGATTCATTATAGAACTGAATGCTCAAAAGAATACTGATTTTTATATAGATAACTGTTTATATGATAGAAATTTTCGTAACTGCCTTGCCCATTATGGATTGGGGCAGTACGTAAAAGAGGATGAAATTATCCCAGATGATATATTAAAGGGATTGACAAGTAAAGCCTTTGGAAAAGACTATCTGACGACAAAAGTGAAGATTTATGAAATTCTAAAAAGTTTAGCTGAGCAAATAAAGCAGACGATTTTGGAATGATCTATTAAAATCTCTGTTTTTAGTCTATAGTTTAAATGCTATACCATCAAGTCAAACGGCGGTGTACATACTGCAAAGAAGCTAAATGAAGTGGGCTCTAAAACTTAATCTAGTTGGTAGGAAAATTTCAGTTTGTAGTTCCCATTATCTATATAATAAGCCTATTTAAAAAAGGAATATAAAAACAAAGACGGATATATATTCACATGGGAAGATGGAACACTGTATAATCCGGATTACATTACAAAGCTATTCAGTAAGGCTACAAGAGCATTTAGCAGACCAGAGATTACTTTACACAAACTAAGTCATAGCTGTGCATCAATGTTGATTAATAAAGGATGGGATATCAAACAGCTTCAATACTGGTTAGGCCATAGTGACGCACAAACGACATTAAATATTTATTCTCATTACAATAAGTTAAGACTAAATACCAGTATCAATGATCTGGCAGAAACTTCTCTGGCATCAGCGAGTCTATTTGGCTAATTTATGATATCGATTACAAAATCGAGTACAAAGCACTTTTCAATATAAATCGAATTTCCATTCGGAAAAAGAAAAATCCCCAAATCCACTGTTTCCAGTAGTTTGAGGACTTTGTCCTAGAAGTCGGAGTGACAAGATTTGAACTTGCGACCTCTACGTCCCGAACGTAGCGCTCTACCAAGCTGAGCCACACTCCGATATATAAGCTACGGATAAAGGACTCGAACCTTTACAAACAGAGTCAGAGTCTGTTGTGCTACCATTACACCAATCCGCAACATGTCCGCTTTTCCTTAGCGAACAATTAATATTATACCAGAATAGGAAAAAAATGCAACTACTTTTTCGCACTTTTTTTGTGAAATCTGATCGAAATGTGATAATGTCCTATTAGACGGTTTTTGATTTTGTCCCAAAACCGAAAATATAGTATACTAGCTTCTTTAGACTATTACTTTAAGGGTAAGTGACGTATAATAGGGTGGCTTCACATCAATCTATTTTTATGCGACAATAATCCCAGTTGGAGTATTTCACTTCATATTCCATTCTGGAAGCTGTGATAACGGAACATTTCACTCT
>Ga0153940_1000530_pt1 | contig 19269 bp, 18 predicted proteins | sample TSNJ024MetaG_FD_104736 | JGI IMG/M metagenome (GOLD analysis project Ga0153940, IMG submission 104736) | Attine ant fungus gardens microbial communities from New Jersey, USA - TSNJ024 MetaG | ecosystem: Host-associated > Fungi > Mycelium > Unclassified | place: USA: New Jersey, Brendan T. Byrne...
CGGGGTAGACGCCCGCACAGTTGTCACATCATATGTTTCGATATGATAAATTACATCACTCAGTGCATCTATAGCTTCCTCTACCGTAAAATTAATCTCATGATGCACCGTGCCTATATACTCCGCCACCTTACGGGCAGCAATCAAATCCGGAGCATCTTTCAATCCTACAGCAAAAGAATGAAGCTGCGGCCACCATGCCTCTGTTTTATTATCATCTTCTATACGTCGCGCCGCATAACGCTTCGCTACTGCCGATATAATAGACGAATCCAGACCACCTGAGAGTAGCACCCCATAAGGAACATCCGACATCAACTGGCGATGCACAGCCGCCTCCAAAGACGCCCTCAGCTCTTCAACATCCGATTTATTATCTTTCACATTATCATACTCCATCCAGTCACGCTTATACCACTGCTTAGGAGCCGTTCCATCTTTACTGAAAATATAATGCCCGGGCAAGAACTCCTGAATATTCGGACAAACACCCTCCAGCGCCTTCAACTCACTGGCTACATAAAATTGCCCGTAATCGTCATATCCCATATACAAAGGGATAATTCCCATATGATCGCGACCGATCAAGATTATATCTTTTTCGACATCGTAGAGCGCAAATGCAAATATCCCATTCAGGTCTTCGAACAAATCAGCTCCTTTATCTTTATATAAAGCCAGGATAACTTCACAGTCGGAATGAGTAAGGAACTCATAATCAGAATACCGGCTCCTTATCTCTTTATGATTATATATTTCGCCATTAACGGCTAATACCAACTTCTTATCTTTACTATACAAGGGCTGCTTACCCGAATCAACTCCCACAATAGAAAGCCTTTCATGAGCAAGGATAGATTTACTGCCACAATATACCCCCGACCAGTCGGGACCGCGATGACGTATCTTTTTAGCCATGCGAAGCACCTGACCGCGAAGCACGTCTATATTTTGGGTTAAATCAAATACACCTACAAATCCACACATATATTTATAATTATTTTTTTTAGTTAGTTTTATATCTTGCCACAGTCCGGCAAATTTATATCATTTTATTCTTAATTCAAAATATAAAACATAAATATAACACATTTTGTTTGCATTTTATTTCAAATTGTCAATACGTAATAAAAATAAAACAAATTCGTTACAACTATACAAGCACACCATTTAACTATGATAAATTCATTCCAAAAAAAATTATATATATCTTTGCAGAAACATTTTACAAAACAAATCTTTGAGCGATGAACAAAAACATCACCTTTCTTACATTGCTTGTTATTATCATTAGTACTTGCAGTTATTCATGCGGCGATGATTATGAACCCAAGCCACCTGCACCATTGGACGGCGAATGGCTCAATGAGAAGCGTGTACTAAAATCCAACGATCCTACTGTAGACGAGAGAGTAAACAGTATGTTCGTCCGGGATGCAGAATTACTCGAAATAAAAAGGATTTTTGACGTAAATGAAAGCAATCCGAATACGGGGGCCATATCCACTTTGGCTGTAAACCCGCAAAACGGCACCTATGCAAGAAATAGAAAAAGTACATATACTGCAAAAGGCGACAGTATATTTATCGTGGACGGGATACTGGGCTATATGTCGGGAACAAATATCATATCCGGCAAAAGATTAACCACTGTAACCAAGGTGGACAAACAGGCGATTAAAGCTATTATTACCGAAATAGGTGGCGATATAAATATACCGATGCTAGACGATATAGAAGGAGTATTGACTATTGTAGATTATAAGGAATAATCTCGCATAAAAAAATTTGAATATTCCACAATATTTCATTACTTTTGTCACCCGATTGCCAATAGGCTAACAAGAAACTGATGTAAACCGGTTCGCCTCAGGCACATAACCTGTAAATATAAAAACAGATGTACGTTATCGTAGACATTCAGGGACAACAAATGAAGGTTGAAGTAGACCAAAAACTGTTCGTTCACAGAATCAACGCAGAAAATGGCTCTAAAGTAGAGTTCGAAAAAGTATTATTAGTTGACAAAGATGGTGCTGTAACCGTAGGCGCTCCTACTGTAGAAGGCGCTAAAGTGGTAGTAGAAGTAATATCTCAGGCAAAAGGAGATAAAGTACTCATATTCCACAAGAAAAGGAGAAAAGGATACCGTAAATTAAACGGTCACCGTCAACAATTTTCAGAAGTTGTAGTTAAAGAAATTATTGCTTAATCAGTAAAAACAGAAGAAAATGGCACACAAGAAAGGTGTAGGTAGTTCGAAAAACGGCCGTGAATCGGAAAGTAAACGATTAGGCGTTAAAGCATTCGGCGGAGAAATAGTTAAAGCCGGAAACATTATAGTTCGTCAGAGAGGTACAACACATCACCCTGGTGAAAATGTAGGTATCGGAAAAGATCATACTTTGTTTGCATTGATTGACGGAGTAGTATCGTTCCGTAAAAAGAAAAACGACAGATCTTATGTTTCTGTACTTCCTAAGGCAGAAGCTTAAAAACATAGTTTAAACGGTATAAAGAAAGCAGATTGATCCTTCAGTCTGCTTTCTTATTTTGAATATCCTTCACAAACGCAAAGAATTACGCAGCTTCTACTCATAAGTAAGTAGTTTTGCCCATAAATTTCATTATTTTTCGGTATTGTCCCACTCCGATATATCCTGTTTCTTTGCATTGTCAAATTGGAATTAAGGTCGCAGACCTATTTATCATTTGAGCAAGTAAAACAACAAAAACAAATTATAATTCGACAATATATCATTAAATTCTAACTATTACTTAATAATTATAATTCATTTACAATATGTCTAAGATTGGAATATATTACGGCTCTACAACCGGAAACACACAAGATGTTGCAGAAGAAATTGCAAAAAAACTAAATGTAGATAAAGCTGATTTACATGACGTATCCAAAGCTGACGCGAATTATGCGGCTTATGACGTTCTATTGTTCGGATCACCTACATTAGGTCTTGGAGATTTGCAAGACGACTGGGAATACTATATCGACAAGGTGAAAGCCGCCGACCTGAGTGGTAAGAAAGTTGCTCTCTTTGGTTGCGGAGACTCTTCATCATACAGCGATACATTCGGAGATGCAGTAGGTAAAATATATGACGCGATAAAAGGCAAAGGCTGTGAATTTATCGGGCAGGTAAGTACAGAAGGTTACACATACGACAGTTCGGAAGCTGTAGTTGACGGTCAGTTTGTAGGCCTGTTAATAGACAATGACAACGAATCGAACCTGACTGATGAACGTATTGCGCTTTGGACAGAAGATTTGAAAAAGGTAATTTAATAAACCAACTGATTTATGCGTGTTTTCTACCATCTCATTTATGAATACAAAAAAGGTGTCCGCGACCTGATGCTATGCACCCTCACTGCAGATACAGAAGAAAAAGTAATCTGGAAATTGGAGAAAAACGGAATCAGTTATAAAATACAACGATTAAAAAATGGCAATATAAATGTGTTCTTCGGAAAAGATGAATGCCTGAATGTGGCAAACCGGATTTGTGGCGACAAACCATTAAACCTGCTGACTCCGGAAGAAGACTTTATACTTGGCATATTACTCGGATACAGTATCAGTGAACAATGCAACCGCTACTGTAAAAAGCAAAAGGAAAAGGACAAGCACATACTTTGTTTAGCATAACTTTTCTATTGATAGTTTTTTTAGTTGATCTTAGGTCCCCGCAGACGAGATGTCAGTGGGGATTTTTTTTATCTTATCCCTAATATTTTATCTATATAGCGGAAACTTGATTTCCGCGTTCTTTTATGTATTGATCGAGCCTCCTCAATCCTCAAGGGGCAGAACTGTTAAATTCTGATTTTAATTTTAGCTGTTACCCTCTTGTCATCCTGAGGGACGAAGGATCTCTTTTATCAGAAAAGATGTTTGCCTCGCCTTCGCTTCGGCGATTTTGACTCCGTCGATTTTCAATTCAATTCACTCCGTTCAACATGACAATGAGAAAAAACAAGGACTTAACAGCCTTACCCTCAAGGGGAAGTTATTATGAGAGTAAACGTGACAAGATAAAAACTTCGAAAAGGTGTTACCTTTGTTACTTTTTAACAAGTAGTAAGTACAAAGAGGTATTTATTGCTAACTGATAACTGTTGACTGCTAACTGAAAGAAGCTGTTACTTTTGTTACCTTTTAGCAAGTAATGAGTTTTAAGTAATAAGTCAAGTTTTTTAGTTACGGGTTGGATGACGCCTTATTTTGTTTCACGCAAAGACGCTAAGGCGCAAAGTTTTTTACATCTTACCAGTTGTTGACTGATGACTGCTAACTGAAAAAGCTGTTACCTTTGTTACTTTTTAGTTACGAGTAATTAGTTACATGCTATTGACTGTTAACTGAAAAAAGTGTCAACTTTGTCAACTTTTAAGTATTTTTGGAAATCAATAAATACTGATAAGATGACCGATCTATTTAATATACGCAGAGACTTTACCCTAAAAACGCTGGATGAAAGCGAAGTCTCACCCGACCCCATAACTATGTTCGAACGCTGGTTCAATGAAGCGATAGCTGCCGAAGCACTGGAACCTAATGCTATGAATCTGGCTACAGCAACTAATGACGGCAAACCATCTTCCCGCATTGTTTTACTAAAGCAGATAAAACCGGAAGGCTTTGTATTCTTTACCAATTATGACAGCAGGAAGGCTGTCCAAATAGCGGAAAACAACCATTGCGCCCTTAACTTTGTATGGCATGAACTGGAAAGACAGGTGAGGATTGAAGGTATTGTAGAAAAAATATCGGCAGTAGATTCCGACTCATATTTCGAAGTTCGCCCTGCAAAAAGTAACCTGGGGGCATGGGCCTCGCCTCAAAGCCGGGTAATACCCGACAGGCAGTATCTGGAGCAACTCATGGTTGACTTCGAAGCCCGTTTTGCAGGGAAAGAGATAAAACGCCCTGAAAACTGGGGGGGGTACATCGTAAAGCCAAATCTCATAGAATTCTGGCAGGGACGCAAAAGCCGTCTGCACGACAGGATACAATATACATGGGTGGACAGAGGCTGGAAGATCGAGCGTTTAGCTCCATAACATAATAATAAATATTTAAATTCGTAATCAATTAAAGTCACAGACTATATTATATCGATTCAGGAAGAAGAGCAATAAGAGTCAGACTCTTGAAATATGGTGCTAAATATTCTCTTTTAGTTAATAGATAACTATAAATGGTTAATTCCATAAACATCTTGATTAATTATTTGTTTTAAACACCGAAAAAGGTAAGATATGCCAGCTATGAAAATAGAGAAAACAAACGCGGTTAGATCACTGGACAAAGAAAAAATAGAGTATAAACTTATTCCTTACGAAGTCGACGAATCGGACCTGAGTGCCATCCATGTCGCCGAACAGCTAAATGAACCTGTAGAGCAATTATTTAAAACATTGGTATTGAAAGGAGATAAATCAGGATATTTTGTCTGCATCATTCCCGGAGCAAAAGAACTGGACTTGAAAATTGCGGCAAAGGTATCCGGCAACAAGAGCTGTGACATGATACCGATGAAAGATTTGCTGAACGTAACAGGATATATAAGAGGTGCATGTTCCCCGATAGGAATGAAGAAGAAATTTCCGACATATATAGATGTTTCATGCAAAGATCATAACTATATCTATGTAAGTGCAGGAAAAAGAGGTCTGCAAATTCAGATAAGACCGGACGATTTGATACAAGTAGTTGACATAAAGACAGAAAAAATAGCCGAATGCAATATTGCATAGACAACTAACTGAAATTCAAGCACTCATATTCTCCTAAAAAATAATAATATGTTTAGTGACATGATTTTTTTTAACATCTTTGTTATCCAAAAAGAAGAATATAAAAATAAATACGCATACCTTTGTGTTAGGATCGAATGAAAATTCCCTGGCGGAAAAGTAATGCTAAAATAATTATTATAAGGAAATGGCCAAAATCAAAGGAACAGTCGTAGTTAATGAAGAACGCTGCAAAGGCTGTAATCTATGTGTAGTTTCATGCCCTTGCGATGTTTTGGAGCTTCAGCCCCGAAACGTGAATCAGAAAGGATACCACTACGTTTTCATGAAAAATCCCGAAGCTTGTATCGGTTGTGCCAATTGTGGTTATGTATGTCCCGACGGATGTCTTACTATTTACAAGAAAAAATTTGAGTAGTATAACGAATTACCTGTCTGTGCCTGTAGGCCCGACTATCCGTGATTCGTTTTTTTAATCAATTAAAAAGCTTATGTCAGAAGAAATATTTTTAATGAAAGGCAACGAAGCCATAGCTCATGCGGCAATCAGATACGGTGCTGATGGCTACTTCGGATATCCAATAACTCCTCAATCGGAAATAATGGAAACATTAATGGCCGAGGCTCCTTGGAAAACGACAGGGATGGTTGTTCTTCAGGCTGAAAGTGAAACAGCATCTATCAATATGGTATATGGTGGCGCAGGTTGTGGAAAAGCAGTTATGACATCATCTTCCAGCCCCGGAATGAGCCTTATGCTAGAAGGGGTTTCATATATCGCCGCAGGCGAACTGCCTTGCTTGCTGGTAAACGTAATGCGCGGAGGACCGGGATTAGGTACCATACAGCCGTCACAGGCCGATTACTTTCAGGCTGTAAAAGGAGGAGGCCACGGAGATTATAAATTAATCACACTTGCTCCCAGTTCTGTACAGGAAATGGCAGATTTTGTCACCTTGGGATTCGATCTCGCTTTTAAATATCAAACTCCGGCAATGATACTTACCGATGGAGTTATCGGTCAGATGATGGAAAAAGTCAAACTCCCTGCATACACCCGCAGAAGAACTGATGCCGAAATCAGAGAGCAATGTCCATGGGCTACATTGGGCAGGCTACCGGGAAAAAAGCCTACGATAATAACCACTCTCGAACTGGATTCTAATAAAATGGAGGTAAACAATCTCCGCCTTCAGGCAAAGTACAGGAAAATTGAAAAAGAACTATGCCTGCATCAGGAAATCAATTGTGAAGATGCCGACTACATATTGGTAGCATTCGGTTCTGCGGCACGTATATGCCAAAAGGCAATGGATCTGGCACGTGCACAGGGTATAAAAGTGGGACTTATCCGCCCTATCACGCTTTGGCCGTTCCCTTCGAAAGAAATAGACAAATATGCATCCAAAATAAAAGGAATACTTACAGTAGAGATGAATGCCGGCCAAATGGTGGAAGACGTTCGTCTGGCTGTAAGCGGAAAAGTAAAAGTAGAACATTACGGTCGTCTGGGAGGTATAGTACCTACTCCAAGCGAAGTGGTAGATGCTCTGCAACGTAAGTTTGACTGCTAAAATAGTGGTTTTGTAAAAATTAAAGTTTTAAGATTATGAGTACAAATATTATAGATCCGGCTAATCTCGTATATGCAAAACCTGCATTAATGAACGATACCGAGATGCATTATTGCCCCGGCTGCTCACACGGGGTTGTACATAAATTAATTGCCGAAGTGGTGGAAGAGATGGGAATCATGGATAAAACCATTGCTATTGCACCCGTAGGTTGTGCCGTTTTCGCATACAACTATCTGGATGTAGACTGGCAGGAAGCAGCTCACGGACGAGCTCCGGCAGTGGCTACCGCCGTTAAACGTCTTAATCCTGAGAAAATGGTATTCACTTACCAGGGAGACGGAGACCTTGCTGCTATCGGTACAGCTGAAACTATACATGCTGCAAACAGAGGAGAAAATATTGCCATTATCTTCATTAACAATGGTATATACGGTATGACAGGAGGACAGATGGCTCCGACCACCCTTCTGGATATGAAAACTGCCACAACGCCCAACGGACGGGATGTTTATGAAAATGGTTACCCTCTCAAGATAACGGATTTGCTGGCACAATTACCGGGTGTATGCCTTGCAACCCGCCAAAGTGTGCATACAGCAGCAACCGTAAAAAAGGCCAAGCGCATGATTCGCAAAGCGTTCGAAAACTCTATGGAAAATAAAGGAACATCTATTGTTGAGATAGTATCAACTTGTAGTTCCGGCTGGAAAATGACGCCTCAGGCATCAAATGATTGGATGGTAGAGAATATGTTCCCTGTTTACCCTATGGGAGACTTAAAAAATATCTAAAAGAGAAGGCATGACACAAGAAGTAATAATAGCAGGTTTTGGAGGGCAGGGTGTGCTGTCGATGGGTAAGATACTGGCTTATTCGGGGCTAATGGAAGATAAGGAAGTTTCATGGTTTCCATCATATGGTCCGGAACAACGCGGTGGTACTGCTAACGTAACAGTTATACTAAGCGATAATGCTATCAGTTCGCCTATTGTAAACGAGTATGATATAGCAATTATACTTAACCAACCTTCACTCGATAAATTCGAACCTCATGTAAAACCCGGAGGGGTATTAATATATGACCCTAGCGGATTCCAGCATCCGCCAACAAGGAAGGATATATATATTTACAAAATAGAGGCAATAGACACGGCCACGTTGATGCAGAATACAAAAGCATTTAATATGATAGTATTAGGTGGCCTCCTCAAGGTGTCCCCGATGGTGCAGCTTGATAATGTAATGCTGGGGCTGAAAAAATCGCTACCTGAACGTCATCACAAGTTACTGCCGATGAATGAACAAGCTATTCTGAAAGGAATGGAGATAATACAGGAGGTGCAGAAGCCTAGCTAAACAGTACGATATATAATCCCCTGAGGTGATTCCAAGGGGATTTTTTCCTTTCTCATATAAAAGGAAAAAGCCTCATAGATTCTCTACAAGGCTTCTTATATAATACTGATTCTTTTTATCTTCTTCTTTCCGCAGCATAGAATTTAGACTGAATATAATCCAGTTCATTCTCTATACGCTTACGTTCATTTATCAGGTCTTTCATTTCTGGGAAGTGAGCAGACAGTTGTCTCATTCCCACTTGATATATACAACCTCGATACCATCTGTTACGAATAATATCAAACATAGAAGCATTCGTCAAAACAGGAGTTACATTAGCTACTCCTACCGGTGATACCGCTCTGGCCAGATACACACTCACATCATCGAAGCGAACCCAGAATAACGGGAAATATTTGCCCTTTTCGAACAGTACCGGACAAATATGTGTCACACGTACATCACCCTTGAATGTCTTGATATCAAAATACCATCTCTCCTTTACCAGATAATGAGTTATCTTATCGGATGGGATATCTTCCCTTTTCACATTAAGAGTCTTATCACTAGCCTCTGTAAAAGGAATAGCCGCTTCTTCCAAGGTTTCTTTCCCGGTAAGTACAGGACTTAAATCTGGTTGAGCCTCGTACTTATATCCATTTATGGTATTTGTACTCAGCAAATTTATCAACAATGAGAACAAGTTGGCCCTCTGCTCTGTAGACGTCTGAGGATAAAAGAATGTCTCATTACCTTCCACATCGCTAATCTGACGGTAAATCTCCCGCGACCAGATTGTAGAGGAATAATCATTCATCGAATTTTCCATCACGGATAACTCTCTTGTAGAAATATCCGTAGCCATATCTTCTGAGGTTGAAGTAACAACCGATACTTCATCTAAGATCCTGGGCCTGTTATTTGCGTAGTTTTGTGCGAAAAGCGAACTTGTAATCAGCAATCCGCCAAACATTAATGAAATGATAGATTTCATAATATGCTATTTTTGTGTTAATTAATTGATCGTTACTTGCATTGGGTTTGTTTCCTGTTCGACTCCATCAGGGCCTTTTACCTTAATGTCGCCTATGAAGAAACGTGCCCCTCTATTCATCTTCCTTATTTGTTCTATCTGACGCGGAGAGAAATTAGCACCATTTGATAATTCCGGTGTAGTATTTCCCATAGCATCAAACGAATATGTTCTGAAACTTAATACCGTAAATTGAATATCAAGAATGCCATCGTCTATTGAAGCCTTAATCCCCGGAGAATTTAGTATCAAAGCTCTGGATAGAGCACCTTTTCTAAACTTCCTCTGGTTACCATTAGCATCTTTATAATCAATATATGCTAATGCCGGAGGCAATGGACGTATTCTGAATTCTTTTCTTGCCACAGTTTGAGTTACTCCATTCACTCTCGCAGATACGGCAATTACAAATTTCTGCCCTATTTTAGATGGAGAGGGTGAAGCTACCCAGATTCCATTGCCCGACGCGCTCAATGTTCCACCATCTACAGCGCTTGCCGAGACTTCGCTAATTGGAACACCGGGAACAGATATACTAATCTGATTAGGAATACCCGAATAAAGTACATCCATCAGTAAAGGTGCAACTGTAGCCATTGGTTCCATAACTGTATATTCCTGAGTGAACTCCCGCTTCAATGGGAACCCGCTCCGGTCCAGCATCTCTATAAAACCATTGAAAGTCTGCTTTCCTGTACCTGTAGCGGCAAATTCATATAAACCTTTTTTATCTTCCGGCAACTCTTTGCCATTGACAACTATACGCGGACGCTGTGTTGTATCAACCGCGGCCATGATAATCTGTGCCGAATATGTTGTCCCACGCATTACCATGCTAGATTGAGGAACTACAAAAGCACTCAATTGATTGACCCGTAGATCTTTTACGTCAATATCCTGAACCAAACTATTCAGGACTTCTCCTTCTGCCTGCTTCACATTTACCTGCAACTCCGATAAAAAAGTTATAGCGGCAATGCTTGGCATTCTGTCGAAAGAAGCCTGTAGCCAGTTTTTTCCGTCTTTTTTCGCACGTTCGTTCGGCTGAGTAGACAAAGTCTTATTAACCACATCCTTCTTTGTTTCATCAGATATCAGGGTTAATATGCTTTCTCTGTATTCATCCAATGCTTTTTTCAGTTTATTTCCCTGTCCGCCGACAGGAGAAATCATTACTTCGGATGAAGCATTAAGATTGTCTTTCGATTTCAGATTATCAATATCGGCATTCGCTCCATCACTCTTTTTTGCAATCTCCTGTTTCAGGTATTGTATATAGTTGAAGAGCGAATCAGTTTTGCGCCTTACATCCTGCGATGTATCATACCCCTTCCGGGTTTTTTCGGGATTTGTAGCATATGCCTCGTCTATATCTGAATATATTTGTTTATTCCGGGCGGTTGTAACCTCTATGTTTTCCTGAAGATTATCATTTACCAATACGAATCCATCGAGTACTTCTGTCGATACATTTAAAGCGAGCATAGCAATAAAAACCAGATACATCAGATTTATCATCTTCTGCCGCGTCATTTGCCCTCTACTTAATGCCATCAGTTATCTTCTTTTTAATTTTCAAATCAAGCCTAACGACCTTTACTTAAAAATTAGTTGGGTTCATATTGTTGTTATTTGTTGTCATAGCCTGTAATAAACGAGCATATACATTGTTCAACGCTTCTATATGCTTAGTCATTTTTGCAGATTCTTCTCTGAACATATAACTATCTCCGATAGCTCCGTCATATAAACCTTTCATCCGGATCAAACTATCGTTTATATATCTGACGGCCGACATTTGCTCTGTTATAGTCTGTAGCTGTGTATTAAATACATCATTCAGTCCACTTACATTCTGATTTAATGTCGCTAAGTTATCTACAAAACCTTGAGTTTCGGTAACGTGCTTATAAGCTCCCAATAGTTTTTGAGATGCTTCATTCAACGATTGTATAGTAGTAGAAAATTCTTCTAAATTTTGAGCAGTATCATTTAAACTCTGCGCATATTCAGGCGTGACACTTCTTCCTGAAGCATTCCCACTTCCTGAAGCACCTGAAGAATATGTACCCGTTGACGCTGTCTGATTTACTCCGATATTACCACCTCCGGCACTACCAGCAGATGTCGCCCCTGAGCCTGAGAAACTTCCTCCGGAGATATTTCCACCTCCTCCACCTGTAACAACGACTACCGAACCAGAACCTTCGACTTTACCTTTACCAGATTCTGGCCTTACAGCAGCTGCCTGGGGAGTTACAACTGTACCTCCGGTCACACTGCTACCGATAATCACTCCAGCATTAGCAACTGTTTCAGTAGCCGGAGTCGGAGAAATATAATCGAATGCAGAGATAAAGAAAACCATTGCCTCGGTAATCATCCCCGCCATTAGTATATAATCGGCAAAAGGAAGGTGAATAATCTTAAACATGGCCCCAATAATAACTACTGCGGCACCCCAGCTATATAAATAGTTGAATATTATCTGACCTTTTCGGCTGGATATAAAATGTTTAATGCTTTCCTTCTTCGTCATTTTGCTTAACTATATGTAATGTTATATAAGTATAAACTTATATTTAACGGATTTATTATCTAAATCTTCCCTTTTCGTCAACACCCCAAGATCTCACACATCTGAATCCGATGAATGAACGACCTTTGTCCTGAAATTCGACCGATCTGTCTCCTGAACGTACTGTCGCATCTTTCCACGAACCACCTTTCACTATTTTACGTTTAAGGATAGCGGGGTCAGCCAATACCGCTCTGTAGCTAAAGTCAGGATTAGCCTCATCAGCCATACGGTCTACCGACTCTGTAAATGTTGTAGTAGTCCATTCTGCCACATTCCCGGCCATATCATACAAACCGAAACGGTTAGGCAGGAATGTTGCCACAGGAGATACCAAATCTTTTAAATCTTTAGACGCCCTGAAATTAGCATGAGCCAGACCATCTGTTGTGTGTGTTTGATCCGAATACCACGGATATTCCAATTCAGAACGTCCGTTTCTGGCAGCAAACTCCCACTCTGCTTCTGTAGGTAATCTATAACCTTCAAAACCTGCCTGAGTACATTTACCTTCAGCAATATAACGGTCTGTACGCCATGCACAGTATGCATCGGCAGCTTCCCAGGATACACCAACCACAGGGAAATTATCGTAGGCTTTCGTTGTAAAGTAGCTTTCTACATAACGCTCGCTTTTTGCATTGGCGAAGTCTGTCATCCAACTCATTACATCAGGATATATATTTACTATATAAGTATTCGTAAAATCGATCCGGTCACCGTGAGACATTCTTGATAATGTTTCGCGAACAATATCTCCTCTCGAATTTACATATGCTGTATCTTTCGTAACAGCAATAGCTGTAGCTTCACCTGCACGCGTCTTGCCTAAGAAAGCATAATAACTCTTAGAGTCGAACCAATCATATTTATAATTCATTGCCGATACAATCAATCCGCCTTTATCCGCGCCGAAAGAGTTTCCTCCCACAACACTATTTATGGCAGCAGACTCCCTACTTGTCGGGTTTTTCCACGGAATTGGTTTATTCCAATTCAAACGTTGCCCTACAGAAATGAAAGAATTATCGCTCGGTCTTATCAATACTTTATATGTAGGATCTCCCGCATAAGCCGGATCAGCCAAACGCTCTCTGATGATGGAATCACGTACCCAATAAACAAATTCACGATATTGTTTATTCGTCACTTCTGTTTCATCCATCCAGAAAGGACTTACTGCAACCAGTTTACGTGGTACGGAGTCACCCCAAAGCGGGTCCACACCTGTACCCATCTCTATATTACCTCCCGGCACAAGTACCATTTTATCGCAGCCTCGTGCTATATTATATGGCATAACCAAACGTGTTTCAATAGCAGGATCAATATATTTCGGTTCTCCGAACTTATATGTTACCCCCATTGTAGCCTGTGCAATACCATTATTACTCAAATCGCCTTGTTGTCCATCAAATTTATCACTCACAATAATACCTCTGCCTTCGGCAAAGATTTGAAATTTTCTGGTCAAATTAAAACCCAAGTTCAAACCTAAACTACCGCCGAAGAACGTATTATTGAGTGTACCCATATGCGCAAAACGCTGATACCAACCCACACCGGCAAATGGTGACACTTCAAATCTACGATTTGGCTGATATCCCTTTAATAGGTTCAACAGATTCAACGAGACATCTCCTGTTGCACTAATATAACGCATATGCTGCATGTAGTAATTTTGGTTTTCCGCACCAAATTTTCCATCTCTTACCGGATGATATACAGGCACCCCTGTCATATCCACAGCACTATATTCATAATCAACGCCTTCTACCCATCCCATATAATCCCATTGCGGGTCTTTAGAAAGACGCATAAAGTCCTCTCCATTAGCCCCGTCTTTCCACCAGCGGGTATAAGTTCCATTCCAACCATCATTGAAACCATGCAGGCTACCGCCGGACAGTTGCAAGCGAAGGGTTATTATATTACTCATTCGCCGCCCGATTGTTAATGTGGGTGCGAAAGTTACTCTTTTATCAAGGCCTATACGGTTGCCTGGAACTCCATTATCATCTTCTCCGAAATAAACCTGCCCTCCGGCTCCTATGGAGATAAACCAAACAGGGTCTTTCTGTAAATATTCATTCCGCGTCGGGACGGAATATTGCTCAGAGTGATTTGTCTGCGCGAAGGATACCATTGATACACAGATCAATAGCAGTGAAGTTAGTAAAGTCTTTTTGTTCATATGTTTTGTATCAGTTATAATAACTATATATCAGGTTTGACAAAGATAATACATATTTTTTAATTTAGAATTCTTTTATATATTAAATTGATAATCTTTATTCTTAATAAACATGTAAAGATAAGGCTTTTAACAAAAAAAGAGGGCCAATCATAACGACCGGCCCTCCAAATGTTATTATATATTAATGGCTAATAAGCATTAATTTTGAAGCTCTGATGTTTCATCGAATTTTTCAAATGTTGCAGCAGCAAGACGCTGATAGCCTTTGTAACGCCACATCGCATTATCCTGAGCAGCTTTATACAGATCCGACGCTTCTGTCGGATTTGATTTCTGAAGAGAAGTATAACGAACCTCACTGCCGAGATACTCTTGGAATTTAGACCAATCGGGCTCTTTACTATCCATAGTGAACGGATTCTTTCCTTCTTCCTCCAACATCGGATTATAACGCCACAAGTGCCAGTATCCGCAAGCAACAGCCGCTTTTTCTTCATCTTGAGCATGTCCCATTCCTTTACGTAATCCGTGGCTGATACAAGGTGAATATGCAATAACCAATGATGGTCCTTTATATTCTTCAGCTTCTTTAATTGCTTTCAGGCATTGTCCCTGATTAGCGCCCATTGCTACCTGAGCGACATATACATAACCATATGTAGTCGCAATCATACCAAGGTCTTTCTTACGGATCTTTTTACCTGCAGCGGCAAATTTAGCAACAGCAGCTACCGGGGTAGATTTCGAAGACTGACCTCCTGTATTGGAGTAAACTTCTGTATCAAGTACAAGAATATTTACATCTTCACCGGAAGCAATCACATGGTCCAGACCACCGAAACCTATATCGTAAGCCCAACCGTCACCTCCAAAGATCCAGATAGAGCGTTTGATAATATATTGTTTCAAAGAATAAATTTCCTTACAATACTCGCAGTTATCTTTCTCTACTTCAAGCAATGGCATTATCTGAGCATGAAGTTCTTTTGTCTTTTCAGCTTCATTTTTATTTTCTATCCATTCTTTATACAGGGCTTTCAGTTCCGGCGAGCATTTATCGCAGTCCTGAGCCTGAGTCATCAATTTCTGGATACGGTCACGCATTGTGATGTTTGCCAAAGCATATCCCAGACCAAACTCAGCATTATCTTCGAACAAAGAGTTAGCCCATGCCGGACCTTTACCTTCTTCATTCTTACGATAAGGAGTTGAAGGAGCCGAACCACCATAGATTGAAGTACAGCCTGTAGCATTGGCAATCAACATACGATCCCCAAACAATTGGGTAACAAGTTTAATATATGGAGTTTCACCACAACCGGAACATGCACCTGAGAACTCGAACAATGGAGTTGCAAACTGAGAATTTTTCACATTCAGTTTAGTATCCACAAGGTGAGCCTTGCTGGTTACATTCTTTATCATGAAATCCCAGTTATTCTGTTCAGGGAACTGAGTACCGATCTCAACCATCTTCAGAGCTGAGTTACCCTTTTTGCCCGGACAAATATCGGCACAGTTTCCGCAACCAAGACAGTCAAGCACGTCTACCTGAATACGGAATCCCATTCCATCAAACTGTTTCCCTTGAGCCTTAAGCAATTCTACTCCTTCCGGAACTTTAGACTGCTCTGTAGCATCGAGTACGAACGGACGGATAGTAGCGTGAGGACAGACATAAGCACATTGATTACACTGTATACAGTTTTCGGCTTCCCAAACAGGAACGAAAGCTGCCACACCGCGTTTCTCGTACTCAGTTGTACCATGATCCCATGTACCGTCTTCACGGCCTACGAATACAGATACCGGAAGATCATAACCTCGCTGGGCATTAACAGGACGTACTACTTTCTTGATAAATTCAGGAGCATCATCCTCTACCGGTTTACCGACTACTATATTAGCCCATTCTGCAGGGACTTCTACCTTTTCTACTTCAACACCGCGATCTACCGCTGCATAATTCTTCTTTATTACATCTTCCCCTTTACGTCCGTATGACTTAACGATGAATTTCTTCATCTGCTCTACAGCCAGATCGTAAGGAATCACATTTGATATTTTGAAGAATGCAGATTGAAGGATTGTATTTGTACGGCCTCCAAGACCAATTTCCGTAGCAATCTTAGTTGCATTGATTATATAGAAATTGATATTGTTTACTGCGAGATATTTCTTCACATTATCAGGAAGATAGTTTCCTACATCTTCTTTATCCCATACAGAGTTGAGAAGGAACGTACCGTTTTTCTTCAAACCTTTGGTTACATCATAAAGATGAAGATAAGCCGGAACGTGACATGCTACGAAATTTGGGGTATTTACCAAATATGTGGAACGAATAGGATTGTCACCGAAACGAAGGTGGGAAGCTGTAAAACCTCCCGATTTCTTAGAGTCGTAGGCAAAATATGCCTGACAATATTTATCCGTATTATCACCAATAATTTTTACTGTATTTTTATTTGCACCAACTGTACCATCAGAACCTAATCCGTAGAATTTAGCTTCGTATGCAGACTCATCTACCGAAACTTCTTCTTTCAACGGAAGAGATTTAAACGTCACGTCGTCCACAATACCGATTGTGAAATCGTTCTTCGGCATAGCCATTGCCAGATTTTCATAAACTGACATTATCTGAGCCGGAGTAGTATCTTTGGATGAAAGGCCATAAATACCACCAACGATAGTAGGACTTTCTTCTTTTCCGTAGAAACAGTCTCTTACATCCATATACAATGGCTGTCCAAGAGAACCCGGTTCTTTTGTACGGTCAAGTACAGCGATTCTCTTAGCTGTTTTTGGTATAGCAGCCATAAATGCTTCAGCCTTGAACGGACGATATAAGTGAACTGCAACAAGACCTACCTTTTCACCTTTAGCATTCAGATAGTCTACAGTTTCTTTGATAGCTTCGGTTACTGAACCCATTGCTATAATTACGCGGTCTGCATCTTCTGCTCCGTAATAATCAAATAAGCCGTATTTGCGACCGGTTATCTTGGTTATTTCAGCAAGATACTTTTCTACGATCTCAGGTACTGCATCATAAAATTTATTTGCAGCTTCACGGGATTGGAAATAAATATCATCGTTCTGAGCCGTACCACGGGTTACCGGATTTTCAGGATTCAATGCTCTTTCGCGGAATTCCTTCAATGCTTTCTGGTCAATCAGAGGAATAAGATCGTTCTGATCCATTTCTTCTACTTTCTGTATTTCGTGAGAAGTACGGAAACCATCGAAAATATTCATAAATGGAATACGAGCCTCAAGCGTTGCCAAATGAGGAACTGCCGAAAGGTCCATAACCTCTTGCACCGAACCTGAGAAGAACATTGCAAAACCTGTCTGACGTGCAGCCATAACATCCTGATGGTCTCCAAAGATAGAAAGAGCCTGAGCAGCCAGCGCACGCGCCGAAATATGGAACACGCTCGGAAGAAGCTCCCCTGCAATTTTATACATATTAGGGATCATCAACAACAAACCTTGTGAGGCTGTATATGTGGTTGTTAAAGCACCTGCTTGCAGTGAACCGTGCAATGCACCTGCAGCACCGGCCTCAGATTGCATCTCCTGTACTTTTAGTATTTCGCCGAATATATTTTTGCGTCCGGCAGCCGCCCATTCATCAACATACTCTGCCATTGTTGATGATGGTGTGATAGGATAGATCGAAGCCACTTCGCTGAACATATATGAAATATGCGCTGCAGCCTGATTACCATCACATGTAAGGAATTTTTTTTGTTTAGCCATACCTTTTTGTAATAGTTGATTATCTTATTTAGTTTACTTTATGATTCATGGATTTGATTTATATAAACCTATACTAGATCAAATCCTTTCCTTTATTCAATATAAAAAGCCGAAGAGCCAAAGAGGAATAATATTCTTGTCACCTTTATCAAGATTACCTACAGCATAGAACATATCTGACTTATTCTTACCTCTGCTTTTCTGTCCTTCTATCTTAAATTTATATACCTTCCCTTCGCTTTCTACAACGAACATTCCACTTTTTACCCCTTTCTTGAGTTTGCTATCGCTGTGGTGTATCTGATTGTAGAAAAAGGTTTCCCGCAGGGCCTGATCCTCTATTTGGGACATCTTCAGCGGAAATATAAGATTGGTATTGTGCATATATACCAGATCCGGTTTCTTAGGAAACTCCTCTCCTTCTCTGTACAGCATATTTATAAGGCGTGCGCTACGCAAATACTCCATATAGTTAGTAACTGTCGCCCTTGAAATTTCACAATCCAGACTCAGCTGGCTTATGTTCGGTTTACCGGGTGCCGACTGAGCCAACAGATATAATAGTTTTCTCAATTTAGGCAGATAACTCAACTCTATCTGCTTAATAGACATAACATCTACTTCGAGCATCATATTCACCGTTTTCAGCAGGTTTTCTGAAAAGTTTCTTTTCTCGAGATAAAACGGATAATAGCCATGATGCATATAAGACCAAAAATTATCTAAAGGTCTTATCCGGGTACAGATTTCCTCTGTTATCCTTTCATGATCGGTCAGAATCTCATCGAGTGTATATGCCGAGAAATCTTTTTCGAACTGAATATTAAGGAATTCTCTATACGAAAATCCCCGCAGATTATATACGTTCACAATAGGTGAAAGACCTTCATCTTCGTGAAGTTTCATTACAGTAGAACCGGTAAATACGATCTTCAATTGCGGATAAAGTTCGTAACATTCTCTGAGTTCCCTTGCCCAGTCCGGATATTTATAAACCTGA
>Ga0153940_1000531_pt1 | contig 19220 bp, 13 predicted proteins | sample TSNJ024MetaG_FD_104736 | JGI IMG/M metagenome (GOLD analysis project Ga0153940, IMG submission 104736) | Attine ant fungus gardens microbial communities from New Jersey, USA - TSNJ024 MetaG | ecosystem: Host-associated > Fungi > Mycelium > Unclassified | place: USA: New Jersey, Brendan T. Byrne...
ATGCAGACGGAAACATCGTGATGATCGATGAACTGACCCGTGCAACCTTTAAGAAAACGGATGTGGCCGGAGGAGAAGTGGAAGGGGCGACCCTGACCATCTATGAACGGAATGCAGAAGGAATCAAAGGAGAACAGGTAACACAGTGGGTATCCACAAAAGATGTGCATGAGGTAGAAGGACTACTGATAGCTGGGAAAGAATACATCCTGGAGGAGACCATTGCCCCGGATGGATATGCGTATGCATCGGAAGTCAGTTTCCAAATCGAAAAAGATGGAAGTGTAACGGTAACTGAGGGTGAGAAGGATGCGGATGGCAACATCATTATGATTGATGAAGTCATTGAGATCAGCATATCCAAAGTCAATAGCAAAGGAACAGAATTAGCAGGAGCGACCCTGACCATTTATGAAGCTGACGCAGACGGTAAGGCAGCGGAGATAGCAAAAGACAAGGATGAGAATGAGCTGTCCTGGGAAACCACAGGAGCACCAAAGGACATCACAGGAATGCCTGCAGGAACGTATATACTGCATGAAGAGGCAGCACCAAGAGGCTACTATGTGGCATATGATATCCTCTTCACGGTCAATGATGACGGAACCGTAACAAAAGACAGTACAACAGGTGATAGCGATGGAAACACGATCATCATGACCGACTTAAAGTACGGTGAAGTAATGCCTTCCTGGGTTGCGCTGGCAATTGAGAAGACGGTGACCGGAAGCGCAGGGGACAAAAACCAGGAGTTCACGTTTACCCTGAAACTGACTTATGAAGACGGAGAAGAAGTGACAGATAGCTTCCCTTATGATGGTTCCAAAACAGGAATGATCGCAAGCGGAGAGAGTGTCAAGCTGAAACATGGGGAATCCATCAATATCTATGATATCCCGCTGAATGTACAGTATACGGTAACAGAAAGTAACAATGAAGGCTATACGGTGACAGAAAGCAATACTGCGGGACCCATCGATGAGATTGGCAGAACGGCACAATTTACGAACCACAAAGATGCTCCGAAACCTGTTACGATAGAACTGGAAGCAGAGAAAGTACTGCTTGGAAGAACTTTACGGGAAAAGGAATTCAACTTTGTACTGAAAGAAAATGACAAAGTAATTGCAACTGCTTCAAATGATGCGGATGGTATCGTTACATTTCCTGCGATTACCTTTGACGAAATCGGGACATACGTCTATACGGTGACTGAGAAGCAAGAGTCTTTGCCAAAAGTGGTTTATGATACCAGTGTGTTCACCGTGACGGTTGAAGTGGAAGATATTGAACAACAGCTGGAAGCATTTGTGACCATCACTAGGGATGGAGAAGAGCAGGATGGAATTGTATTCATCAATAAATTCAAACCTACCGTAATGGATGAAATGTACTATAACGATCTGGAAGTCAAAAAGTCAGTAGATAAGTCACAGGTAAAACCGGGCGAGACGCTTGTGTATACGATCACAGCTGAAAATTTGGGTGATGTTGAAAAAGATGATTTGGTGATTCAGGATTACCTGCCGGATTACACCACCTTTGTATCTTCTCCGGATGGTACATTGTACGAAGACGGTGAGAAAGCATATGTGGAATGGACGATCGATTCCCTGGCACCGGGAGAGGAAGTCACGTTAACCTTTACGGTGAAAGTGGATGATGATATCCCGTATGGACAGGACATCGAAAACACGGCAACGTATGGAAATGGGAAATCAACGAATACAGTCACAACCAAAAATACACGGGTACAAGAAGCAAGTAACCCCGGGTCAGCAGGAAGAACAAACACTTCTGGAACCACAAGCAGATATGCCAGAACGGCAGCGGGCACCAAGACCGGTGACAACACGCCGATAATGGTATACGGTATCGTGTTGATGCTTTCCGGATTGGGAATTTTTATATTCACATTGTATCGTAAAAAAAGGAAAGTATTAAAAAAATAAAATTGAACTAAAAGGCAGAGCCGATGAAATGTGAGTAATTTGACACAGATCATCGGCTCTATCTCATGATATCTGATTTTTAATTTGTTTTACCCATATGGTAAGAGATTGACAGGTAAAGCCTGGTTGCCGGATCATTCAGGTCAATATCAATGATCTGCTGAATTCGGTCGAGACGATAAAACAGCGTACTGCGATGGATAAACAAAGTTTTTGAGGTTTGAACTACATTTCGCTCCAGCCGCAGATATGTATCCAGCGTTTCGTTCAGTTTGGTATTGTGCTTATCATCATACTTCTGCAGGTCTTTGATCTGTTTGGCACAGATAAATTCAAACGGAATATCGTGACATGCCTTGTCAAAGATGTATTGCAGAGCATAATCTTTGTAATGGAAGCACCAGATCATACTTTCGCTTTGACCGCCGTACTCCAGCGCGATAGAGGCCTGCTGATAGGCATATGGGAGGTGGGTAAAATCAGAGAATTCGTTGCTGACCCCAATTTTAAAAAGTCCTTCCCGAACCAGATAGGAGAGGCTGCTGATTACCTGCGGGGGAGCGGTTTTGCTGACTGTCAAATTGACAATGACAACGATACCTTCCTGATAGAAGAAGGCGTGACTTGCGGACACCTGGGATTCAATATATCCGAAGGCGCTGGCAGTGAATCGGTAGTCCATCTCGGAGTGTTCGGTTCCAAGCTTGATGATCAGATAGGTATCCTCAATGCCCCAGTCCAGGAAGCGCAGCAGACGGCGGATTTCCCGCTCTTCAGTAATCTGCCGGGACAGAATCTGCTTGCAGATCTGCTCCACATCATGTCCCAGTCCCATCCAGAAGGTGTTACGCCGGGTAATACAGGAAATCACCATTTTAGCCAGATATTCCAGCGTCAGATAATCGCCGTGTTTAATTACACTCTGCAGTTCATTGATACAGATCCGGCCTTCGTAGCGGGTTCCGTTCCAGAGGTTGCAGTAGAGAATCCGGTATCCTCGCTGGTTGGCGGAGAACATATCCACATGTCTCATTTTCAGCGTATTCAGATACTCGGTGTCAATCTTCAGATCATTAATTACATTTAGCGGAACCATATAGCGACCGGTTTTGGGATCGACACTCCAAACAGTCATTCCATCCACATTTTTCGGACATGCCAGAATATAAAATTCGGTATCATGAATAAACAGCGGATTCTGGAAAATCTCTAAGCTGGCTTTTAACATGTCATCCAGCGGAGTTTCACTTACCAGTGCTTTTTGAAGTGCCATATCCCAGGCGCTGTAGATCGAAAAAATATGCAGAGAATAGTCGAAGACATCTACCATACTGCAATTATCATCCAGTACGATCAAAGAGCTGTTATTTGAAAATAAAGAAACATTAACCTTTCCGATTACGATAAAATTAATATTCTGATAGGATCTAAAGTGTTCATCTACATCAGCAGCCGCCACCAGATAGACATAACCAATCTGAGGAGAAGGGTTCAGACGATAATGTCGGATTCCTTTCAGAGTTGGCCGGGGATCTTTCGGAAGATAATTGATGATGTTGTAACGCTCCTCAAAAGCGTCGGCCAAAATCAGCAGATTCAAAAGAAATCCTTTCCCATAGTTGCTTTCGTCTGGATACAATCGTTTTTGCATTTGTAGTTCCCCCTGTTGAAGATTAGTCATCAGATAAATAATATAAATTATTATATCATTAAAAAGCTAATTTTAACACTAAAACACAGGCGGATTGTTCCACCTGTGTTTTAGTGTTAAATAAAAGATGAATGATAGTGAAAATTTACTTGTAAGTATCTTCGTTATAACGATCGATCTCATCTTTGACAATTGGATCAACATGAGGATAGATTGTTCCTGATAAACCATATGTCATACAGGGAATAAAATGACCACCCGGACCGTAGGCTTCGCACGTCTTACGCACGTTGGAGCGAATCGTTTCTTCTGAACTATCAACCTGATCGATTCCTGAATTAAGCCCGCCCATCAAAGTCATTCTGCCATTTAATTTTTTCTGAATTGCAGGAATGTCGTTTTCAGGAAGAACACCCTGCCAGATATCAATTCCGATGTCCGCCATATCTTCGACAATCGGCTCTAAGAAAGAATCGGCATGATGCATAACTATTACACCGTGATCCTTCATATAGCCGTAGATCCGGCGGTAGTGATCTTTAAAGAATTCTCTCCAGGTATCGGGATCCATAAACATGCTGTGCTTTGCACCCCAGTCATCGTGGGAGAGAATGACATCCGGTTTTAAGTTATCAACCAGCATTTTGGTATATTGGAAACGGTATTCTGCGATAGCTGCTACCAGTGCTTTCATATCATCCGGTTCCAGCAGGAAATTAACCAGGGTATCCTCAAATCCCATCAAAAAGTGACTTTGTTCAAAGACTCCGGTACCCATGAAGCCCATCGTCAGATACTGGTCACGGTCAACATTAGCAGCAGCTTCCAAAGCCTCTTCCCAACCGTCGGTACAGTTAGCTGCCAGATCCGGTACTTTTACATACTTTTCCCATTCGGTGACATCCGGACAAACTTTGTTTTCCTCGGTTACGTGAGGCATTGGTCCGGGTGCATCTTCAGGAAAGAGAATTTCTGTTCCCCAGCGGTCGATACTGGTTTTTCCTCTTACCCGGTTTCCTCTGGTATACTTTTGCAGTGGATCGACCATGATCGGAACGAATGGTTCGTACTGATTTACAAGGCGATCCGGTTTGCCGTCCGGCTTTAAGGTTTCCAGTAGATTCTGTTTGGGTGTCAGCATAAAAATAATCCTCCTTTTGCAAATATACATTAATTTTTCATACATTGTGTTTAAATGCGTTCTATCTTCTGGATATATTATACTATAGTGGTTTTCGAGCATCAATCCTACATAGAATCGAATTCAAAAGGAATATACTGTACTAATTGTAGGATGGAAAATATGGGTCAAAATGTTGCTGTCCAAAGAGTTGTTAAGGTATAATAAAGTGAAATTTAGCAGCTTTTTTGTCGTCGCCTGCAGAGGCGGGGGTATTAGAGCTGGTTAGTCATCTGATAAATAATAACGTGTACAAAAAACATCAAAATTGGCAGGAGGAATATCATGTACGAAGAGTTGTATGAACCTCTCCCGGATCGGGAGCTTTACTTGAAAAGACTGCAGCTGGAAGCAGCAGGGAATCTGAATGTTGAATATCTGGACCGGCTGATCGTTGCCCATCAGTTCCGGATTCCATTTGAGAATCTGGATATCTTTGAGCTGGAGAAACGCATTGATCTGTCCACTCAAAGCTTATTTGATAAGATAATCCTTAAAAAGAGGGGCGGGTACTGCTTTGAGCTCAATGCTTTGTTTGACAGGCTTTTGTGTGAATTAGGGTATCAGGCATATCCGTGTTCATCCAGAATCTTACGGGGTAAGGATTTTATTCCGCCGGCGCTGCACCGGGGAATCCTTGTATTGGTACAGGGACAGACCTGGTTCTGCGATGTGGGTTACGGCGGACCGATGCCGGGCGGGGCATTGCTGGTTGAGGATGGTTATGAGAAAACTTGCTGCCGCCAGACCTTTCGGATTGAGCGCAGTGATGAATACTGGTGGACGGTAGTTTATCTGTCGGGCGGCCGCCAGGAGAAGATTCTGCAGTTTACTCTGATGCCGCAGGAGCCGGTTGATTTCCTGGCGCCCAATGAGTACTGCTCTCGAAATGAAAATTCTGTGTTTCTTAAGCAGCGGATGGTGAACCGCAGAACTGCAGATGGAAGCCTGTCGATTGTAAACGATACCTTCAGCCAGATCAGTAATCGGCAAAGAGCCGAAAAAAAGATTCAGTCCCCGGAGGAACTGAATCAGATTTTAAATAATTATTTTGGAATTCACCTCGCGGAATAGCCGCCGTGTGAACTGTAACTGAGTTTTACTTTATTTTTCATCCGTCTGCAGATATTTCATCCGGCTGTAGCGATATAATTCATCGGCCAGATTAATTGCCCGATCCGGTTTCATATCCCTTAAGCGGCAGGCGAATCTTCCGGTTGCGCCAAGCTCATCGACTCGTTTATGAATATCTGCCACCGCGTCCTCATCGCTCATGTCGTCGGGGATAATATAGAGGGTGCATTGAGCCAGATCTTTTCCATACTGATCCATCAAAGCTTTCTTATCGTTTGCGCTGTCCTGACCCTCCCAGGCATCAAAGCCCGCACGGATAAAGTACGGAATCAAAGTGCCGATACAGCCGCAGGAATGGTGGCAGATATACATCCCCATATCATGAGCAGCTTTGGTGATCTTCTGATATTGCGGAAGCATTAGTGACTCATATATCTCAGGAGAGAAGAAGGTACTGATCTGAGTTCCCATATCATCATGGAACAGAATCATATCGGCATGATACACTTCTTTTGCAATCCTGATCAGTTCAATATGCCACTCTGCCAGACGATCGTAGAATTCAGTCAGCACTTCCGGCTCTTCCAAGAGGTAACAGAAGGTATCTTCAAAACTGGTCAGGTCGGCGGTACGCTCAAAAAGTCCGTTCACAATTACAAAATAGGAAAGGCGATCTTCGGCAATCCGGTCTTTATAGTTTTCTTCATAGTCTTTTTGCCAGTCAATCTGAGACAGATCAGGAAAAACCAGTTCTTCCTTCCAGGCGGTGATGTCGGATAGTCTTCGGGTTCCCGGTTTTACCATCGCAGCGTTAGAGAGTGGTTCAAATGCCCACTCGATGCCGAACCAGTCAGTACCCCCGAAGTTCCGGGCTTTTGCATCAGGCATTACTAATGGCTGAATGGCGTTGTTATCATAGGTCTGATTAGGAACCCAAAGGGGCTTTTCCCCCCGCAGCATCCGCAGCATATTTTCCTTTGGAGTGATCGGGCGATTCTGTTTGGGAACAATGCTGTCCGGCGCTCCATAGATACCGGGCATATTATATTCTCCGATTACCTTAAGTTCATTATCAATATCAATCAATCCAGACATCTTTTAAACTCCTTTCAAATTTAAATTTAGTAATACATTATCAGCTCAGGAACCCTAACAGTCCCAGTGCAATCGGTACCCACAATGCCACTAAAAGTGCCAGAAAAATCTGAATCAGGATTGAGACTTTAGGCATATCGGACATCTTGTAATATCCGGTGGAATAGGTGAGCAGCGGTACCGTATCCAGCGGCAGCAGGAAACAGCTTGCGGCACAGATGATCAAAGGCAGCAGTAAGAGTGCCGGGGAAACGCCCCAGCTTTCAGCCAGAGTGATAAACGGAACACCCAGCATCGAAATCAGTGCAGGCCCGATCGGTATTGGGATCAGCAGGAAAAAGACAATGACTGAAATAAATAGTACGATAATAAAGAGCGGTGCATTCATTGTCTGCGGGAACAGTGTGTTCACCAGCCAGGTGCTGACGCCGTTAGCAGTCAGGGCATTGCCCAGTGACATCATGGTTCCGATCAGGAAAAAGGATGCCCAACTCACGCTGCGGGTATATTCTTTCCAGTTCAGTACGTCAATTCCAGGCAGGAATAACAGTGATAATCCGACCATTCCCACAACGGTGATATTTAAAGCCTTAAACCAGGATGAAAGAATCCAGAGAATCAGCATCATACCGACAATGACGGCTACCTTGCGTTCTTGTGGAACCAGACGCTTGGGGATGTTCAGAGATTCAATATAAACTTCAACCTTATTCTTTTCAATTTCTACCGGTCTGAAAACCTTTGTGATGATCAGCCATGAGAAGAGAATTGAAATAACTGCAATCGGTGTTCCAACGGCCATCCATTGGACGAAAGAGACCGTGGTGCCGGACTGTGTCAGGAAGTCTATTCCCAGCATGTTAAGAGAACTTCCGGCAGGAGTGATCATCCCGCCCAACATACTGGCGATGGGCAGACCGATCATAAAGGCTCTGCCGCTGCGTTTTTTGGATTCTTCATCTTTGTAGATATCCAGAAAACTGACGACTACCGAAATCAATACGGCGGTTGTTGCAACATTAGACATAATTGACGACATAATCGCTGCACACAGCATTAATGCAAGTAAAATGTTCTTAATTTTAGTTCCGAAAATTCTGATGAGTAACACCAGCAGACGATGAGACAGTGGAACCTTTGCGATTGCTTCGGAGATTCCGAAAGACACCAGCACAAAGAAAATGATATGGTTGGTGTATCCGGACAGCGCCTGGGAGATATTTTCCGTGGCGCCAAAGATTACGCAAAGTGGAATTCCCAGCATACATGTGATGCCAATGGGAAGGGGTTCCGTAACCAATGCAATTATAATGGCTATCAGAACCCCGAGTGTATGTATTCCCTGTCTGCTAAGCCCAATGCTCTCAGGAACGAAAAGCATACCTGCCAATACTGCCAGCGATAAAACAGCGCCAATGATTTGAGAACGTTTCATAGGTAGCACTCCATTTATCTCTGATAAGTAATTAGATTGTTGGGTTACACAGATTAATTAACTGCGTGCTGCAATTTCAGCCTGATACTGTTCAACTTTAGATTTGGTGATTTTAAATCCAAATGCCAGAAGCAGTGCGGCAACGATCAATGCACATGCCGGAATAACCATGAAGGCCAGGCAGATACCCTTTTTAAGTTCAACCGTTGCGCTTGCAGCTTCGATGTTAGGGTCGAATGCAGCCAGTGCCAAACAAGCAGAAATAATAATTCCGCGGAACATAACGCCGACTTTCAGCGGTACATTCTGGAGTCCGGAGATCCATCCGGTAGCATTTTTCCCGGTTTTCCACTCTGAGTATAGGATTGTATCAGCATAGAGTGCAGGGGTACAAGCGTATGCGACTCCGTATCCGAACTGAGCCAGAGACATCAGGACCATAACCATTGTTACGTTGGTGTATGCGAAGTTTGCAGCCAGTAAAACCGCCGCCATGAAGATAAAGATTCCGATGGTGGTTCCGCGGGTAGAAAACTTTTTAGCCAGATTCTTAGCCAGGTAAGAACCAATTACGCAAAGGATGTTAGCAATCAGAATGTAGGTTGCCAGCATGCCGGCATCTTGTGCTACATAAGTGAAGTAATATACCGCCACACCGGATACAACAAAGTTAAACATCCATTTTGCCAGATCCGCAAGCATTAAAATCATCAGCGGCGGATTCTGAAGCAGTGCTCTGACCAAATCCATTCCGCTGGTTTTGGTGGTATCTTTTTTTGCTGAGGCAGCTTGCTGAAGCTCTTCCTCTTCATAGCCATTAAACATTCTAAAATGTGAATAGTACAGTACTGCCATGATGCATCCGAGTACAAATGCAGTCGCCGCATACTGATTGGTTTCGCCGATAACGCCGGCGAAGAACGCTGCCAGCGGCGGTCCTACATAGGAGAAGATAACTCTGGACAGGTTTGCCCATGCTGCTCTGGTAGAAGACAGCTGTGCTCTGTCATCAGCGGTTTTTCCTGCGATAGCAATCATCGATACATTTGCTACATATGGGAAGTTCCATACTACATGGCTAACCACAGCGGCGATGATGATAACCGCGATTGACAATGGTCCATCTCCGACTTTCATAAACTGGAATGCATACAGGAAAGGCACCAGCCATGGAAGTAAAATCAGCCATGAACGGTAACGACCCCATTTCTTTGGTTTGATACTGTTTAATACGGCTCCGTATATCCAGGACAAACATGCATCAATAGTACTGGCCACAGTGGTAATGAAGGTTACTGTTCCCAAACTGAACATCGCCAGATTGGTCAGAAAGAAATTGAAGAAATAGCTTTCGACGCTGGTCATCAGTGTAAAGCCGCAGTCGCCGACACCGTAAAACATTTTCAGTGCTTTGCTTAATCCCTTTCTCGGTTGCTTGTTTTCTTGATTCATTAATATGCCTCCTTTTGGCCAATGGCCATTTGTTCAATGTGTCTGAATCAGACACCAATATGTTGGTTTCATTATATATTTTTTCATCTTTGAGTTTAATACTACATAGAGTAAAAGTTTAAAGAGTCTTTTTCGTACTAAATGTAGGAGAAATTTTTTTGTATAATAACAGTCTAAAAACGTGAGAAGAAAATAATGGAAGTCGTCCTGCCCATATTGAATTTCTTATCCAGGGAAATTATAATAGAATTAAAAAATTAAGAGGAGATATAAATGCAAAAAACCAAAGACATCATATTCAACACAGCCCTTGAGATGTTCTCGGAGAAGGGTTATGATAACATATCAACAAGGGAAATTGCCAGAACTGCCGGAGTCAATGAATCGACTGCGTACTATTATTACAAAAGCAAAGAAGCGATTCTGAATGATATCCTGTCCGTGTACCGGCAAAAGCTGAGCCGATATCTGATTACGAAAGAGCAGGTGGAGCATTATCTGTTAACGGATACACCGAGGGAGCTGCTGCGCCGGTTTATCTCACATTTTAAGGATTCGGAAGCCATATTTATGGTGCGGGCCAATCGGATTGTGTCCATGCAGCAGTATACCAATCCGGTGGCAAGAGACCTTGTGATGGATCAACTGATGGATAAGACGAAGGCGAGCATTAAAGGTGCTTTGGATATACTGATTGAGCGCAGTATGATTCCCGTATTTGATACGGAATCCATTTCCGAAATCTGGTGTGATTTTCTGTATTCCCAGTCGGTAAAGCATGCAAACCGGTTTTTTTATGGGGATACCGACCAGTTAAAGTCCGGTAATTTTATCGCTTATGGAAATGTGCTGATTGACATGGCTGTAACCGGTAAACTCCCCGAAAAATAATTAAAAAATGAGTCCATCATCGGCTGGTGTTGGGCTCATTTATCATTCTAATGCAGCATTTTAATTGAAATGAATAAGTTAAACAGCATATTCCCATCGCTCCAATCTGTCTCGAAAAGCTCTTCCAGTTTTTTAAGTCCATCGGACAGTTCATCCGATCCTATTCTCAAACGAGTACTTGCCATGGAAACATCCATGCCATACAGCAGATAGAAATAAAACATATCCATCAGTGAAGTATTATTTATCCGGTCATACTCCCGTATCCGGGATAAAGTCGGACTACATACTTCTTTTGTGTCATTAACAGATTTCTGTAAGAAATGTTCAATGCTGAAATTACCATAATGGAAAAAATGCTGTTTCCGCCGGCTTCTCAGTCCATAGTTCAAAGCGTTAAGGGCCTGTCGGAAATACACCTGCAATTCATGCAGGTCAAAAAACCGGTTGCTTATGCCCGCGAAAATATTGTATGCTTCGAAAAAATCATTCAGCTTATCTAAATCTTTCTTGACACTCAATATCTCATATTCCGTACTGATAATAATAACAATATTATTCATGTGGATATAATATTTATACTCAGGCTGCAGGCTTCTGAATAAATCCCTGAAATACGCCAGATGGGTGTTTGTATTCTCATATGAGATAGTGTCCACTACAGCCAGATAGAGGTTTGGTTTTAGTTCGTCGTGTAATACCGATATTCTGTTTTTGATTATGCCGCTGTCTTTGATATTGCCTTCTATTAAATCGTTAAGCAGGGACTCCTGGTAAACCCGCTCTATCTTATGGTAAAATTCGCTGTTCTGAAGCTCGATTGAAAGGATTTCACTCAGTAATTCTATCAGCTCTGCGTCCCCTGTCTCAAAAGGTTTGTCGCATGCTACAACACATATATCCCCAAGCTGCACATCATCTTTATCAAAGAGCTTCCCGTTCATCCTGTCATATTTCAATTGCTCGCTTTGCATCAGCGTGACAACCTTAGATTCAGCATAGGACTGGATGAAATTTACCGTATTAAAGAAGTCCACCGTTTCATGTGAGAATGTACCCAGTGTGGTAAGTTCGTTCCAAAGCCTGTCATCGGTAACGATTCCCTCCGTATAAGCCAGAAGATGATAGCTTGTGTCAAACAAAACAATAGGATGGCCCAATATCATGTAAGCTTTGTTTAGGATGTACCGTAAGCCCCTTCCGTTTAATTTTTCAAGCTGCTCTTTTTTATTCAAATTCATTATCAAGCGGATTACCTCCATTAGGGTTTTGATCTGTTATCCAGGTCATTATGTGCGATATCAGGCTTATTAAATGGGCAGTGATCAATTGAAAATCCGGTGAAAATTTATCTTCTGCCAGCCAAGTAAGAAGTTTTACCATGCCGCCCGTACAAAAATTGGAAAGAATAGTATATTGGAGATCAATCTTTCCATCATTATCCTTTTTCTCTTCAATATTTAAAAGTGACAACATGAATGCATACCACAAATCTAATGTTTCCTGGTTCGCGTCTTTTATCAGATTCGTTATTGCTTTCCTATTCTCGTAGAGGAGCTGGTTGATGGTACTTTCAACCTGAGTGTAACTGTTGCTGTCATTTATGCGCAGACTGACCTTCTCACTGACACTTGTCAAGCAGAATTTAAGTAAATCATATTTATCATTAAAATGTAAATAGAACGTACGCCGGCTTATCTGCGCTTCTTCGCACAGCGCATTTACCGTTATTTGTGCAAAATTACGGTACTCCAAGTTCTTGAAAAAAGCTTTCTCTATCGCGTGAATCGTTTTTTCAACCCTCAGATCATCCTTTTTGAAATTACCCGGCATTGTTAGGCCACCCCTCTTTTGTACAAATGAAATACGGTAGAAACCTTAAGCTATACAACTATTATACATGATAGTTACACTTTTGAACATACGGTAATTCACATGTTTGGGCGAATGGTCGCCGTGTGAACAGTAACTATTGTTCAGTTGGAAACCGGGTTTCAATTGAATTCACAATCAAATTTGCCGGTTCAAAGCGGTTGTTTCCCGTCCAATAGCTAACTCCGCCAAGTTGATGTTTGATAACAAGCTTTAACTTTTCAAAAATGCTTCTGGGGTCTAAAAAGCTGACCAGGTGTTGATTTCCGGAGGCATCATAATAATAAAAATACGCCGCCGCCGCGTTGATGTCGTATTCGATATCAACGCCCTCCGTCATTGCAAGCGCTGTCGCTTGCAGTGGTGATAACACTCTGGTCTGGGTCCCCTCGGCATAGGGAAACGTCCAGTCATATCCATAGCATGGAATTCCCAAAAGGATTTTATCATTTGGTATAGCTGTCACCGCGTAGTCAAGAACTTGCTTCACCTGACTGATGGGGGATAAAAGCATAGGCGGGCCGTATCCTTCATAAGTTTTGAGAATTACACAATCACAAATTCCGCCAAATGCATTATAGTCGTGCCCTTCAAATGCCAGTCCGGGCTGGGCCGCGCTTGTTTTCGGTGCGGCAACCACAAACAGGCCATATCCTTCGGCGTGTAACCGCCTTGCCGCCCTTTTCAAAAAAGCGGAGTATTTTTCCCTATCCTGGGGCAAAACGAACTCAAAATCCACCAGCAGCCCCCGGTAGTCCTTGGTTTGTATAATTTCCATACAATTGTCCAAAAGGGTTGTTTGCACCTGTTCGCTGTTTAAGACAGTGCTTGAAATCTCTACGTTGAAGCCCTCTTCCCCCGAAATGTTTGCAATTACCATATACGGCATGACACCTGCCTGATTTGCCGCCTGTACAGTATATGAATCATCAATGCTGTTTAAACTGCCGTCAAGTGCGACATGATGACTGAAAGGGCTCAGATACGTTAAAGAGACAAGCGCGGCCTGTAAGTCCTCCCTGCTTACCGGAGGATGCATAAATCCGTTTACTGTAATTTTACTGCCCCTTCGGACATAGGGAAGATTTATGATCTGACCGCGGAATATAACATTCGGATCGGCAATACCCGGATTACTTTTTATAAGCTCGTCAAGCGGTATCTCGTAGGATACCGCAATGGAATGAAGTGATTCACCTAATTGAACCGTGTGTTCAAAACGGTTTCGTATAACTACCAATGCCTGACCGGGAACCAGTCTTTCCGAATCCGAAATTTGATTGTCAGCAATAATTTTATCAGGAGTTACTTCGTATTTTTGTGCGATTTTGTAAACAGTGTCACCCGGTTTTACAACATGAATAATTAAATTTGTCATATTAAGTTCCATAACCTTTCCGACCACAATTTTTATTTAATAAATATGCTAAAGGTCTCTTATTAATCTAAAAGTATTCAACAGATTGAGCTTCCCATAACCCCACTGTACGTTAGGGTAATTAATGCCGGGATTGCGTTCACATCCCCTGATCAGTGCTGCCTTTATCAAATACGTACTAATTGAAAGTTCATTACGCTGGACAAAGCCCCATTGAAGCATGAGTGAACATGCACCCGTGGTAATTGCAGCCGCCACACTGGTACCGCTCATTATTCCATATCCAAGCGGAAGGATACCTCCTACATTCACTCCGGGGGCAACCAAATCCGGCGACATTAAGGACATCCTTGTCGGTCCCCATGATGAAGTATAATACAGGCTATCAGTAAAAACATCATATGCCCCACAGGCAATAACGCCAATAGAAGTAGCGGGGACACAAACGGTATAATTGGGGGAAGACGGCAGAAAGTTAATCCGCGGCGGCCCCAGACCCGTAAGCGGAAGCCATGCATTATACCTTCCGTTAACAATAAAATCACCATGTATGCTTATTGTCCAAATTCCACGCGCAGGACTTAATATTCTGATTACCGTTAACTGGGCGCCGGTGCCTCCAACTGGAAAGTAATACTGTATGTTTACAGTCGAGTGTTCCAATATCAATCGTTGTTCAATGGTTGCTCCTGATCTTGCGGGAATACTGCTCACAACTTCTCCCCCAGGGGATCTTACCGAGACGGACATACGGTCGGTTGGATTGTTCCACAAGCTTATAAAAACGGAGCCGCTTCTTTCCCCAACAGTTATTTCAATATCCTCAACATCACCTGTGCGGGCAATCAGCCCATGTGTATGATGCCTTTGCGCACTTTCGTTCCCCGCAGATGCACATACAGCAATTCCCGGAATGTGAGAAATACGCGCTAAAAACGCCTCTAACACATTGAATCCGTCATGCCCGCCAAGATTTGTTCCTACAGAAATGCAAATTGCCACAGGCATACCAAGCTCAGTTGCTTTTTCAATGATATAATCTATTCCCAGCATTAAATCGCTGGTTTCATAGACATTTTCCTGTTCAGGAGGTACTAAATACATGCTCGTGAAAAATGAAGAGGCTTTCTTAAGCTTTACAATAATTAATTCCGAGTCCGGCGCGGCCCCCATATAGGCACCTCTTTCTCTGCTGGCTGCAACAGATGCCAAAAAAGTTCCGTGTCCCACTGTATCCCGGTGGGGGACAACAGAATATGGATCCGCAGAGTTTATTGCTTCATTAATTTGCTCCTCAGTATATTCCGCCCCAAAATTAAATCTTTCGGGGAAGCTGCCGCGGATGGTCTGATCCCATATGTATTTAATTTTAGTAGTTCCGTCCTCATATTGAAATGCCTTTTGTGTGTAATCAATCCCGGTATCGATAAACCCAATCAAAACGCCGCCCCCTCTCAGGTCAAGGAACGGCTGCTGCTGTACCGCTGTAATGCCCGATGCATCCAACTCAGGCCGGGCATGGAGTCCGCATACCAGGGGAAAGATATCGATATTAAACGCGCCAAGATCATTTAGTACTTCAGGAAGACGGTCACGTTGAACATATCCGACAGCATAATTACCCGTCAATATTTTACCGATTCGCATGTATGGATGCCTGTCAATATAGTTTTTTGCAAGCGCGTTAAATCTTATGATAAAGGACGCTGTGTCTGGCAGTGCAATAAAATCTACCAGCGGCATTGTTTCAAGTGTCTGTTCGGCAGGCATAGGTTACCGTCCTCCCAGCACATAATTTGACAATTCGTCCATCGTATCACGTAAGCAAAGGGTTCCATAGCCCCATATGGGGTTTGGATAAGGTATGTTATGGTCCCTTTCTGCACCTCTTTGTAAAAAAGCCTTTACACGCTGACCGTATAAAAAAGGGTCATTTCCCCTGATAATACCCCATTCCATCATTAATGCTGCGGCACCGGTGACAAATGGCGCAGCCATACTTGTTCCCGTAAACACATCATACCCCCCTCCTGTACGTGTGGATAAAACTTCAATTGCGGGTGCAGCCAGATCCGGCTTCACATAGATATTAGTCCGGGTAAATCCACGCCCTGAAAATATGGCCGCGCTGCTTGCCGCTGAATTATATCCGCCTACCGTAAGAGCGTTTTTTGAGGTAGACGGCAAGGTCAAAGTTGTACTTGGATAAGGCCGGATAAATGCGGTATTTTCTGAGACCTCTTCAACAGTCGGAAGCCAGATATTAAACCTGCCGTCAACGACCATATCACCGCGAATCCTTAATCGCCACAACCCTCCCGGAACATTACGCTCCCTTTCAAGGAACTGGAAAAACACCTCTTGATCCTCATTGTAATGTGTGGGCTGTCCGTAGAAAATATATACGGCCATTCCGTCAGATCTGAAAAACACCTCCGGTGTATTATAACGAACATTTCCACTGGACGAACCGTTGGGCGCAATCAATTCAAAGGTAAAGGTGTCGACAAAATTCTTCCATAAGGTAAGATAAAAAGATGAAAGATTACCGCCGGTCACAAATTCTACATCCATGACTTGCCCTGTTTCTATTTGTCCAAAGAAGTGATGTCCTGCCGCACCCTCATTGCCGGAAGCTATAACAATAACGGTTTTCCACTTTTCCGCCATACTGCTTACAAAAGAATCAAACAGTGATTCTCCGCTGTGTGAACCGTGATTTGTGCCGTAACTTATATTAACCGCAACGGGCATATTCAGCTCCTGTGCTTTCTCAATAACATATTTGATCGCCCGCATCATGTGGGTTGATGTGGAAAGGGAATCCTGTCTTTTATCCCCAAGCTTAACAATAAGCAGTGAAGCTTTTGGAGCGGCTCCCATTTCCTGTCCTCTGCCTGACCGTCCATTTCCTGCGGCAATACCTGCTACGGCGGTACCATGTCCGATATGATCTGCTTCAGGAACCAGCTCAGGCGGTTCCTGTCCTGACAAGACCGCGTCAATTTGCTCCTTTGAATATTCAGCACCGCTCTGAAAACCCTTCGGAGGCGTACCTTCCGCAGTTTGATCCCAAAGATAAAGGATACGGCTCGTTCCGTCTTCATTTCTGAAATCCGGATGGTGATAATCAATACCGGAATCAATTACAGCTATAATAGTGCCTTCACCGTTTAGTCCATAGATGCCTCGCTCGTTTTGCACGGGCGGAATACAGCTTCGTTCCATGGCACCATCTAACAAAATATATAGTCTTTTTGGTGTTTCTATGTATTCTACCTCACGAAAATTGTATAATAAATCAACCTGTTCACGAGATAATGTTATAATCGCATAACTTTCATCAAGCACTTCCACCAAAACGCCCAACTCATCCTCAAGACGTTGGATATCACCACTGTATTTTACAATGACCTCCCACTTGCCCGAAATCGGGTCGTAACCGGCGCCTAGTTCATCGTTATAACCTCTTTCAACATATTCCTCATCAAAATATTCCGAATCAGCTGCCACAAAATTCCTCCTAAATATTCAAGTACGCCTTGGCGCAGCGAAAATGTCCCCGCCTTAATGTATGTATCCTTAAGAGAATATATGACAAAAGCAGCCGCAAAACGTTGTTGCAGTAAAGCCCTCGGGCTTAACTATAATGTATATGAAATTAATCGGAAACATCTGCAAGATTACAGCATAATATAAACAAAATAATTGCATAGGATGAGAAAATCATGTCAAACGGAAGTCTTGAATTGACAGGCCGGGGGAATTTACAGGTTAGTTTATTTGCTGACAGCATTGGACGGCCGGTAGGAGATGCACGCGTTTCGATAACGCCGAAAGGAGATCCTGCAAATATTATCGATGAATTGATAACGGATTCAAACGGACAGTCGCCATCTGTTGTGCTGCCGGCACCACCCGTAGAATTTTCCATGGAGCCATCCGAACAGCCATACAGTGAATATGACCTGAATATAACGGCAGACGGATTTGCCCCCTTTAGAATTGAAGGGGTACAAATTCTCCCTGACGTAACAGCCATACAAAACACCACTCTTAACCCATTAACGGAATATGGACTATACTCACTCATAACAATCAATCCAAATACGCTCTGGGGGGTTTTTCCGCCCAAAATTCCGGAGGATGAGGTAAAAGAACTTCCCCCGGGCAGAGGCCTTGTAGTACTGCCTGATCCCGTAGTTCCGGAATTCATTGTAGTACACGCGGGAGCGCCCAGTAATGCGTCTGCGCCAAATTATTGGGTTCCTTTTAAGGATTACATAAAAAATGTCGGAAGCTCTGAGATTTACGCAACCTGGCCTGAATCAACCATACGCGCCAATATTATAGCAATCATATCGTTTACGCTTAACAGAGTTTATACCGAATGGTACAGAGGTAAGGGTTACAATTTTACTATTACAAATTCCACCGCATATGACCATGCCTTTACATACGGCCGTAATATCTTTGATGAAATATCGCGGGTTGTGGATGATCTTTTCACATCGTTTATAACACGCCCAAACATACGTCAGCCTCTTTTGGCTCAATATTGCGACGGGCGGAGAGTTTCCTGCCCAAATTGGTTATCGCAATGGGGTTCTAAAAATTTAGGCGACAGCGGCTATGTCACTATTGATATTTTGAAAAATTATTATGGGTCGGATATTTTTCTTATGCAGGCAACCAAAGTAGAGGGTATACCGTCATCTTTCCCGGGTACGAGTCTGCAGATGGGTTCAACAGGTCAACCGGTGCGTGTAATACAGGAACAATTAAATGCTATATCTAATAACTATCCTTTGATTAAAAAATTAAGGGTTGACGGTATATTCGGGGAGAATACCAGGGAGGCGGTTGAGACTTTTCAGAAGACGTTTAATCTTTCTGCATCAGGTATTGTTGATTATGCTACATGGTATAAGATATCGGATGTATATGTAGCGGTGACTAAAATGGCTGAATTAGTGTAACAATGGGAGTTGCAGTTCAGTTGTATGGATTTTTTAAAGTTGAGTTGAGATATTTCAATTTGTTGGCTGCCCGGACGCCGCTGTGTACGAGGAGAGGTGCGGTGCTGTTTGCAAAACCAGAGCACTCGCTGCAAGATACTAACAGAAATAGAGCCCAAATCCCCGGACTATCCACATTCAATCCGTTTTCTGATGAAAACGCATTTCAGGTGGATACAAAAACTCGCTTGGGAAGCAAGTTTTTGCCGGGGATTTGGGCTC
>Ga0153940_1000533_pt1 | contig 19148 bp, 18 predicted proteins | sample TSNJ024MetaG_FD_104736 | JGI IMG/M metagenome (GOLD analysis project Ga0153940, IMG submission 104736) | Attine ant fungus gardens microbial communities from New Jersey, USA - TSNJ024 MetaG | ecosystem: Host-associated > Fungi > Mycelium > Unclassified | place: USA: New Jersey, Brendan T. Byrne...
AACGGCGGTCATGCCGACATTGCAGGACTTGTACGAACTGTTAAAGGAACAGCCCGAAGCCGAAGCGAAACGGCTTGCCACGGCGTTAGAGATTTATTGTGTCGGCTCGCTCAATGTGTTTAAGAACACGTTTGGTTTGGGACACCACTTACAACAATCCAACAAAACGGTAATGTATCTGAATATCCTGATGTTTTCGACCATCAACGACACCACACTCGCCAATCACAATCTTTTCGATCAGGCTTTCCAGTAACTCACGATCTATATGCTCAATGGCAGCGTTTTCCCGGATGATCCGCATCCAGCGCCCAATATCGGTTACCTTCGTGGTGACATCTTGTTCGGATTGCTCCAGCAGGGAGAGTCGCTGTTCATTTTCGAGCCGCTCTGATTCGTTTTTATTAATCAAATCAGAGAATGTCTCTTCCGAAATAACACTGTTCACCCAATCCTCGTAGAGCTTTGCTGTCGCGACCTCCAGCTTGTAAATTTCCTGACGAAGCCGCTTGCTTTCCTTCCGCACTTCCGATTTGGAAACGGCAGTTTCGCCAATCAACCGCTGTTTCAAGGATTCACGCATCGCATCTTCGTCCAGAACAATCTGCTCCGCCAACTGCCGGATATGACTCACAACGATCCGTTTCAGAGCTGATTCGGAAACCGTGTGAGACGCGCAGATAGTGCCACCCGTAGATTGATAGGTTCTGCATTGGAAGTTGGCGCAATCAATCCGCTTCCCGTTCCTGTAGGTTTTTGTAGGATTCCAATAGGACATCGTCGTGCCGCAACCGGCGCAGACGAGCATCCCCGAATATAAGCTCTTCTGCGGCTTTGAGCGGTGGGCGCATTTCTCGGACGCAATGCGGTTAACTTCCTGTACGGCGTCCCATGTCTCACGTTCGATGATGGCGGGGAACGCGTTCTCTACTCGAACCCGCTCCTCCACCGGCCGCTTAACCTCTTTGTTGTTCCGGTATGAAACTACGGTGTTAACAAGCTGCTCGGCGATGCCGATGTATATTTCCCTTTTCAGTATCATCGAAACGGTAGTAATGATCCAGCATCGGGTTTTAATATGGGAAGTATCCTTGCCGGCTTTTTCAAGATAGTAAATCATGGGTGGCAGAATCCCATCATTGTTGAGCTTCTTTGTGATGGATGGGAATCCCATACCCTGCTTCCGCATCTCGAATATCCACCTCACCACGCCCGCTGCGTATTCATCCACGATCAAGCGGGTACGGTCTTCGGGATCGCGTTGGAATCCGTACGGGGCGTTTCCGGCAATTTTCTGCCCGTCTCGCGCCTTTGCCGCCATGACCGACCGTATACGGTCACTGAGATTTTTGAGGTAATAATCATTCATGGCGTTGAGGAAAGGGACAATGTCATTATCGCCGTTTTCTGTGTCCACGTCTTCTGACAGAGCCACGAACCGGCAGCCGAGCGCGGGAAGCTCCTCCTCCAGATACCGCCCGGCCTCCAGGTAGTTGCGTCCGAACCTGGACAAATCCTTCACCAGCACAAGATTGATGTTGCCGTTTCGCACGTCCTCCATCATTTCCAAAAACGCCGGACGGTTGAACGTAGCACCGCGGAAACCATTGTCAATGTAGAATTTGTGCTCGATCCAGCCGGGCATCATGTCAATGAATTTCGAGAGCATCTCCCGCTGGTTTTCCACGCTGTAGCTGTCATAAGCTACATCCTCCATACTGAGCCGGATGTAGGCTCCAACGTTATATAGCCTGTCCATACGCCGACACCGTCCCCTCAAGGCTGTAATTATGGGTGGTCAGGGACACTCCGCAAATATCGCCAACATAATTGTAGATGATCTTCACGTTGCGTGTCCGTTGTCCGTCAGCCAAGATAGAATCCCCGATCTCAATACGGTCAATCAGCAAAAGGAGCGTCTGTGCGTCAAGGGTTTCAAGCTGGGTAAAACTCTTAATAATACCCGCCCATTTGGAAGCGCCGTCCCTGTTTTGACGAATGCTTTGTATGCGATTTTCAAGGTTCTGAGCCGTCTGCTGTCGGTCGAGCCGCTCCTGCTCGTATTTTTGGATTAAATTACGGAAGGCTGTTTCGGGAACTATCCCTGTCACCCGATCCTCGCAGAGCTTTTCGATCAGTTTATCAAGCATGGTCAAACGGTTCTTATGGTTTTTCATCTCGCTGATAAGCGCCGCACGGCTGGCCTCGGATTCGCTGTTTTGCAGTCGCAGGATGCTTTCCACGACGCTCGCCTCGTCAAGTTCCACTAGCCGGGCATGACTGCGAATCTGCTTCAGCACGATCTCACTCAAAACTTCTTCACCGATGACGTGGGATGTGCAGGCGGCTCTACCGCTACGAGAGTAGGATCCACATACAAAGTTGGCCAGATGGTATTCGCTGCCATCAGCACGGGCTCTGCGCTTGTTTTTTAGCCGCATCTTAAAACCGCAATCTGTGCAGACAAGCAATCCTGAGAAAATGTTGGCTTCGCCGTCTTTTTGAACGCGGGGCTGGTATTGATTTTGACCGATCCTTTGAGTCTGTTCCCATGTTTTGCGTTCGATGATAGCCTCATGCGTGCCCTCGGCCCGAACCCACTCTTCCTGCGGCTTTGCTACGGTTTTGTGGTTCTTGTAAGAAACCGTCCCCACCTTTGACTGCACCATATTTCCGATGTATGCTTCGTTTATCAAAATCGACTTAATGGTAGCATCGCACCAGCAATGGTTTATCCGCAGGGGATTTTCGGTATTTTTCGCCTGATAATAATAGTCCCGAGGGGGAATGATGCCTGCGTTATTGAGATGCGTGGCAATCGCCCTATATCCCTTGCCTGCAACACGAAGCTCAAATATTTCACGGACGATGGGCGCGGTATTCTCATCGATGATGAACCGATGCTTATTGTTTGGATCCTTGCGGTATCCGTAAGGCGCATAAGTTCCCATGTATTTGCCGTTTTGCGCGCACATCTTTTTAACGGATCTGACCTTCTTGCTGGTATCTTTTGAGTGTTGCTCGTTGAACCAGTTTCGGAAAACCATCATCTCGTCCACTTTTTCCGTAAGCGAGATTAGTTCGCAGCCGTGTTCCGGAAGAAAAACCTCAGCCAGATTTCCAACCTCAAGGTAATTGCGGCCCAAGCGGGATAAATCCTTGATCAAAACCGTATTAATAAGGTGCTGCCTGATGTCCTGAAGCATTTTCTGCAGCGCCGGGCGGTTCTGATTTGTCCCGGTAAGTCCATCGTCGCAGTAGGTTTCGACCAGTTCCCAACCTTGATCCCGGACATGTTTGGTCAATAGGAGCTTTTGATTCTCGATGCTGACGCTCTCGCCCACGCGGGCGTCTTCATTGCTTAATCGGACGTATATGCCGACCTTTCTTTCTTGTAGTATTGCCATTATTGTTTAGCCTCCTTAAGATGGCAACATACGGGTCGGCTATATGATTTTACAGTCCCATGTTACCATAAATCGCCTGATATTGCAGCGCCTTTCGCGTTTATTTTTTTAGAGGCTATCCGTGCCGGACAGAGCCTCCCGCACGGCACGGCGCACGGCCAATTCCTCCAGCGTGTCTTTGAGGTTGATCTCGCCTTTAAAGACGCTGGTGATACGATAAAGTGTGTCGCCGATCATTTCCTCGTGGTATGAAGTGGGATATACCGCTTCTTGTGATTTATCTTGAATGGCCTCATGTGGCCGCATAACGCTCACCCTTTCATTGTAGTTTTATAGAAACAACGTCCACCGCCCACGCTAATCGAAGTAGGCGGTCAGCTTTTTTATTTTCATTAACTTCCTGACAGTCTCGATATTATCTGTAACTCTCCAGGACGGTAGAGCAGACAGAATCCAATGTCTGTACGCACCGCGCAGATTGGCGCGGCTGTCGAGTATAGCCACAACGCCGGTGTCGGTTTCAGTGCGGATTAGCCGACCACAGCCCTGCATGAGCTTAACTATCATATCTGGGATGATCGCCCGCCGTTTATACGCATCCATGCTTTCATAGAGAGTCCGCTCATAATCCCCGATAGGATCAGGTACGGCGAACGGCAGCTTGACGATGATGAGTAATGAAAGCGTATCGCCGGGAATATCAATGCCCTCCCACAACGCGCCTGAAGCCAGTAGAATGCCGTTTCCGCTTTTCTTGAATTGCTCTATGGCATGAGTACCGCTACGCTCCAGCCGGAACAAAGGGAACGACAAACGGCGGTTTTTCAGAATTGTGTGGACTTGCCCCATCACGTTATATGATGTGAACAGAACTGCGGCATGACCGTGAGATGCGATAACCAGCCGTTCGATCTCGTCAGCGATAGCGGTAACGTAGCGTTTATCTTTATTATCCGGGAACGGTGTGGCCTCGCTGAAATACAGCATCGCATTGTTTTTGTAGTCAAACGGCGAGGGCATGGTGGTCTCGAACAGCTTGCGGTCCGGCAGACGGTACAGCCCAAGCGTATGCTTTTGACGAGTGAAATCGCCTGAAGCGGATAAGGTGCCGGAAGTGAGAACGACAGGGATGCCGTTATTCCAGAGATCATTAAACAACCGCTCATCCAAGTCCTTGGGGATAGCACAGAGCGCCTGACTTTCGACTTCTCCTTCCACCCGGTTCTCCAACCAACAGACGTGCTTGCTGTGACTTCGCAAGTCATGAATGCTTTCGCTTATCCGATTCAACTTCCAAATAGCTCTGTCACGGCGCTTAGAGTAAGTTGGCTGAACATAACTGTCCTCAATCGCTTCGGCTAAATCAACCATGATTCCGGAGATGTTTTTCAATCGATGGCTGATGTCGCTGTCCATGATGGCAGGGAATCGCTCTGCATCATCGTCCTCTTCCGATACAGGAATGTTGTCACACAAACGCCCGAACAGCTTCCGACTCTGCTCCTCCAGCTTCTTTGCAAGCCTGTGGACATTTACGCCTTTGTTGGATTTGCCTATCGTAAAGGTATGTATCTCCTGTACCAGTTCGGGCAGCTCCATATCTGTAAGCTCCAAGCCGTACATTGAGCGCGCGGCGGCGAGGAACTTGTGCGCCTCGTCGATAATCGCAAGCTGGTAGTGCGGTATAAGTTGTTTCCTGCCACTGGCCCTGTGCAGCCTGTCGGCGAGAAAATAATTGTGGTTTGTTATCTGAAAATCAACCGCAGGATCATTTGCCTTTTTGAGATACCGTTGATAACGGCATTTATTCTTGAACTGGCAATTCCCGCAATTGTCCTGGACGCAGATTCTACGCTTCATATGCGGAGTTAATGAATCTACGCCGGTCAGGTCGAAGGGAGCGTCATTGCCGAGAAAAGGATTAAGCAACCCTTTTGTACGACTGTCCACGCCCTCGAAATAGCGTCGCAGGCGTTCCTCGCATATGTAATGCTGCTTACCTTTGCGGACAACAGCCGTCAGCGGAGTGCTTATCACTCCCCACTGCATCATAATCCGCGACAGTTCGGGTATATAGTCCTTGACAATGGCCTCCTGCAACGCGATGCTCGATGTGGATATAACGACAGGCATATGCGCCGACTCAGCCCAGCTTTGCTCCCTATAATGCCCTCTCAGCCAAAAGTCATTGAGTCGTCCGCGTTTGGCAAGCATAGCAGCGATTAGATAGGCGTGCGTCTTGCCTGTGCCGACCTCGGACTCGGCCAGCGTTACGCCGCGATGCTCGGTCACTCCGAGGATATGCTCCGTAAGCTCTATCTGCTTATCTCGGATAGCATAGCCGTACTTTGGCAGTATTTCCGTAAAGATTCGGTTAGCGGCTTCGAGCAAAAATGAGCCTCTCATGCTATCGTCCGGCTTTTTGTCTATGATAAAGCGTCCGGACCCGCGAACAGGTGATTTGCTGATTTTAGCTGCCATAGAACAGAAGCCGTTCTCCACAAGCGCATTATTGCGGCGGCTCAAGATTTGTGATTTGCCTGTACTCTGGTTGACCGCCGTGTAAACATACACGCCGCTGTCAGTCTGGCGCTCAACAAGAGCACAACCGTAAGCGGAAAAGATGAACCGACCGTCCTTAAAACCTTTCGCATTAACGCCGGGCGGCGTTTCGTATGTAATTTCACTTAAGTGAACATAGTTCTCAAGAGCCGTGTTCTCATTTAGCATCACTCCCATTCCTCCATATTGTTGGCGGCTCGATGGGGCGGACGAAAGAGCGATTCTCTCGTCCGCTATATTCCAACCGCCAACCGTAAATAAAACCTTACGGTTCGCAGATTATTGTTGCGCTATTGACATCACCGAGCCGTGGCCTGAAGCCACGCATGGAATCCGGCTGCATTCTTTTTCAAACGCAGCGAGCATCCCCCCGCCTTTTCTTCTTTGCGGGCCCTTTATCAGATAGAATCAGGGAAGTATCCGTCCTGCACAGCGCCTTATGTCTGCCGGACTTCCGTCAAACTCCCCAGCCGTCCAATTGGACGGCTGGGGGAACGAAAGCGCGGGCGCTCCCGCGCCCACCGATTACTCGATGGTGCGATCCTCGCGCGCGGCGCCGGGCGGTAACGTACCCGGTGGGTCGTGTATGACCGCCCTCGTTAAACGGTGTTTGTCAAGGTACAACTAGAAAGTCTTTAGACCTCCTCACTTACTTAGCCGTTGGGGAATGGGTTTGAGTACCAAAAAGCTAATATTTTTTATAAAATATTTAAAGTGTCGTGCGGCGGCGTACAAAAGCCGGACGGCAACAAGGTACAAAATGCCGCGTTACCCGGACGGCAACGCGGCAAGGTCTGTTTTGAAAATCTCGGAGGTTGGTAGGATAGCATGATGGTCTGTGACGCGCTTAGCGTCTATGAACTTGTCAGCATCGGGCGTGAACGCCGCGCCACTCATATACGGTGATTTTGCTTGCAGCTATGCTATTAGCGTGTTTGCCGTGCTGCGTTTTCCCCGGCTGTCAGCGGTGAGCGCCCCTTGACTATGGTGAGGTAGTTCAAATACTGTTCAAGCATAGCGCAGGTCTTGTTGTCTTTGAGGGATGACATAATTCCTGCCCTCCGTTGTATTTTTTATATGTGAAAACGCCGCCCCAAAACAGAACGGCGTTATTGTATATGCGCTGGCTTTTTGGTATAGTATATTCGGTTAGGATTTTTTGCTACGTTACCCGATGAAACGTTGGGTTGACGGTGTTATTTATATTATCGGAGGTAGATGAGAACAATGGATTCAATAAAAGTGATAATATGGCTTTTCCCAATAATTTTCATGGTACATGATTTTGAAGAAATAATTATAGTTGAAGCATGGAAAAAACGCTATGCAAATCAACTTAAAATACTAAAGAAAGCACCTTTTTCTGATTTAAAAAGTACACCTTCATTTTCAATTGGCGTTGCAATAGAATTTATTGTTATCTCACTTGTAACCTTGTTTTCTTGTATTTTTGATTCATATTTATTATGGTACGGAATGTTTTTCGGGTTTGCGGCTCATCTCGTCATCCATTGTTTTATGTCCGCTAAATTTAAACATTATGTGCCGGGCGTTGTTACATCTGTCCCATTTCTACCCATTTGCGTGTATTTGTTATATGTATCAATACGATTTTTCACCTTTAGTAAATTTGAAATAATTGCTTACTGTGCCGTTGGGATTGCTACTGTATATTTGATGGTGTTTCTATTGCATAAAGGTATGGGTACTTTTGAGAAACTGATCCGCCTCCTTGAAAAAAAGGTTAGCTAATAAGCATAACAGACAGAAAGATGTCATTTAAGTATAGCGCAGCGAGTTTATATAATGTGTTTTATGGGGGGTAATATTGAAGTTCAACGGACAAAAATAATATATCGGTTCTGTGTCTGATTAGCGAGATTACTTAAGCTGAAATATTGGGGTAAAATCGTTAGGTGCGGCGAGGAAGCGATAATTCGGTGTAGTCGATATTTTATATTTTCAGATATTAGGAGTAGAATAATATGCCATTAGTCAGAGTGGAAATTATAAAGGGAAAACCTCTTGAATATAAAAAATTATTGTTGCAATCAATTCATGAAGTGTTAATGTTAGTATTACAAATCGAGGATGATGACCGTTTTCAGCGGCTTTATGAATTAGATACAGCTTGTTTTGAGCGGAGGGCGGCAAAAACCGAGAAATTTACACTAATCGAATTGACATTGTTTCCCGGGCGAAGTAAAGAAATGAAGAGAAGTGTTATAAAAGAAATTACTCGTTTATTAGGTGAGCGACTTGAGATTCAAGCAACTGACATAATCATAATTATGTATGAACCACCACTTGACAATTGGGGCTGTTATGGAGAACAAGGCAGTGAGCTGGGATTTCAAAATAAAAAAGATTAACACCTAATAAACATTTAACTGCTCATGGAAAGAATGAAAAGTAGATGCGGTGAAGAAAGTGAAGGCGCGATAAATGGCATTTTTATTAGATGAGGTTGTGCCGTGGGGTAGGACACTCGAAGAATACGTTAAAATGTTTTCATTGTCCGAAATGGATTTAAACAAAAAGGTAGCAAGCTTTGGTGACGGTCCCGCCAGCTTCAATTATGAGTCAACCGTCAACGGACATGATGTAATATCTTTCGATATTATTTATCAATTTACAAAAGAACAGATTGAATCTCAGATATATAAAACAAAAGATATTGTCATGCGGCAAATGAAACAGAATATGCAGAATTATATATGGTCAGACATAATAGACTTGGCTGATTTAGAAGAAACGCGAATGGGAGCAATGCGTCTTTTTCTTAATGATTTTGATAAGGGCATAAATGATGGAAGATATATATACCACGAATTGCCCAATAAAACTGATTATGCCGACAACGCTTTTGATATTGGGCTTAGTTCGCATTTTTTGCTTATGTATACGGGTCTTGGATATGACTTTCATATTCAATCGATTGATGAAATGCTGCGAATATGCAAAGAAATCCGTATAACTCCCATTGTTGATTTAGATGGGAAGCCGTCTGAATTGGCAGAGCAAATTATTAAGCATTATAAAAAGACTCATGATATTCAGATAGTAAAAACATCATATATATTTCTAAATAACGGCAATCAAATGCTATGCATTAAAAAGCAGAACAACGCAACATAACCTAAGAACCATTTGGCCGTCCTGCATAAGACAGCATAAAAAACCAAACTGTTTATGGGCGGCTGCCAAGTAAAATGTCTAAAAAATAAGCGTATCGTTCCAAATGAGCGATACGCTTATTTTTTGTTTTCTATGTCCTAATAAATAGATAACCATTGCAAAGCTAAAACAATAAGATAAACCGATTTATAGAATTGGAGGCCAAATATTATGTCAAAAAGAGAGCGCAATTTGCGGTTACATATCATGGTAAACCGTGACGAATTGGCTACCATACAAGAGCGTATGAAAGAAGTGGATAGCTGTTGGCTCTCGCAAAACAGATGAAAGTCCCGCGACAAAAGGAGAGATATACCATGAAACAGGCAATTCCGGTAGCAGGTGTGGATGTTAGCAAGCGGTTCAGCGATATGTGTGTCCTCGCGCCGAACAACGAAATTTTGGCCCGCATATGGCCGCCGTCACTTCCGTTATCCCTCAGAAAAAGCGCCCGGCGGCTAACCCGGTGCTCCTTGCCTATTACGAGAAAAAGGGGAAATCCAAGCCGGGCAAGGTTGCCATGTGCGCTGTGATGCACAAACTCTGCAACATTATCTTTGCTGTTTTAAGGGATCAACAGCCTTTTGAACTGCGTCAGCCGGAGTAACACGCATAGCGGCTGGGATTGACTTCTGCCGCTTAACCTTTGTTGATTATGTTTAGATCCGCATTAGCGCCGGGCCTTGTTGAGGTATGCTATTTTCGTTACTGCTATTTTTCTTAAAAACACTTGACTTTGCTTAGCTGGTCTGTTTAACGGGGAGCCGAAATTGGTGCAAAATACGGCACGCTTGCAATTTTCGATAGCTCGAAATATAATATAGGTATTACAATAACAAGGTGGTGCTTATATGGAATATTTGACCGTAAAAGAAGCCGGGGAGAAATGGGGCGTTACCGCCCGTATGGTGAACTATTATTGCTCTGCTGGACGGATTGAGGGAGCTATCAAAAAAGGTAATCTATGGCTTGTTCCGGCTGACGCTGAAAAGCCTATAGATGGACGGTACAAAGTCAAACAACAAAAGGAGGACAATAGCGAATGAAGCGTATATTGATAGTTGAGGATGATGAAATAATCAGAGAAGAATTAACACAATTTCTAGAAAATTCGGGTTATAAAGTCCTTGCGCCAAAATTGGATATAAGCATAATAAATGCAATTAATGATAATAGCCCCGACTTAATATTATTGGACATTAATCTGCCATATCAAGATGGATTTACTTTATGTCGGAAAATCAGAAGCTTCTCACAGGTTCCGATTATTTTTATCACGGCAAGAGATACCTCAATGGATGAACTTAAAGGGTTAATGATGGGCGGCGACGATTACATCACAAAGCCGTATAATCTCCCGGTGCTTCTGGCAAGGGTGGGGTCGTTATTGAAGCGGACAAGCCCCACGGACAATCAGTGCTTAAATTACAAGGGGATAACACTTAATCCAATATCAGCAGTTATCGAATATGAAGAAAACTTTGTAGAACTGTCTAAGACGGAACTGAAAATTGTGTATTACCTGTTCCAGAATATCGGCAAAGTTGTACCGCGAATTGAACTGATAGAATTTCTATGGGACAATCAAATTCATATTGACGATAATACGTTGAGTGTGCATATTACGAGGCTGAGGGATAAGCTGAATGAAATCGGAATTAGTGATTTAATTCAAACAAAACGGGGAATGGGATATAAGATATGACGTTAAAGATTTTTATTAAGGACAAAATAAATCTGCTTATCCTGAACCTTGCCTGTGCGGTGATACTTTCTTTGTTTCTATACTTTACAGGGACGGGGCGTGATGAACTTATCCTGATACTTGTATGTTGGGTGCTTATCCTGACTTCCTACTTTATATTTGCTTACAGGAAACTAAAAAAGAAGTTTGTAAAGATGGACTACATCATGGAAACTCTTGATAAAAAATACCTGTTTCCTGAAATGATGGATAAGCCCTCAACAGTCGTGGAGCAGGAATATTATAATATTCTGAAACGGGCCATGAAATCCATGACCGAGCACGTTTCGGGAGCGGAGCGAAAACAGCGTGAATATCAGCAGTTTATCGAACAATGGATACATGAGATAAAGCGCCCGATTACCGCGTCAAAACTAATCTGCGAAAATAATAAAAATGATTATACCCGAAAGCTAAATTCGCAGATTGAGGAAATAGAGCGCCATGTGGAGCGAGTATTATACTATGCGCGGTTGGGCCATGTTGAAAAGGATTACTTAGTTAAAAAAACCGCTCTTAATGATATTGTTCAGGAAGTTCTGGCAAAAAACAAGCAGTTACTAATACAAAATAATGTCCGGGTTGATACAGAGCATTTGCATTTTGCCGTATACAGCGATGAAAAATGGATTGTTTTCATGCTAAACCAAATTATTATGAATTGTGTCCAGTACAAAAAGGATGAAGCCTTGATTACCATATCGGCGGTGGAACAGGATAACCGTATCGAATTATCTGTCAGGGACAACGGCATAGGTATAAAGGAAAGCGAGATAGACCGCATATTTCAGCTCGGGTTTACCGGGAGCAACGGGAGAAATGCTAATAATTCCACGGGCATTGGCCTTTATCTATGCAAAGAATTAAGTCAAAAGCTTGGCCTCGCCATTCGTGCGCGTTCCGAATTAAATCACTTTACGGAAATTGTACTGTCCTTTCCAAAAGTCAATGAAATAAAACTGTGAAGCAGTGCGGCGGTTGCACTGCTTCACGCGCTTGCGTTATCTTACAAAAGTTTAAGATAAATGAAAACTACTTCTATACATTCTGAATTATGTCGATGCTATAATTTTCACATCGAAACCCAACAGAAATTCAGGAGGATACCGTTGTGAAAAAAAGCAAAACAAAAAATATAATCCTTATAACCATTGCCGCGCTATTGTTCATTGCAATATCGGCGTTAGTCCTTTTTGGTACATCTATGACGGTTTCATACAAAGCGGCTTATGTCAGCTTTACCGAAGAAAACGGAGTGATTACAGAGGTCAAGCTAGGCGGGCCGTTTGCCCACAATATTGTCGAGGTAACATCAGATAGTGAAACTGTCTATGATGAAAACGGCAATGCCGCGCAGATAATAACCACCTATGAAGGTTCTGTGAAACAGTCCCTTATATTTTCCAAAGAGCAGACCATAACAATCGAGGTATCGGACACAGTAGAATATATTTATCTATTCAATTTTAATGAGACAATCATAATTAAGAACGGTATACTTGTTGATTGGCTTCAATCGAATACCGGGAAAAGGAGATTATAATGATACTGCTTCAAGTCGAACATATAGAGAAATACTACGGGAACGAGCGGAATCTGACAAAGGCATTGGATGATATCAGCTTTCAGGTTGACGGGGGCGAGTTCATCTGTGTCATGGGCGCATCCGGCTCCGGCAAGACAACCTTACTCAATTGCATTTCAACGATCGACACCGTGAGCGCGGGCAGTATTTTTCTCGAAAGCGCCGACATCACGGAAATGCCGGAAAAGAGCATAGCCGCGTTTCGCCGTGATAACCTTGGCTTTATTTTTCAGGACTCAAATTTACTCGACACCCTTACCATCGAAGAAAATATTGCGCTGCCGCTCACTATCAAGGAATTGCCCCCGGATGAAGTGAATAAAAGAACGCTGGAAATAGCCTCGCGGTTGAGGATTACGGACACACTTTCAAAATTCCCTTATGAAGTGTCCGGCGGGCAAAAGCAACGCGGCGCAGTTGCGAGAGCGGTTGTTACAACCCCCAAGCTGATTGTGGCTGACGAGCCGACCGGAGCCTTGGACTCAAAATCATCAAGGGTATTAATGGAGTTGCTTGACAATCTGAACAAGTCATTGGGTTCCACGATACTGCTCGTAACACACGACCCGGTTTCCGCAAGTTATGCGGGGAGAATTTTATTCCTGAAAGACGGAAAGATCTTCAATGAAATAGTGAAAGGCGAAAAGACAAGTCCGGCTTTCTACCATGAGATTTTAGATGTTCTGTCACTTATGGGGGGTGACTTCCCTTGCTGAATAAGTTGTCGGTCCAAAATGCAAAGCGACAGGCAAAAGAATACGTCCTGTTTTTTGCGACAATGCTTGGGGCTGTTGCCTTGATTTACAGCTTCAATTCCCTTGTGTTTTCCGAAGCGATAAGTAATTTGATGGGGCAAGCCTCCGGCACAAATTATACCGCAATGATTATTATTGCGTTTTCATTGATAATTGCGTTCATTTTAAGCTGGTTTGTCAGCTACATGATGAACTTTATACTTAGAAAGCGAAGTCAGGAATTAAGCACATATATGCTTCTCGGTATCGAGAAAAAGCAAATTACTAAGATGTTCTTAATGGAGAATATCGTCATAGGTACAGCGGCGCTTGCAATTGGTCTGTTATTGGGCTTTCTGTTAGCGGAGATATTAAATGCAATGCTCACAGGCCCGTTTGGCGGTGCTTATTCCCTGTCATCCGGTTTTTCTCTGCAAGCGATAGGTCTTACGTTGCTGTACTTTATTATGATTTACCTTTTTGCGTTGATAGGAAGTAGAAGAAAGCTGAAAAAAATGCAACTCATCGACCTGCTTCACTATGAAAACCGCAATGAAACATATTACATCAAAAAATCATGGATAGGTAATGTTGCCTTTTGCCTCTCTATCGTATGCGGAGCGGTCAGCCTGTATGTCTTACTGAAAAGGCCGTTTGGCAATCCAATGGACGGGTACACCGTTGATATTTATATAGCTTCGGTTTTGACGCTGCTGTGCCTTTTTGGTATCTTTTCGGGGCTACTGTCTTTCCTACACAATACACTCGGAAAAAGTAAGCGGTGGAAATACCGTAAAACAAACCTGTTGTTATATCGGCTCTTTACTTCAAAAATAAACAATATGGGAAAATTCCTTAGCGGCATTGCCACTTCGTTTACATTGGCGATTACGGTTTTTGCATTGGCAATCGCTTTCAGCATAACAGCGCATAAATTCGTGGAGCTTGAAGCATTTGACCTTACCATATTGCATATGGGCGAAGAATATGACTTTTCCGGGTATGCCCGGTATATAGAAGATAATTCAGATGTTGAAGCAAGCCATGTATATTGCCTTTACACCAGTTATGACAGCGCGTTTATGGATATACGCAATCAGACAGCCACAATATATTTGGATGAAACGGATAGCTATTTACAAGCAGAAACCTACATTTACAAGGAAAACAGGTACGACACATATATGAAGTTCAGCGACTATTGCGCTCTCCGTGATATGCTTGGATATGAACAAGTAGATATGAACGAAAATGAATTTATCATACACTGTATGCCCTATCTGACAGAGAGCTATGAGGATTACGCCAAAAACATCACAGGGATTTCAGGCCATGACCTCTCCTGCGCCGGAATATATACCGAGGCGTTTTCTCAATACCGGGGTTATGGGAACGGGCAGGAATACATTTTAATCGTGCCTGACGGTATCGCGGAACAGATGGACGTTCTATACAGTCTATTCGTCGCAAATGCGGAAACGTCTTTTTCAAGCGGGTTTCTTGTTGCACTGAACAACGGGTTTGACACGTTGACATTCTTGGATAGCACATCTTTGTCCTCTATAGGTGTTTCCGATGATAGCGGCTTTCTTTCAAAACTGTCGTATAACGATAAGGATTATATCAGCGGAAAATCCGCTGGCGCGTCCTCCGGGCAGGAATTGAGTGCCATACTTCCGCTTTTCTATCTGGCGCTTGTCCTCTGTATGATTGGTACGGTAATTTTAGCGGTGCAATTATTAAGTGAAAACAAAAAGTATATCAGGCACTACAACATGCTTAATATCATGGGCTTAGATAAAACAGCTATGGAAAAAATGGCAATGAAGCAGATGTTATTATACTTTTCCCTCCCCGCACTCCCCGCGCTTGTGCTAAGCGCAGGACTGATTTCCGCAATTTCATATCTGGTTTTTACAAGCAGTTTTCATGTGCCGATTTTCTCGTCCATAGCCGCCGTTGTAATTTCGGTAGTCGCGGCTACAATAGTGTTGTTTCTGGTTGTCTACTGCATTTACGGGTTTGTGTCGTATATATCTTTCAAAAAGGATGTCTTTATACCTTTTTTATAGCTTTTTGCTATGCTTGCGGGACTTTGTCAACAGCTCCAATCTCGGGACAAAGTGCTCAAGGGCGAAAGCAAGAGCCGATATCCCTTGCGGGTTATCGGCTCTGCGTCTTAGCGTCTGGCACTTGAATTGATAATATAGTACGCAATTATACATTAACTAAATTTTCATGCTTACATTTTGGGCAAAATAGCGGGAAGTTTTTCAAGATGGTATCTTCACAAACCTTTATACTTGTCTTACTATTGCATATTGGACAAATTATCCATTCGGAACTCAACATAAACACCACCTCCGTAATCTGTAGTATTGGTAGCCCTGTTTTTAGTCAGAAACCGTAATCCTGACATCATCAAACCCAACCGCATTGATATAGTAATTACGGGAAGATGTTAATCCCGTGAATGTTTTTGTGGTGTTTTTAGAGTCCAATGCAAACTCCAAAATATTATTTACTTCGTTTTCGCCATCGATAGCGTAAAGATAAATAGTTCCGCTACCGTTCTCGCCGTTTGGGATGGAAACCGTAATTTCTGTACTGTTAGTAAACAATTGATAAACACTGATATTGTTGTCGTCGGCTTCAACGCTTCCGCCATGAGTCAAATCTACATAAGTTTTACCGCTGAGAACGGGGATTATATGCTCATCCTCCGCAACGAGAAAATCAATAGGACTATTAAAAATTGTTACTTCAAAGAAGTTTAATTGAAATTTTCCGGCGGAGAAATTGGCAAAGAAGAAATAATATTCGCCGTCAAGCGGTGCGATAAAGTCAAAGGAGTATTTTTCAACTATTTGTAGACTATTCGCGAGTATGGCAGTTTGATATTCTCCAGTTAGATTATCAACACATATATATCCAACGTTAATAGCACTCTGTGTTCCATCACCCTTTATTTCTAAACTGACATTTACCTCTTGCCCCTCCGCAAGCATCCATGAGTAGCCTTCATTATAAAGGCATACAATCTCACCATTATTCATGGAGTACCCCAAGCCTTTTCCAGCATTGATTGCGCCTGTAACATTAAGCTCGCCAAGTGCTGAATACTCGTCTAATCCGCTTAGTAATTCTTTTATTTCTTCTACGTTTGATGTGTCTACGGAGATTGCATTTGAATGAGAGGAAGTTGCAAATGCCGCTCCGACGCCTATAGTGAGCAGCAATACGGTACAAAGCAATGCAACGCCCACTCTTTTTTTACCTGTATCCATGATTGAAAATATTCTTTTTTTCATGCCGTTTTTACCTCCATAAAAGTTAGTAGAAAACGCGGTTTTTAATCTTGTTTGATATTTCACTACGCCTATAATCGCTTCGCTATAGTGCAGACGCATATCTGTGCCTGTGTTACCGATTACTTCGTCATCACATGACATTTCGCATAATACGTCAATCGCCCTTGTTATTAGATAGACAATAGGGTTAAACCAATGAATGGCAGTTGCCGCCATCACCAAGCATTTGTACCACAAGTCCTTGCGCTTGTAATGCACAAGCTCATGCTTGAGGATAAAGTAAAGCTCATCCCGTCTAAAGTCACCCTTTGGCAGTAATAGACGCGGCTTAAATACGCCCACCAACATAGGACTTCCAACACTGTCACATTGGAGAAAGTCAATTTGATTGGAAAGACCCATCTCGGACTTCAATCCTTCTAATAAAGCTAAATCTCGCTTGTTTGTGATTACCTCACTCCACCGCTTCGATGTTTTAATAAACCGATAGTGCATTACCGCTTGATAAGCAAGGAAAACAACAACGCCGACAAGCCAGATAATTAAGGCAATTTGCCACCATGAAACGCTAAATGAAGTTGAGGTAAATCCCGCATTTTGAATTGGATTGATTGCTGTTGTCCCGTTGCCCACATAGATAGCAGGTGTAGCTGTTTCTGTTGTTACGATTTCGACAACGCTATTACTGAGCTGTGGTCGAAATGGGATAACTAACCCAACCACAATAATCAGCCATGCGTAATAGCGGCTTTTTGCCGAATACCGCCTTGCCAATAGCGGAGTTATCGCCACGTAGAGCAAAGAAATAACTGACATACTAATTGAGCAAGTCAAAAGCGTTACTACAAAGCTCTGCATACTAATCCCTCCGTTCTTTGGTCTTTTGGAGCAACTTGTCAATTTCGCTGATGTCTTTGTCTGTCAGATTTTTATCCTTGAATAAAGTATTGACAAGTGCAAGAAATGAATTGTCGTGATACTGCTTCACAAAATTATCTGTTTCAAATTGCAAGTATTCATCCCGGCCAATTAGAGGGAAATAAAGCCCCTCTCTGCCTCGCCGTTCCTTACTCAGATATCCGCGCTCGACTAACCGAAGCAACAAGGTAACAACGGTTTGAGCTTTCCAGCCCTTTGTGTTTCCGAGCTGTTCCATTATGAGATTGGTCGTAATGGGCGGCTCGTTCGTCCATACTACTTTCATCACTTCAAACTCCGCGTCCGGTAGTTTTTGTAACTTCTCCATAGTATCGCCTCCTTTAAGACGGCTGTCTTGATGTTTATACTACACCTGTCTTGATAGAAAGTCAAGTGTGTTTTAAAAAAGTTTGTCTTTGTACCATTTTCGAGGTTTCCGCTAACCGGCAAGCATGAAATGAGTTACACATACCCACAAAAAATCCAGTAAAATCAACACTTTATAGGCAGAGGGCAATCGGGATAGTACAACGAGAACCCACGAACGGGACGCAATAATAAAAATAGCGTCCCGTTTTTGTTGCCCGAACATGGAAAGGAGCGGTAACATGAGCATAAAAGACCAATTACAATCCGCGCCGGAGCGCGGCAAGGAAATAACAGGCCATGAGCTTATGGCGTTGGAGCGTTTCGCGGAAGATACCCGGCATATGATACAACATGGTAAAAATGTTTAGTGCGGCGGTTGCTGTGTTCGATGGTAACGTGGAGTTTTTATATAACGCAATATGCAGATTGCTAATTCGATAACACGAAAAAGCTATCTGCATTTTTTGAATTCATGCTTTTGAGCAAGAACCCTGTTGACAAACATTAATACTTCATATATTATTGTAACAAGTATTACAATAATATATCTAAATAGGAGGCATATATCGTGACGCAAATAGAATGGCTAATGCTAAACTTCACACTGCCAAAAGAACCGTCACGTGTGAGGGTAAGCGCGTGGAGAAAGCTCAAAAAGTCCGGTTCGGTCAATATTGGGCAGTCCATGTGGGTTTTGCCCTTGTCGGATGAACATATTAAAGTGTTTACCGACATTGCGAACGACATTTTACAGAATAACGGCGAGGCGTATATCCTCAAAGCTGAGTTTATCAGCACAGGTAACACGGATGATATAGCCGCAATCTTTAATAAGGCGAGGGATGAAGAATACAAGGAATTTCTTGATAAATGCGAGGATTTCTACCGCGAGATAGAAAAAGAAACCGCGAAAGGGAAATTTGATTTTGCCGAGATTGAGGAAAGCGAGGACGAGTACGAAAAGCTCGAAGCATGGCTAAAGAAAATCAATGTGCGTGACTTTTTCGGAGCGCCGCTAAAAGAATCGTCAACACAGGCGTTGCAAAAATGCAAAACGATGTTTGACGAGTATTGCGAAAAGGTCTACGCACTGAACGATGCATAAACTTTATGAAATCTATTGACAAAATATTGCCCTCTCGATATACTGTAATAAGTATTACAAGTAATACTTATTACAGTATATCTTTAAGGAGGGAGCATGATGATAAAACTGACCGCGCCGTGGGCGATGGAACGAGCAGAGATTGAACAAAAAGCGCAATCAAACGCTATAAGGGGGCTTAACACAAAGGTCGCGGAAAACCGCTTGAAAGAATCGGGCGAAAACAAGATTACTCA
>Ga0153940_1000537_pt1 | contig 19037 bp, 16 predicted proteins | sample TSNJ024MetaG_FD_104736 | JGI IMG/M metagenome (GOLD analysis project Ga0153940, IMG submission 104736) | Attine ant fungus gardens microbial communities from New Jersey, USA - TSNJ024 MetaG | ecosystem: Host-associated > Fungi > Mycelium > Unclassified | place: USA: New Jersey, Brendan T. Byrne...
ACAATTCTCTCTCCTGGGAATCTGTCAATTCTAATATCTTGATCTTCATTCGCTTCTATTTCTTGTGTAAGGCGAATATAAGACAATATCATCATATGTGAAATAATTATGAACATTTACTTAACAAAAGTAACACTATTTACAGTAAACAGTAAACAACTGGTAAGATGTAAAACCTTCGCGTCTCTGCGTCTTTGCGTGAAAATAAAGTATCTTGTAACCTGTAACTGTTAAAAGGTAACAAAGGTAACACATTATGTCACCTTTTTGTTGTTACCTTTTTCGTCTCAAACCTTATTAAAACACCAAAAAACTTAACACACTATATTTTCAAAGAACTTTATCTATAGATAAAGATTCCGGACATTATTCACACTCCTTATTTATCTTTTAGCCGTTTATCTCTCCTGTATGCGAAATAGAACACCTGTGGCAGGACTGTAAAGGATAAAATCATACAAATAAGAATCCCTCCTACTATCATTATTGCCAGCGGTCTTTGAATCTCGGAGCCCATACCCTGAGATAGCGCGGCAGGGAATAACCCCATCGAGCCCATCAGCGCAATCATCAGTACAGGCCTGATACGGCTTTTCACAGCATCGTCGATTGCCAACCGCAGGTTCCGGGTACGCTGCATACGGGTTTTCATCAGGGTAATCAATAATATACTGTCTATAGCCGTAATACCAAACAGAATGATAAATCCTATCCCTGCCGATATACCGAATACCGTGCCTGTGACCCACAAAGAAATGAATCCTCCGATAAAGGCATAAGGTATGGCGCTTGCTGCGATAAGCGTATCCTTGACCGTCCCAAAGTTAAGGTAGAGTAAGAAAAGAATAAGAAGCAACACGGCAGGAATGATAACCGCCAACCTTGCCGTAGCCCGTTGCTGGCTTTCAAATTCTCCGGCCCAGACCATTTTGTTTTCAGTCTTAAGCGTTACACTTTCACTCACTTTTTTCTGAGCTTCGGCAATGGTAGACCCTAAATCACGATCACGGATACTGAACCCGATACCCACATACCGGCTGCTGCCTTCGCGGTAGATAAACGTCGGGCCTGTAATAAACCGGATATCGGCTATCTCTTTTAACGGAACATACTTACCATCCATTGTCGGAATAAGAATATTCCCTATTTTATCTTCATTGTCCCTGTACTCTTTCTGAAAACGTATCTGGACATCAAATGTGCGTTCGCCCTCATAAAACGTTGTAGCGGCTTTCCCCCCGATAGCCATTTCCACTACGGCCTGCGCATCGGCCATAGATACCGCATAACGGGCCATTCGCGATTCTTCCAGCTTTATCTGTAGCTCAGGTAATCCTACACTCCTGAAAACATTTACATCCTCTACACCCCTCACATTCTTTATAGCAGCGGCAGTCTGGTCGGCCAGACCTTCCATCTGGGAAAGGTCGGAACCGAATATTTTAATCACCAGAGAACTTTTCACTCCGGCCACATATTCTTCTACATTGTCCTGAATAGGCTGACTGAATGCGAGTATAATACCGGGATATATATCGAGTGAATCCTTGATCTCGGCTAACAGCTCATCCTTTTTGATTTTTCTCTTCCATTCTTTTTCAGGTTTAAGTTGCGCATGGAATTCTATATTAAAAAAACCTGTGGCGTCTGTTCCGTCGTTAGGCCGGCCGGTCTGCGACAAGATAAATTCTATTTCATCAAACCGGCGGAGTTTTTGCTTCATTTCTTTGGTTGTCCGCACCGATTCATCAAGATTTACACTATTTGGCAATGTTGCACGGATGTAGATTGCTCCTTCGTTCATACTAGGTATAAACTCAGTCCCCCAAAAACACATGCGAATGACACAAACAGTTAACAGCAGGCAGAAAGTTATAATTGCGCCTTTGCGGTACCGGGAACTGAACAAATACACTTTATGTAAGGCAGATGTGAAAAACCTGCTGATAAAATTCGTTTTCTCCTCAACCGGTTTATTCAACAATATCTTACACATGACCGGCACATAAGTAAGCGAAAGAATCAGAGAGCCCAATAGAGCATATCCGAGCGTGAAAGCCAATGGAGAGAACATCTTACCTTCTACTTTCTGGAACGAAAATATAGGGAATAATGCTACCACAAGGATAACCTGTGCAAAAAAGATGTGGGACGCCACGCTTCCTGCGCTTTTCTTTATGAGTCCGCTTTTCGATATTTTAGTGAAACGCTGCCCAAGCTCTTTCGACCGTTTCTCCATCGCTACAAATATGATTTCTACGATGACGAGCGTTCCCTCCAGCAATAAACCAAAATCGAGCGCTCCCATCGAGATCAGGTTAGCAGGTAGCCCCTGTATCCGCAACATAATGATAGCAAACAAAAACGATAGCGGAATCACAGTGGCTACAATTACAGTTGTACGCCAGTTGAAAAGAAATACAAATACAACTATGGAAACTAAGATAATTCCTTCCAGCAAATTTCTCATAACTGTATGCACTGTAGAATCCACTAAAGTAGTACGGTCGAGGAAAGGCTCTATTTTCACATTCTCAGGTAATATGCGGTCATTCAACTCGGTAATCTTCTCTTTCAGATGCCCGATCACTTCACTTGGATTTTGCCCCCTGAGCATAATTACAATACCCTGTACCACATCATCTTCGTCGTCCAGACCTACCTGCCCGAGTCTGGGTTTGGAGGAAACATCTACTGTTGCCACCTGCTTCACCCGGATAGGAGTCCCGCCCTTTACTTCAATCAGTATATTTTCAATGTCTTCCACACTCTCCAGCAAACCTATTCCCCTGACTACATAAGCCTGACTCCCTTTTTGAATAATATCTCCGCCGACATTGATATTACTCTTCGACACGGCTTCGTAAACCTCAAGGGGAGATAAATTATAATTATTCAGCTCTGCCGGATTTACCTTTATCTCAAACATTTTTTCCTCTCCGCCAAAACTGGCGATACTGGCTACTCCGGGTACCGAAAGCAGCTCCCGCTCTACTACCCACTCGTTTATGGCGGCCACTTCGCGGATAGGCAGATCACTCTTTAGCACATACCTGTATATTTCACCCGTGGCACCGGACGGCGGCTCTATCGAAGGGTCTGTCCCCTCCGGCAGATCCAGATCCTGCATCCTGTTAGATGAATACTGCTGAGCAAAAAAATCATCCACCCCGTCTTCGAAAATAACAGTGACTACCGACAGCCCGAATAAAGATGTGGAACGTACATCCGTTTTGCGGGGAATCGTGTTCATTTCCTTCATAATAGGAAGGGTTACAAACTTCTCCACTTCTTCGGCGCTTCTTCCCGGCCATTGCGTAATTATCCGTACGCGGGTGTTTGTTACATCTGGGTACGCTTCTATAGGGGTATGTATATAACAAACGATGCCCGCGACAAATAAAAGTGTAGTTAAGAAAAGTATAAGTATATGATTGCGAAGCGCAAATGCGATGATATTTTCTACAAATTTATGCATGATTTAATTCTCTTTAAGGCCTGAATATATCAGCAGTTGATTTTTCACGACAACATTCTCGCCTTCCGATAATCCGGATGCAATGTATGTCATCTTGTTATTGTGACCGCGAAGGCCTACTTCTCTTATCTTAAAGCTATCCGGAGACTCTTCTACTACCACGAAGTAGCGGTCGTTATCAAAAACCAGAGCATCGGAGGGTACAGACACAAACTGCTCATGCGCCTCATTTTTCAATTTAATTACAACCGACATTTCAGGTTTGAACTTCATGTCTTTATTAGGCATAATAATCCTTGCCTTCAGAACTTTCTCTTCCGGATCAAAAACCTGCGACAATTGATTTATCTTTCCGGAGAATACCTCTCCCGGATAAGAAAGAGTAGTTATAGCTACATCCATCCCTTCTTTCACAAAAAGAAGATTACTCGCATATACATTGGCCGTTATCCATACCGTGCCGAGATCGGCTACCGTAAACAGAGGTTCGCTGTCAGTCGACACCGTACTGCCCGACGATACATTCTTATTTACTATATAGCCGGTCATCGGCGCCTTAATAGAAAAAGTACCATTTCCTTTATTTATGCCATGTACGGCAATATCACTCTGGCTTTTGTTGTACGCTGCCTGCGCCTGTTTCAGCCGCGCCTGCGCTTCCAGTAATTCTTTTTCCGACAGCATGTTGTCATCATACAGCGACTGAGCTGTCTGGAGTTCCCGTCGGGCTATTTTCACATCCGATTCCGAAACAATAGATTCTGACTGTAATGAACTGAGATCGGAACTTCTTATATCTAACAGTGTCTGTCCCTTCTGTACTTTATCACCCAGTGAAAAATAGGTGCGGTCTGCGATTCCATTGACAAGCGACACATAGTTAATCACTTTGTCAGGATCATATTCTACCTTTCCGGTTAACACCAGCTCTTCATTCCGGTTACTCAATCCGGCCTTTATTGTTTTTACCTTCTGCAAAAAGGCTTTATCTATCTTGTCCGGGGTTGTCCCGCTTTCGGTCTTCCCTGAACAAGAGAATAGTAAGACGATACAAAATATTCCCAGTCCTTTATTTATTTGCTTCTTTATCATAGTTTTATCTTATTTCTGTACCAACGGTATATTGTAGTTCTTCAAACTGCATACTTACTTTTTTCTTAGCAGTAAGTACAGTTTGCTTATTTGCTCTGTATGCATCCATAAAGTCTATATATTCGAGCATACTAATGTTTCTGTTCTGTAAATTCTTCGTGTATGTATCGAGCATATTGTCCAGTTCAGGGAGCAGACTGTCATCGTTTATCTTTTTATAGAAGGCATAAGTATAAACATAGTTGTTGTAGGATGCAGCGACTTCGTGCTGCATAATATTCTGTTGTTGCCGGGCCAGATACAGGCTTTGATCCCTGCTTATCCGCGCAGCCCTGATATTCCCCTGATTACGGTTGAAAAAAGGCAGATCTATACTAACGCCAAAACCGATAAAATCTTTCCACACTCCGCCATACCGGTCATAGTTCGCACTGATTGTCAAATCGGGTACTCTTAATGATTTTTCGTAGGCAAGTGATTTTTCGTGGTATTGTGTTTGCAGATTATGTAATTTCATATCGGGGCGCGATTCTTCGGCCAATTCCATTAAGCGGGCTAATAAAATAGAATCGGGACTTTTTTGAGGATTAGAGTTCTCCTCCACCTCAAGATTTGTAAACGGATCTACATTCAATAATACTTTAAGCGTTTTTTGCTGTTCGTTCAGATCAGACCGTACTTCGTTTATTTCATTCTCCAGTTCAAGGAAGGAAGACTGTAGCCGGAGTAATTCGTTTTTGGCAATATTTCCTTGGGACACCTGCTTCTTATGCGATTCGATAAGCCGGGATAATGATTCCCGCTGATTTGTCAATATAGCCAGGTACGCTTGCGAATATTGTATTTCGTAAACAGACTTGCGCAGTTCAACTTTAAGTCCACGCAATACCTCTTCAAATTCCTGCAATGCTATCTCCTTCGAAACCTTTTCTCTATTTACAAGTTTTCCTCTTTTATTTGCCGTCTGAATCAATTGGCTGAGTTCGATGCTGAATTCCGTATTTTTTGCAAACGAACCGAACAACGGGGGTATAACTTCGCTTTCTCCATCCCGCTGCGATCCGGTAGACCATAAGTTTACGTCACTGATAGATAAATTGGGATTGTCCCACAATTTTGCCTGTACTATAGCGGCATCTGCAATATCGACATCGAAACGGGTTGCGACCAGTTGAAGATTGTTGGACAGAAACAATGACTCAACCTCCCCGGTAGTCAATTTTATTGATTTATCCTCTTGGGCAAAAAGACTTAATTCACTGAAAATAAGCAGCAATAGATATAAATATTTTTTCATTAGGTGAAACTGATATTCTTTGCTGCAAAGATATACCTCAAAGATTAGACGCATCTTTGAGATATATTAGATATAGGTTACAGGTACATTAGAAATGGATTAGAAAGAAATAATCAGCCTGCTGTTCCCACAGCATAAATACTAATCCTGCAATCTTTGCATTTCAGTATTTCTTTCGCACACGATTCGAGGGTAGAACCTGTAGTAATTACATCATCGACCAGCAGAATATGTTTTCCCTCAAAATTTTCAGTATCAGACAGGCTGAAAATATCTTCTACATTTTTCCATCTGTCGAAGCGGGCATTCTTTGTCTGAGACTTATTATTTACTTTCCGGATAAGTGTTTTATCATCTATGGGAATGCCTGTTATACCCGATATGCCTTTACAAATTTCCAGAGACTGATTGTACCCTCTTTCTTTCTGGCGTCTGGGATGCAGGGGAACGGGAACCAGATAATCTATATCTGCTATAAAAGCACTGTCTTTTATATTTTCACCGCACAATACACCGATAAAATGCCCTATTTCCGGATTACGCTTATATTTTAGCTCGTGAATTATGCGTTGAATACTTCCTCCTTTAATAAAGTAGGCGAAGGCTGCTATTTGTTGGAATGGTATCCGTCCGGCAAAGAATTGTTCAAGACGGTTACCGGACTGCAAATGAAAATTCGTTTTGGGCAGTAATAGCAAACAATCGGTACAGATATGCTCTTCACCTTCGCTTAATCTTTGATTACAGACTACACAAAGGTCAGGGAAAAAGAGATTAAGAAAATCACGAAATAGATTCCTCATAATCACCTCCGAGCAATTTATTCACACATCTGATTGCCAAATCCATAGAGAACCCGCGACCAAGAGCAAAACGGATTAGTTTTGTCTTTCGTTCATATTCTGTCTTCGCTTTTACCGATTTAGCTTTTATAGTCAGGATATGCATCAGCTGTTTCTCGAATTCATCGCCGGACAGGTCTTCCAGTATCGGATTGTAAACCGATTCGGGAATATTCCTTTTTCTTAATTCATAAATGATCTTCGTCTTTCCCCATTTATTGAATTTCAACTTATCATTAATAAAACTCCCTGCAAAACGGGTATCATCAAGATAGCGTTCCTTCTTCAGGCGGTCAAGTATCCGTTTAACGGCTTCGTCCGGTAATTCCCATTCCACAAGCTTCTTACGCACATCGAACTCGCATCGTTCCGCTTTGGAACAATAAGCTGCTACACGATTGAGGGCTTGAGGCTCGGAAAGTTTCATTCAGTTTATTGTTTTAGTTCAGCCCTTATCATCCGGTCTTTCTTACTTAAATCCTGAAACAAGGTGACTTCCGCAAAACCCTTTTTTTCAAGTATTTTTACAGTCTCTGCCCCTTTTGCCTGATTAATCTCGAAATAAAGCCTTCCGGCCGGAGTTAATAAATTCAACGCTATATCTGCTATTCGCTCATAGAACAGGAGTGCGTTATTGTCGGGCACAAAGAGAGCTGCGTGGGGTTCATATTCCAGCACATTCTGTTCCATTTGCTCCTTTTCACTTTCCAACACATATGGCGGATTGCTGACAATAATATCATATTTTTTATCTGCCGGATAATCTCCCAGCACATCTACCCTGCCGAACGAAATATCTGTTGAGTTTGCTTTAGAATTAAGTACGGCCATATCCAATGCTTTAGACGAAATGTCCCATGCCGAAACCGAAGCTCCAGCCATATTTTTCGCTAAAGCAACCGCAATAGCCCCACTGCCTGTTCCGATATCCAATAAGCTCAATCCTGATTTTTTATTTTCTTTGAGAATAAGCTCTACAAGCTCCTCTGTTTCAGGACGGGGAATAAGTACACTTTGATTAACAAAAAACAGTAATCCGAAAAATTCCGTTTCTTCTATGATATATTGTACCGGTTCATATTTCTTCAGCCGGTTCAGGATAATATCTATCCGGGCGTGTAATTCGGGTGTAAAAACAGGCGGATCTACACATACCTGCGGATAAGGCTTCTTTGTAATATACTCTATTATAATACGCGTAAATCCCGAAATTTCACTTTCGGGATAATACGCTTTTAATGACTCTTTTATGTGCGAAACTACCTTACGCATCGTTAGCTTCATCGTCATATTTCTGAAAAAGGAAATCATTGTACGGATAGCGCTCTATATGAATAGCTTTTACCCGTTCGTAAACTTTCTTTTTCAATTCATCGATATTGATCTTTTGTTTTGCCGAGATAAAGATGCAATCATCGTGCAACTTGTGCATCCACGATTTCTCCAGTTCCTCCAGTGATATATTCTCTTTTGTGGCAGGCGTCAGATCATCCTCATCTTTCGGCGTATAGGTAAAAGCATCCACCTTGTTAAATACCAGAATAGTAGGTTTTTCTTCCTTGTCTATCTCCAAAAGCGTTTTATTCACCACCTCAATCTGTTCTTCAAAGTTTGGATGGGAAATATCCACTACATGAACCAGCAGGTCTGCTTCGCGAACCTCGTCCAACGTAAATTTGAAAGATTCTACCAAGTGAGTCGGCAACTTACGGATAAATCCTACCGTATCCGATAACAGAAACGGAAGATTGTCGATAATCACTTTGCGCACTGTTGTATCCAATGTGGCGAACAGTTTATTCTCTGCAAAAACTTCAGACTTACTCAACAGGTTCATCAAGGTAGATTTACCCACATTGGTATATCCCACAAGGGCAACGCGCACCATTTTACCTCTGTTCTTGCGTTGTGACGCCATCTGTTTGTCTATGCTCTTCAACTCTTCTTTCAGTAAAGCGATCTTGTTAAGAATGATACGGCGGTCGGTTTCCAACTGGGTTTCCCCTACCCCACGCATCATCACACCTCCGCCTCGTTGACGGTCGAGGTGAGTCCACATACGGGTAAGCCGGGGCAACAGATATTGATATTGCGCCAGTTCTACCTGAGTCTTTGCATAGGCGGTCTGCGCACGCATGGCAAAAATATCGAGGATAAGGCTGGTACGGTCCAGTATCTTCACCTGTAACTCCTTTTCTATATTACGAATTTGCTTCGGAGACAGTTCGTCGTCAAAGATTACGAGGTCTATTTCGTTGTCTTCCATATACTGCTTTATCTCCTGTAGCTTTCCGGTTCCCACAAACGTGACAGGGTTGGAATGTTCGAGTTTCTGGGTAAAGTTTTTTACAGGAATAATACCTGCTGTTTCAGCCAGAAATGCAAGCTCGTCAAGGTATTCGTTTACCTGTTCTTCGGTCTGGTATTGTGTAATAAGGCCTACAAGTACGGCCTCTTTATTTTTTGATTCCGATATGATAAAATCTCTCATATAGTCTGTTTAGAAAATGATATTTGCAATGAGCTGATAAAACTCAATACAAAAATTAAAGATAAAAATAATTTGGGATAAGGAGCAGATATTACTTCTATAAAGAATAATAATCTGAAAACTATCCTTTGGTGGCTGGATTAAGGGAAATAATTAAATATTTTCATTGGTTTACTTTTTATACAATCAGGATATTCCTATACAAAAAAAGAGCCTGTTTGTAGACAGACTCTCCTATATCTTTTTCCGTGCAACCGGCAGAATAAGAAATTAAGCTTGCTTTGCAACTCTTTTTTCTTTGATTCTGGCTTTTTTACCTGTAAGACCACGTAGGTAATACAATTTAGCACGACGAACTTTACCAATTTTATTTACAGTGATGCTGTCAATAAATGGAGATTCGATAGGGAAAATTCTTTCTACACCAACGTTATCAGACATCTTGCGAACAGTGAAACGTTTTTTCTCACCGTGTCCCGAGATTTTGATAACTACACCGCGATACTGCTGAACACGTTCTTTATTACCTTCTTTAATACGGTAAGCAACGGTTACTGTATCCCCGCTTTTGAATTTAGGATGCTCTTTTCCTGTAGCAAATGCTTCTTCAGCAACTTTAATTAAATCCATGATTATATGATGGTTTTCTTGTTAATATACGCAATATACACGAGTCTCTCCCGTCAGAGATTACGCAAAGCGGATGCAAAGATAAATATATTTTCCTAAAATACAAGTGTCTAACATCCCTATTTTACAAACTTTGATCGCTTTTCTAAAATACATATGCCATTCCCAGACCATACTCTCCTTCGCCTATAGACGGAGCGACAGCTAACCTGTTTCGCCCCTTGCTTGCATTCGGATATAGTACCGAGTTTATGACCGGTAACAAAAAATAAGCCGCTTCAACGCTGAGCATACCTATTCCGGCTCCCATAACTACGTCGCTGACCCAATGTCTTTTGTTTGTCACACGCAGCACCCCCGTAGCGGAAGACACCAAATATCCGCCAAAAGCCATATATGGAGATATACCAATATATTCCCTGAATAACATATGCGCTCCTACAAAACTGGTAGCGGTATGACCAGAGGGAAAAGAATTCCAGGATGAATCATCGGGCCGCAGTACATTGGTCGTATTTTTCAATACGTTTACAGTTCCGGCCATTAGTATATGTGACGCAACCATAACGACGGTCACATCCTCTAGTTTATGCCGCCCTCTTATTCCCGCAATATTTAGCCCGTAAACAGAAAGAGCAGGTACGAACTGGAGATAATTGTCATATGTTATCGAATGTGTGAAATGTTCCCCAACTTCATGACTCGTACTTTTATCCAGATTTTTCATTGCGTGGCTCTCCTGAGCCATTATACCGTAGGTGATAAATGCAACCGGTATAATTAATCTGGGATATGTCGATTTAAATGAATTTTCCCCGATTCCGAAATCGACACTGATTCTGCTTGGTCTCTCCGGTTCCGGATTTAGCGTTCCGCCATAAGATCGCAAAAAATCAGATTTGGAAACTAATGTACTGTCTGACAAAACGCCATCCCGCAAAGGTTTGATTTTAGGTATATTTAATGGCTTTTCCTGCGCGTACAAAGATATAATACCTCCCAGCATAAGTAAAATAACGATAATGACCTTCATCTTCCCAAAAATGTAAGTTTGTTTTAAAGTTTAGTAATAGATTAAATAATAATCAGAGAACGAAAAAATATCCGTTTTATTTTATATAGTTTACATAGGCCAAAAGATTTCCGATTTTCTTTATTTGGCAGAGGGATCATATATATACACATCAGCAACACCTTTCGGTGATACCTGCCACATAGCCTGATAGTAATTACTTCCTCCTCCGTTATTCGCAACGATATATACAATATCTTTCTGCTCATTGTAATATACCACCATATTATCAATTTCAGGTTCGAACAGATGCCCGTACACTTTTTTAGGAAAGACGATATTCTTTCCTTTTATTGTTACCGATATTGACTGGTAACGCAATTTTGGTGCAGCCCATCTTGAAGTCCCTTCTGCCGGTTTGCCGTTTACGGTATAACCTCCATTGCTGCCAAGCTTTATAAAAGTGTCTTTTGACGTTACATTTGCTACAGCAATATGAACCCGTACTTTATCATTCTTAAAAGAGATTGTCCCATGAGAAGAAAGCCTTTCTACTTCTACGATATCATAATCATCTACACGCATCAGTTTAGTACCCTGTATATACCCCCTTTTAGTCTCTCTCGATGGCAGGTAATAATCTACATAACGCCATGGGTCCGCCTCCGGAACAGGAGGAAACATGTAGAACACGGAATCGTTAGGTATGATTGTCGTATTATTCAGGTCTCCCAAACGAGGACTGAAATCGATCCTCCCCCTGATCGTATCCTGAGCCACCACAAACTGTGCGGATGCATCGTATGTAAAAGCACTCAGGAAAAATAACATGAGTAAAATTGTGTAAGTTTTTTTCATATCCGCTATTCTATTATGTTGTACAATTGCTTGGCTTCGGCAAGCGATACGGCATTGAAATGCCACCACTCGCCCCTTATAGTCAGAAAACCCGCTTGTGTCATTACCTTGCGCAGCAACTTTCTGTTTTCTACCTGCTGCCTGGTCAATACACCCTGTTCTACCAGTTCTGTTTCCTTATTTATTCCGGCAGCACGCCCGAAAAAATCGAAAGGAGTTCCCATATCGAGAGGTTTACCGTTTTTGTCACAGATAGTCAGGTCTACAGCCATTCCGTAGTTATGTAATCCTGTGCGTGTCGGATTCGCCACATAAGCAGCATACTTCGTACCTTGTACAACTTTGTACATTTTCTTCTGTACACTTAATGGGCGGACGGCATCATAAACCAATAAACTTAAACCGGGACGAAGCGCCTTCAGGTACTTCTGCGCTTTAATTAATTTGGCTGCCGCAACGGGATGCACATACACATTAAACAAGGTATCGTAGAGAATTGTTTTTGTAAAGTTATCTGTTGTCGCATACTTTAGGTCCGCACGGATTGAAGTATCCAACGTATGAATATTTACAAGTTCTTTTGTCTGTAAATATTTTTCGAGTACGGAAACACCCCTTTGCCCTTGTGCATAGAGCCATAGCGGGCAAAGGAATAAAAGGAGATATATTATCCTATTCGTCATCCTCCTCTTCTTCATCGTCAAAATCGAATTCCTCGTATTCCCTGCTCAATACCTCGTCTATCACAGCACATACTTTTTCAAATTCAGATGTCCCCTTCAATCTGTCGATAGAGGCATACGCCTCGCGTAGAGAGCGCAACATGACAGTATCGTCTTCGTTGGCACCCATTTCGGGACTTTCTACAAACCAGTGCAATTCTCCTTTAAGATTCTCCTTCACCAGATTATAAAAACTCAGCGCTGCGTCCCGCTCGCCTACTTTCTCCTTTATTTGCGCCGATTCAATCATGTCAAGCCCCAGCACATTTTTGTAGTTGCTCATAATGGCCAGCGTGATTTTGGAACGCATTACGATTACAAAATGTAAGGCATCCGTATCATCTTTCCGGCGATAATAGTAAACAAAACTCATTAATGCTGCCCGCAACGTAGACCCTTCCACCAGAATAGTTTCATCTACCCTTCTCATTGGGTATCCGGCCGACTCCTTCTGAATCTGCTCAACCATAGCGGGTATAATATCAAACATCCTGTCAACCAGTCCAAGACGGGCTTCTTCGAAGTTCCCGTTTATATCCAAAGCGAAGACCAAGCGCACCAAATCCCTGAAAAGAGCGTTCTTACCTTCCTCTATTTTTATAAAGTCATATGTTTCGAATGTTTCACTTTTGCCTGTCGATAATAGTTCTTTTATTATCGTGTCCAATGCATTATCCTCTTCCCGGGGTAAGGCGGCTAATAAATTATCAATTCTATTTTCAATGATTAAGTCCCATATTTCTTTATCATCCGTTTCGAAAAAAGGTTTTACCTCATCATTCAGCGTCAGTCTGGTCATCGTCATCAGTGTCAATATTAGTATTAGTATTTATGTTAGTTGATTCCGTCAGTTCAGACAAGCTGCCGCCTTTTCTCATTGCCCTGTACATCTCCTCCTGTATGCGTTGGCGGATATTCATGCTCATAAGCTGTTTATGTGTACGCTTGTCATTTATTCTGTTAGACAAAAATATGAAAATTAAATCATTATCGGGGTCTATCCAGAAACAAGTTCCCGTGAATCCCGTATGTCCATATACACTTGCCGGCGCACTTGCCGATGTAGGGCTCGATTTGTTTGTCCGCATTTCCGGCTTATCAAAGCCTAATCCCCGGCGCGAGGTCGCGCTTTTGGTCTTGGTGAATAGCTGCCAGGTTTTTTCCGACAAATATTCTTCTCCGCCATATTCTCCTTTATTGAGCCACATCTGATATAACTTAGCCAGATCATTCGCATTGGAAAACAGTCCTGCATTTCCCGAAATACCCCCCATAAAAGCAGCTCCTTCGTCATGCACATATCCCTGAATTAACTGCTTACGAAGAAAATCATCTTGTTCGGTAGGTACAATACGGCTCTTCTCAAATTTCTTGAGAGGGGTATAAGTCGATGTAACAGATCCCAGTTTGCTAAAGAAATTATCCTGAACAAAAGAATTCAAATCTTCCTTTGACACTTTTTCCACCACTTCTTTCAATAACATAAAATTGAGGCAGCTATACAAATAGGTTTTTCTCGGCCTTAATTTAGAGGCGGCTATAGCGGCTATGATCGTATCGTTATAAGCCTTATTTATAAACAATCCGTCTGCCAGAGGGACAAAGCCTGCTTTTTCGGTTGTGGATACCAGATCAGGTTTATATTTATAATCTGTACGCGCCCATGTATTGGTATCGAACAACGCGGAATAAAGCCCCGTCTTACTCCTGTTAAACAACTTACCGTCGTAACTCGATTGGTCGATGGCATCCATATAGTACGGAATAAAAGATGTAAGACCGGTCTCGTGCAGCAAAGCCTGACGAATGGTTATCTGTGACTTATCCGTCCCTTTCAGCACAGGCGCATAGGTGCTGATTGGCGTACTCAGTTTTATTTTCGATTCGTCATATAGTTTCATAATAGCCGGAACCGTAGCTGTCGCCTTGGTCATAGATGCCAGATCGTAAATATCATCATTTGTCACCTTCCGGTTACCGTTATATTCAAACGAGCCGAACGAACGGTTATATATCACGATACCGTCTTTGGCTATCAGAATCTGGCAGCCCGGATAGGCGCGGGCCGTTATCCCTTCCTGTACTATCGTATCTATTTTGTTAAACCGCCCGGAAGGGATTCCGGCAGCTTCAGGCATGTCATAACTAAGCCTGGTCTTTTTTATATCGATACCCTTACCTTCTTTAAACAGGCCTTTTACCGTTACGGGTATTTTACCATTTACCCTATTTCCTCCAAATATCGCCTGAGCAGCATAATCCTGTGCCAGATCAGAATTTTCATAGGCAAGAATAATTCCATCGGCGGTTTTGACAGACGCAGTATAAGAAGACATACGGTAAGGTACGATAAAGAAAGTCATAATTATCTCTTTTCCCTGACCAACAGACTGAATCGCAGCATTCGCGTTCCCCCTGTTATTATAAACAGACACGATAAGCGTAGTGAATGATGCTAATTTATCTTTCAGCTTTAATAACTCGTCACCATTGGCTACACTAAAACAAGTTACATCCGCATATAGCTTCAATGTATTGTGAAAGGTATTATCCGCCCGTTCCCCAATCGAAACAGCCGCAATTTTTCGCTTATCCAGTTCTTTCAGGGGGATGATCTTCTGATCATCTTTCAATAATGTTACAGCACCCTTGTGCAACTCCCGGTTGATCCATTCGCCATGAGATGTATTCAAATGTTGTACCAGTCCGTTTGTATCTATAGGTCTGGTATCTTTCACACCTAAAATATATTTATAGGCCAGAACCTTTTTACACCTGGCTGCTATTAGATCCTCACTGAGAACTTTATCTTCCACGGCTTTTTTTATGGATTCATAATCCTTTACCGGGTTCAGCGGCCCTACTAATATATCATTTCCTGCCTGCAATGCCCTTACACAGTAATTTTCTTCGCCGGAAACCCCTTTCATCTGTAACCCGTCGGTAAATATAAGTCCGGAGAAACCGAGTTCATCCTGAAGCAAACCGGTAACTATCAATTCCGACAAAGAACTCGGCTGCTTCCTGTCATCCAGAGCCGGAATATTCAGGTGGGCAATCATCATTCCCGAAAGGCCGTTCTGTATATACTCCCTGAACGGTTTTAATTCTATATCTTCCAGTCGATCCTTGTCATGTGTTATCAATGGCAGCACTTTATGAGAATCGGTGGAGGTATCACCATGCCCCGGAAAGTGTTTCGCTACTGCCATTACTCCTCCGGCCTCCAATCCTTTAGCATACATCACTCCAAGTTTGGATACATTGGCTGGATCTTCCCCAAACGAGCGATTGCCTATAACCGGGTTTGCCGGATTACTGTTTACATCCATAGCCGGAGCAAAATTCACATGAATACCCATCAATCTGCACTGACGGGCAACTTCCAACCCGTAATAATAAAGCAGGGAATCGTTTTGTATTGCGCCCAGCATCATATTCCGGGGAAAACGGGTTGTACTGGACAAGCGCATGGATAATCCCCATTCTCCGTCGAGAGAAATCATAAGAGGGACTTTCGCGCTACCTTGTGCCTGATTGGTCAGTTCCGCCTGATTGACGGGAGTACCTTTCGAAAAGAGAATACCTCCCACATGCTGATCGTTCACCAGTGAGAGCATCCTTCTTTTGTTTGCATCAGTATTATCGCCTGCAACGACAGGCATAAACAATTGCCCTATGCGTTCTTCCGGCGACATTTGATTATATACCGAGTCAACCCATCTGTTCATCTTTACAGAGTCGGCTGTTTTGTAGAGTGTCGGGGTCTTTTTTTTATTTTCGGTGACTGGTCCGAATGAGCAAAAAACTGTAAATGATACAGCCAGTGCTGTTATATATTTGATTTTCATTCTTTTTCTCGTCTAAAGGTGTTTTGTAAGTAACCGCAACCTATATACAAAAATATAACGAATATGCTTTATGGAAAGATTTAGCCCCATTAATTAAACATAGATTAACAAGTAGAATATTACCGGACAACGATTGACAAAGAAAAATTCTAAATCTACATTCAATAGTAAAAAAGGTAACAAAGGTAACACTATTTACAGTTGACAGTCAACAACTGGTAAGATGTAAAAACTTTGCGTCTCTGCGTGAAACAAAACAGGGCGCCAGCCAACTTGTAACTGCCCTAGGGCGCAGTAACTCGTAACTCTTAAAAAAGTAACAAAGGTAACACTTTTTCTACCTATTACTTTTTACCCTCTCTGTAGCCTCCCCTCGGGGAGGTTGGAGGGGCCAATCAATACTTCAAAGAACTACAAGCTAATAGCTAGTGGCTAACAGCTTACTACATAGATAAACTTCTTTCGAAAAAACAAAATCCCGTTTATCCTGATGCATGACTGATTACTAAAAAAATCCTATCTTTGCAACCTAATTATACATATCAACAATAAAGCTATGTCACAACCTTCTATCCCAAAAGGAACAAGAGATTTTTCGCCGGAAGAAATGGCGAAACGCAACTATATCTTCGATACCATCCGCGAAGTATTTAAACTATATGGCTTTCGCCAGATAGAAACCCCGGCAATGGAGAACCTGTCTACATTACTGGGCAAATATGGAGAAGAGGGCGACAAGCTTTTGTTTAAGATACTGAACTCCGGCGATTACCTGAAAGATATTTCTGATGAAGAACTGTCGGAAAGAAACGTAAACCGTCTTGCAACCAAACTGAGTGAAAAAGGGCTTCGCTACGACCTCACAGTTCCCTTTGCCCGCTATGTGGTTATGCACCGTAACGAGATAACTTTTCCTTTCAGACGTTATCAGATACAGCCTGTATGGCGCGCCGACCGGCCGCAAAAAGGACGCTATCGCGAATTTTTCCAGTGCGATGCCGACATTATCGGCTCAGATTCGCTTATCAATGAAGTGGAACTGATACAAATTATAGATGAAGTATTCAACCGCTTTGGTATCAGAGTATGCATAAAGCTGAACAACCGCAAAATACTGTCGGGCATAGCCGAAATTATAGGTGAGTCGGATAAGATTACAGATATTACAGTTGCCATAGATAAACTGGACAAAATCGGTCTGGAAAAGGTAAATGAAGAACTGGCATCGAAAGGCATTCCTCAGAAAGCCATTGAGCAACTTCAACCGATTATCTTGCTACAGGGTAGTAATGAAGAAAAGCTTGACACACTAAAAACAGTACTTAAAGACTCTGATACAGGAATAAAGGGCGTTGAGGAACTTGGTTTTATTCTGGATAAATTAAAGGTCGTAGGAGTCCGTTCCCAGTTGGAGCTGGACCTGACTCTTGCCCGCGGATTAAATTATTACACGGGTGCGATCATAGAAGTAAAGGCTCTGGATGTACAGATAGGAAGCATCACAGGCGGAGGACGTTACGATAACCTGACCGGTATATTCGGATTGCCGGGTGTATCCGGGGTGGGCTTCTCTTTCGGAGCAGACCGCATCTTCGATGTATTAAATCAACTGGATCTGTATCCGAAAGATTCAATCCAGAATACACAGGTACTCTTTGTTAACTTTGGGGAAAAAGAAGAAGCTTATATATTACCTCTTATCACTAAAATGCGTCGGGCAAATATATCTACCGAAATTTATCCGGAGCAGTCCAAGATGAAGAAGCAGATGTCGTACGCCGATTCCAATAAAATCCCTTATGTAGCCATTATCGGGGAAAACGAAATGAATGAAGGCAAAATAACGCTCAAAAACATGGTGACCGGAGAACAAAATTTATTGAGTCTTGAAGAATGCATATCAAATATTTCTCCGAAATAAAAAAAGCGGATAATAATTAGAATTAAATTATACGATTCAGATGTTCATCCGGATTCTTAAATTAAGAATCCGGATGATTTTGTTTATTCCGCCACCTATCTCACCACTAAAAAAAGAGTTTCAATATCAAATTTAAGGGTATGGAAATCAAACAGCCCAAAACAAGAGACTCTACAAGCACACATGCCACTGAAAACCAACACATAACACACTAACCAGATCACAAATAGGATAAAAAATCATCTGTGAACCCGTTCCCCAGTCAGAACATTCCATATTTATTGATTGTTAAAGAGATAAATACGTTCAATTTACATATATGACCATACCAACCCCTAATATTGAAAAAGCCTTGACCGAATATGAGAATTCTCAGCAAAACTATATTTTACCTTTAGAAAAAGACGATTCATTTAAGGTACATTATATAGATAATGGCACGGAATTTATGATAGGCATACCCGGGGAAAACAGTATCGTCTTCGTTATGAAAGGTAAGATACTGGTTCAAAAAGACGCTTCCGAACATAAGCTATTCGATGATAACAGTATGTTTTTTATATCCAAAGTATTCGGCCCGTATAAAAGCATTACCAAAGAAAGTACCATATATATCGAGTTAAAGTCCGATAACCTTCTACCGTTTATCGATCAGGTTTTACTGAATCAGATCGTATCACTATATGCCCCGGACCCGATAGAGTTAAATAAATTACTCATAAAAAAAACCTTACGTTATTTTTGGGTGCATGACAAATTGCATTAAGCCGCCCCTTTAATACAATCGATAAGTATTTTCCACTGATTAGCCTTTTTGCAAGCCCTGAGGTTTGCCATAGCCTG
>Ga0153940_1000539_pt1 | contig 18997 bp, 14 predicted proteins | sample TSNJ024MetaG_FD_104736 | JGI IMG/M metagenome (GOLD analysis project Ga0153940, IMG submission 104736) | Attine ant fungus gardens microbial communities from New Jersey, USA - TSNJ024 MetaG | ecosystem: Host-associated > Fungi > Mycelium > Unclassified | place: USA: New Jersey, Brendan T. Byrne...
CTTGTTCCAGCCGGTAAGCTTTGAGATAAAAAAAGGCGATAAGGTTGCTCTTATTGGCCCAAATGGCATAGGCAAGACGACGCTTTTCAAAATTATAATGAAGCTGCTGCCTGCGGACAGCGGCAGAGTCAGGGAAGGAGTCAATGTAAAAATCGGCTACTATGACCAGGCCCAGCAGCAGTTAAGCCCGGAGAAAACTGTTTTATCCGAGATGCATGACGCGTATCCCCGGTTGACTGTGGGAGAGATACGAAATACGTTGGCCGCTTTGATGTTCACCGGTGACGACGTATTCAAGACTATAGAAAGCCTTAGCGGCGGCGAAAAGGGACGGGTCGCCCTGGCGAAAATAATGCTTGGGGGAGCGAACTTTCTGATATTAGACGAGCCTACGAACCATCTGGATATTAATTCCCGGGAAATATTGGAGGAGACAATTCGCAATTACGACGGAACATTGCTTTATATTTCACATGACCGTTACTTTATTAATAACACGGCGGAAAAAATATTGGAGCTTAGCCAGGATGGAATAGAGACATTTATAGGTAACTATGATTACTATTTAATGAAAAAAAACGAACAAGCTGAAACTGTGAAAGAAACAAAGACGGTCAGTGAGAACTCACAACAAAAAAGAAATAAAAATCAAAGCCAGGAAAGAAAAGACCGAGCGCTGCTGCAAAGGCTGGAGAAGGACATAATAGCTCTTGAGGAAAAGCTTGCCCAGATGGAAGCGGAGCTGATGAAGGAAGAGGTCTATACAGATCATCTGAAGGCTATGGAGGTAGTAGGGGAAAAGACTCGTCTGGAAGCGGAGCTTGAAAACACAATGGAACATTGGGCCGAGCTTGCGGAGCAGGCTTGAAGGTAGATGGAGAAGAATACGCGACAAGTTTGGTGAAGCGATGCAAAAACTGTATATGTTTATTTATAAAAAGATAAAAGATAAGAGCTTCAAAAATATTTTGATAGCTGTCTTTCTTTTTATTTCCATTGTTCCGTTACTGGTTCTGCAAGTCTTTTCCTACAACCGCCTAAGTGAAAATTTACAGGGAAACATGAATCAGCTTTCCCAGGCGAATGTGGCGCAAATAAGCAGCAATTTACACATTATATTCGAATCCTACGAGGACCTGCTGTACCAGATATATACCAATGACGATATTATTTCCCTGTCAGAGAGCATTGACAGGGGTGAAAACGCTGCGTTCAGCGCGAATCAGCTGCAAAGAACCCTGCAGGGCTTATGCTACGCAAAGGACGGTATAGAGGCCATATCGATTATCACCGCCGGCGGGAACGCAATCTATTACGATAAGCTTACCGCTGCTTCTGTCAGAAGCTCCTGGCTTGGAAAAGACAATATAACGGAGCAGATTATATTGGAGGCGGGCTTCGCCGATTTTACGATGAAGCTCCTGCCCTCGTATTACGTATACAGCCATGGCTCAAGAGAATATTATCTGTTCCACATGATGCACAGGCTGATTGATTACCGTTATACAAACAAAGAAATAGGCGTAGTTGTCCTTAGTCTCAATGAGGATATACTTCAAGAGGCCTGCAATCCGGATTTGCTTCAGGAATCAGTCGGATTTATTATTAGTAAAACGGGAAGAGTTATTTCTTATCCTGACAAATCGAAAATAGGATTGGAGTTAACCAGCTATGACGGGGAGACTGGCGACCTTAATGCGGAGATATACAGGGAGCTTTTTGAAGAGGGCGGTCCCCCCAATGATCGTATTGGGTTTTACAGCGCGGATACGGTAAGCGACTGGAGAGTCGTTACGGCGGTTGATCAGAGTGGATTTCATGAGCAGATACGTATTCAGATGCTTAATAGTTTAATTATTGGCGTGATAATTCTGGACGCCGCCGCTTTTTTTATCCTTATAGCCACGACGATGCTGTCCAAATCCATGGACAGAGTGTCTGCGGCGATGAGCAAGGCCCGGGAGGGGGATTTGTATGCCTTTGTGGATGAGAGATATATCTTCTCAAGTGAAATTACAACAATAGTCCGTACATACAACCAAATGATGGAACAGATAATCAAACTGATAGATGAGGTAAGGCTTGCCTCCAGACGGCAGAGAGACGCGGAAATAAAGGCTCTGGAGGCCCAGATCAACCCTCATTTCCTTTATAATACGCTGGACAGCATGAACTGGATAGCAATCGACAACGAACAATACGAAATCAGTCAAATGATTTCATCTTTGGCGAAAATATTACGCTACAGTATAAATAACAGCAACGCCGTTGTACCGCTGAGTGAAGAAATAGAATGGATGCGTCAATATATTTATCTTCAGCGAGTCAGGTTTAAAAACAATTTTGATTACACCATTGACGCGGAGGAACAGATTCTCAATTATCCGGTTCACAAGCTGATGCTGCAGCCGTTCATTGAAAACTCAATCATACATGGCTTTAAGACAGGGGTTGGAAAAAACCTGCTGCAAATATCCGCAAAGCAAAAAGACGGGCTGCAAATAATTATCAGCGACAACGGACGAGGCTATGACACAAGCGCAGTCAAGGATGGGAACCATATCGGCCTTGACAACGCCATGAGCAGGATACGTATCTACTACGGCGACAGCGCGGAGGTTGAAATAATAAGTGAGCCGGGAGAGGGTACGACAATTATAATTCAACTGCCTTTACATGCGGAGGGAGTGGGATGAAGATAGTAATCGTAGAGGATGAAATCCGTATCAGAGAAGGGATTGCAAAGCTTCTTCGCAGATTTTATCCCGATGATTGTTCACATATATATGAAGCGGAATCCGGAGAAGAGGGCTTGCGAATAATATGCGAGCAGAAGCCTGATATTGTTATTACGGACATTCGTATGGAGCCTGTGGACGGGCTGGAAATGCTCCGGATGCTGATCAGGGATAAGGGCATGAGCTTTAAGACCATCCTTCTCAGTGCGTATTCGGAATTTGACTACGCGCGGCAGGCGATATCCCTGGGAGTAAGCGAATATCTTGTAAAGCCTATTGAGGTTGGTGAATTCCACAAAACAATCCAGCGGGTACGGCGGGAGATCGAAAAGGAGCGTTCCGATATAGATCCCAGGAAGCTGAAATCTCTTGACGCTGTGCTTTACGGCCTTATATCGGGCCAGTATGAATTGGATTATGAGCTGGAGCAATTCCTTGCGGCTTCTTATAATATATCCGCCGGCAAGGAATCGGCTATTGCCTGCATATATCTCGGAAAACGTTATGAAGATGAAAAGGAGCTTATAATTAATATGGTAACCTCCTCGCTGCTGAAGGGCGGCTATGCCGGACATCAGGCAGTATGCCTCCCCCGGGAGCGGGAGATATTGTTTTTCTTTTATGGCCGGGAGGACTTTCGGTCGCTGGAAAGGTTTCTGCAAATAAGCACTATGAGGGAGTTGAATCAAGTCTCGGGACTGTCTCTCGTGGTAGGCTGGGATATCGCCGGCGGGCTCAAGGATATCAACAAGGCTCTTGATAATATCCGCTTGCACCTGCCCTGGAGCATTTCCTTGGGAAGCGACGTGATGATATGCTGCCCAAAGATAAAAAATATACGGGTATACGACTATTCCTATCCGACGCAGATTGAAAAGGACAGTATCGCCGCATTATGCGGATTGGATCACACTGCCTTGCGTAAGCACGCAGAATCATTTTTAGGCTATGTCACCAAGCGCGTATATACTCCCGAAATAATAAAAAAGAGCGCAGTCCGTTATCTTATGGCGCTCCTTCTTGTTGTGAAGGAATTGAACTATTCCGTTTATGAAGCAATCAACGAGAGGGAAATTGTGGAATCGGTATCAACAGCCGTAACCTTCCGGGAGCTGGAGGATGTTGTAATAAAAACGCTGGAAGATGCGGCTGCGCCGGTTGAAACAACAGCCGGCATTCTGGTAAGGAAGGCTCAGCGGCTTATAGAGGAGTTTTACCGGCAGGGAATCACATTGGAGGAAATAGCGGATAAGATGAATATGACGCCGGAGCATATAAGCTCGCAGTTTACCAAAGAGCTGGGAGTCAATTTCAGCTCCTACATGAAAAATTACCGTATGAAAAAAGCAAAGGAGCTGCTGCTGGGTACCGATTTGAAATTATACGAGATAGCGAGGCGGATAGGCTATAAAGATTCCAAATATTTCAGCCGGGTATTCAAGGAAACGGAGGGGATGCTCCCGGCGGAATACAGAAAGAGCCATGTGTAGGAGGAGAAATCTTTGATTTCTCCTCCTTTTTCGGATATTTAGAGTATCCGAACAGCTTTAAAACAGATATGCTATGAGTGTAAACAAATTATTGATTGGAGGAATTAACTTTGAAAACGAGAAGAACAATTTCCTTTTTTCTAGCGGTATGCATAGCCGCCATGGCTTTTGCCGGCTGCTCCGGCTCTTCCTCGTCCTCAAGCACGAAGACGGCGGCCACGGCAGCAGCCGCTGAAACACCGGCGGCCCCTGCCGAGACAAGCGCCGCTGCGGAGGTCACGAACGTTACGATTTGGTACTACTGGGAAACCCCTAAGCATCAGGAAACTCTGGATAAGGTTATACAGGATTTCAACAGCTCTCAGGAGGCTGTTGCGGTGGTGGCAAAATATGTTCCCTTTGCCGATTTTAAGAAGCAGCTTTCCATCGGCGCTACAGCCTCAGAGCTGCCCGACCTTGTTATCATCGACAGCCCCGACCACGCTTCCTACGCAGCCATGGGTATATTTGCCGACATAACCGGCAAGGTTGATTTGGGACAATATTATGACGGGCCGGTCAACTCTTGCATGCTGGATGGCAAGCTCTATGGAGTCCCCTTCGGGAGCAATTGTCTGGCTCTTTTCTACAACACGGATATGATGGAGGCCGCAGGGCAGCAGGTTCCCACCACCTGGGATGAACTGAAGGAAACCGCTATGGCCCTGACTACCAACAACGTAAGCGGTTTGGCGTTTTGCTCCCTGCAAAACGAGGAAGGAACCTTTAACTTCATGCCCTGGCTCTGGTCCACCGGAACAAGCTCTTTTGAAATAAATAACGAGCAGGGTATCAAGGCGCTTACATATATCAGCAGCCTGACAGCAGACGGCTCCATGACTAAGGAGGTCATCAACTGGACCCAAGGCGACGTTATGAACCAGTTTATTTCCGGCAACGTGGCTATGATGGTTAACGGCCCCTGGCAGGTTCCCACTATGCGTGAGGAAGCCCCCGGCCTTAACTGGGATGTGGCATTGATTCCCAGGGACGCTGAGTTCGCTTCCGTGCTTGGCGGCGAAAACTTCGGGGTTGTAGAGGGCGACAACATAGACGCCGCTCTGGAGTTCATCACCTACGCCACCTCCGCGGAAAAGGTAGCAAGCTATATTGATGATTTCGGCTATATTGCGGCCCGCAAGGATGTAGCCGAGGGCCAGTTTACCGACGATGAGCTGATGCAGAAGTTTACAGTGCAGATGAAGTACGCCCAGCCAAGAGGACCTCATGCCCGCTGGCCCGAGATTTCAGATGCGATTTCACTTGCGTTCAATGAGGCGATTACACAGGTATCCTCTCCTGAAGCTGCCGCGGCCAAGGCTCAAGCTACAATCGACAGCATAATCAATTAGCAAAATATTTCGTTAAACGGAAGAAAGGGGCGCACGTCCTGTCCGTAAGCCTCTTTCTTCTTCAATAACATCAAGGAGGAGAACTGCGGTGGGTAAATCAAAGCGATTCTTTGCAGGCGACAATATAGGATGGCTGTATGTATTGCCGGCTCTTATTTATATGGGATATTTTGTTGTATATCCAATTATAAGCAACATTATACTAAGCCTGCAGGAGGTTACGGTAATGACTCTGACCAGCCCCGATAAGCCCTTTGTAGGCTTGAGCAATTACGTGCGGCTGCTTCAAGACCCGGTGCTGAGATCAGCTATTAAAAACACGCTGGTTTTTACCGTATGCTGTTTGATATTCCAATTTCTCATCGGGTTTGGACTGGCGTTGTTTTTTAATAAGAATTTTTCTTTTTCAAAACCAATCCGCGGACTATTGATGATGCCCTGGATGATTCCTATTACCGTAACCGCTCTTATGTTTAAGTTTATGTTCGGTACCAATGTTGGCATTATCAATCAAGCGCTCATATCCATTGGCTTTATATCAAGCCCTATCGACTGGCTGACTTCTCCCGGTACTGCAATGCTTGCGCTTATTGTTGCTAATGTATGGATTGGCATCCCTTTTAACATGATTTTGATTTCCACCGGCCTTACAACAATTCCCAGGGAATTATATGAAAGCGCATCCATAGATGGCGCAAATAAAGTGAAATCGTTCTTTAATATCACTCTGCCGTTGCTCAAGCCGACTATTGAATCGGTTTTGATTCTGGGCTTTATCTATACGTTTAAGGCATATGATCTGATTTATGTTATGACTAACGGCGGCCCGGTCAATTCGACTCATATGCTTTCAACATATTCATATAAGCTGTCCTTTGAGATGTTTAAGTACAGCGACGGCTCGGCGGTGGCTAATATTTTATTTTTCATCCTGCTGATAGTCAGCATCTTCTATCTGAGATTTACTTATGCGGAGGAGGTCAACCATGGGTGAGGAAGCCAGAATAACAGGTAATAAAAATATATTTTTATGTATTGCTTCGGTACTGCTTCTTTGTGTTTTATTATTTCCGCTTTACTGGATATTGGTAACGTCCCTGAAAACGGAGCAGGAAATATTTCTTAATCCGCCGACGATGTATCCCCATCAGCTTAACACGACGTCTTACGCCGCCCAGGTAGGCAGCGGCGATTTCAATATGTTTCGCTCCTTTGCCAACAGCTTTGTTATAGCAGCCAGCACCATGCTGATAGCGGTTGTGCTTGCAGTACCTGCCTCCTACGGAATCGCAAGATACCGCTTCAAGGGAAGGAAGGCGGTTTTGCTTACCTTCCTTGTTACCCAGATGCTGCCGGTATCCGTATTGTTGACTCCCATGTTTATTATTTTCAAGCAAATGAGCGCCATTAATCATCCTCTGTCGGCAATCCTTGCCGACGCTACAATAGGCATTCCGTTCTCAATTTTGATTTTAAAGAATTATTTCTCGTCTATTCCCAAGGATTTGGAGGAGGCCGCCAACATAGACGGCTGCAACCGCTTTGCGTCCTTTATGCTTATTTTAATACCCATAGCTTCCCCCGGGGTAATAGTTTGCGCGGTGTTCTCATTTCTGTACGCCTGGGGAGATTTGGCCTATGGCATGACATTCATTCAAGATCAAGCTATGAGGCCGATTACTGCGGGCATATTCAACTTCATGGGGCAGTACGGAACAAAGTGGAGCTATCTGACGGCCTTTGCAGTGGTAACGATTATTCCCGTGGCGCTAATCTTCATATTTATGCAAAAATACATTATCAGCGGTCTGACAAGCGGCGCTGTGAAAGGATAAAAGCTATGGCTATATTTCAACGAATCGGAAACCGGTTTATTTACCGCTATGATGCGGAAACCTTATGGATTGAACCTTGGGGAGCAAACAGCCTGCGGATTCGGGCTACGAAAATGAATCATATGCAGAAGGAGGATTGGGCTCTTATTCCCCAGGAGTATCAGGAGGCGGATATTGATATCGGCGATGAAGAATGCTGTATCAGAAACGGAAATATCCGGGCGGTCATCACAAAGGGCGGACTTTTGAGCTTTTACAACGGCGACGGTAAAAAGCTGTTGGAGGAATACTCTCGAAACCGGCGGGATTTGTTTTCGAGAACCTGCAGCGCGCTGGAGATTGAGGCCCGGGAGTTCAAGCCGATACCGGGGGGAGATTACCGGCTGACCGTTCGCTTTGAGTCTCTTGACCCGAACGAACGCATTTATGGCATGGGGCAGTATCAGCAGCCGTACCTAAACTTAAAAGGTGTTGACCTTGAGCTGGCCCATAGAAATTCCCAGGCCAGTATTCCCTTTGCCATATCTTCTCTTGGTTATGGACTTCTGTGGAACAACCCCGCCGTAGGCCGGGCTGTTTTCGGGAAAAATATCATGAGCTTTGAGGCGGAATCTACCAAGCAGCTGGATTATTGGGTAACCATCGGCGGCGCTCCCTCGGAGATTCTGGAGGCTTACGCCATGGTTACCGGAAGAGTCCCTATGATGCCGGAATACGCTATGGGCTTCTGGCAGTGCAAGCTTCGCTATCAAACCCAAGAGGAGCTGTTGAGTATTGCCCGGGAGTACAAAAAACGAGGCTTACCCATTTCCGTAATAGTAGCGGATTTCTTCCACTGGCCCAGACAGGGCGAATGGAAATTTGACCCTGTTTACTGGCCTGACCCTGAGGCTATGATTTCGGAATTAAAGGAAATGGGTATTGAGCTGATGGTTTCTATATGGCCCACCGTGGATAAAAGGTCAGAGAATTACGAGGAGATGCTGGAGAAGGGTTATTTGATTCGCACGGACAGAGGCGTCCGGGTGGGGCTTGATTTTGAGGGAGCGACCATTCACTGTGACGTTACAAACCCCGAAGCCCGGGAATATTTATGGCAGAAGGCCAAGGAAAACTATTACGACAAGGGAGTGAAAATTTTTTGGCTGGACGAAGCGGAGCCGGAATACACCGCCTACGATTTCGATAATTACCGTTATCACTTGGGGCCTAATGTGCAAATCGGAAATATCTATCCGGTGATGTACGCAAAAGCTTTTTACGAAGGGCAGCAGCAGGAGGGTCAGGAAAGCATCATCAACCTGCTGCGGTGTGCCTGGGCCGGTTCCCAAAAATACGGAGCCCTTGTGTGGTCGGGAGATATCGCCTCCAGCTTTGAAAGCTTCAGAAATCAATTTGCGGCGGGGCTGAATATGGGGCTTGCAGGCATACCCTGGTGGACCACCGACATCGGCGGCTTTCACGGCGGAGACCCTAACGACCCGGCATTCCGTGAGCTTTTGATTCGATGGTTCCAGTACGGAACCTTCTGCCCGGTTATGAGACTGCACGGCGACCGGGAGCCAAAGCAGCCCCAATACGGGACGACCGGGGGAGCGACCTGCCTTTCCGGAGCCGGCAATGAGGTCTGGTCTTTTGGTGAAGAGGCTTATAGGATATGTAAAAAGTATTTGGCGCTTCGGGAGAGGATGAAGCCGTACATTACAAATCTCATGAAGGAGGCTCACGAGAAGGGCACGCCGGTGATAAGGCCGCTGTTCTACGATTATCCGGAGGACGGCAACGCCTGGAAGGTTGAGGATCAGTATATGTTCGGCCCGTCCCTGCTCACTGCGCCTGTATTGCATCCAGGGATGCGGGAGAGGATGGTTTATCTCCCCGGAGGCTCCCAATGGGTTGAATTTGAAACAGGCAAGACATATGAAGGCGGCGCATATATAAACGTAAGCGCTCCTATAGATGAGATGCCATTGTTTATAAGGACAGGCGATGACGTAGGGTTATAAAAATGGAGTGCGCGCGGAGACAGATTGACAGATCTTCACCAATCCTTGCGTATCTTCAAATAACAAAAAACAAAAGCTCCAAGCGTTCAGCTGAATGCCTGGAGTTTTTGTTTTGTCTGCATGCCTTAAGCATCAATCATTATAGCGCAATCTGAAGGTCTGAGTGTCGTAATCGTCATCATCCTCGCCGTAGGCGTAGATGGTAAACGTACCTTCCTCGTCAGGGTAGAAGTACAGCTCCCAGTAGTATTCATCGTCGTCTTCATCGTCAGGAGAGGAGGCGGATTCTACTTCATTGTCGTCGGCATCCCAAATTTCAATGTATTCAACGGCGGTATTTGTGGTGATAGTCACTTCTATTTCATCACCATCACTGAAATAGTTATCGCTTATATCATAGTCGATTATTTCCGGATAGTCCGCGCTGTTGCCTTGATAGATGGTCAAGCTCTTTGTAACACTGGAGGAATAGCCTGAGCTTGAGCCTGCATAGGCAGTATATTTTACATCATCATCATCCGATGGCATTACAATAGTAAATTCAAAGGATCTTTGCCCTGCGCTGTAATCAGTATAATATGTTTGCTCCAAAACATCGTCGTTATAGTCATTTTCCAGCTTTACCCTGGTAACTGATTCATTTGTATATATTGTAACGAAGGTTTTGTCACCTTTCTCAAGAGAGGTATCGTTAGCATACGCGCTGGTGATTTCCAGATTAGCGGCTATGTTCAAGGTAATGCTTTTGCCATTGGCTGTTGAATAAACCGAGCCGTCTCCCGGCAATACAGAAATTAAGTTTGACGCCGGCGTTTCCGAAGGCATGTAATTAATTATAAAGGTCCGTGTCCCGTTTGAATCTGTATAAATATTACTTTCAGCCAGATTTGTATAGTTACTATCCATCAAGCGTACGCTTGAAGTAGCTTCATTGGCGGTTATTTCAATGGTCACATTTTGCCCTATGGCAATGGTATTGCTGCTGGATGATACCGTATAAATCTCCGGCTCCCCAACCGAGGTAATGCTGACTGTTCTGGAGCTGCCTTCCCAGCTTACTTCCGCCCCTATTGCCTCGCCCAGCATACGTACAGGCATCAGCGTGCGGCCGCCGGCAATGGTGGAGGAGGCGTCAAATGTCTGCATTTCTCCGTCTACAAGAATAAAGCTTGTGTTTATTGTATGTATCATTGATCTGTTGTCACGAGTAAAGGTCATAGTTGAGGTTTCATCGCTCCACTGGCAGGTCATTCCCAAGTATTCGGCAATTTCCCTGATAGGTACCATTACCCTGTCGTTGATAATAGTGGGCTGCGCATCTTGAAATGTCAGCTTTTCTTCGTTAAGATAGACATTGATGTTAGAGTCAGCCATTACGGGAATGTTCCCAACAAAAATTACTATAGCGATTATAAGGCAAATCTGTCGTGCAAATTTTTTTAACATATGAACCTCCTGTCTTATTGTTTTATGAGAGCATAGAATACAAGCATTAGATACATTTTAAGGAAATATTAAATTTAGATTAAAATATTAAAAATATTAAAATTAAGGAGAAATTTGTTATGGAAATAAAAAAGGTTTCAATAGTAGGCTGCGGCGCGCTGGGCATAATGTACGGGAGCCATATACAAAAAAGCTTTCCGGAAGCAAGCCTTCAATTTATTGTCGGCAATGACAGAATGGAAAGATACAGGAATACGAAGTTTTACGCTAACGGTGAAGAACAAGCCTTTGATTTCGCAGGCCCGGATGGGTCGGGTGGGTGTTCCGACCTGGTTATCTTCACGGTTAAGTATAATGATTTGGATGCTGCCGTTTCCGAGGCAAAAAACCATATCGGGAAAAATACTCTTATCCTTTCTTTTTTGAATGGAATATCCAGTGAGGAAACCATAGGTAGGACATATGATACATCAAAAATAATCCATTCTATGGTTGCTGGCATGGACGCTACTAAGACAGGATATTCTGTCAGATTTTCAGGTTTGGGCTACGTTGCCTTCGGCAGCATGACTAATAATTTAGAGGCGGAAAAAAGCTTGGCGGAATTTCTTGACAAGGCAAAAATCAGGTATGAAATACATAAGGATATTATGAAGACAATATGGTGGAAATATATTCTGAATATAGGAATCAACCAGACCTCGGCCATTTTGCGTTCAACATATGAATTGTTTCAAACCTCGGCTTATGCTGAAAAGCTAATGAGAATGGCAATGGCGGAGGCTTATGAAGTAGCGCGGAAAGCAGGAATAAACTTAAATGAAGATGATATTGAGGATTGCGTAAAAATAATGAAAACCCTTTCTCCTGAGGGTAAAACCTCCATGTGTCAGGATATTGAAGCAGGGCGCGCGACTGAGGTAGATATGTTTGCGGGAACGCTTATTGAATTAGGTAAGAAATACGGCGTACATGTTCCAATTAATACGTTTTTGTATAACGCGTTCAAGGCGCTGGAAAGCAGAGGTTAATGTTTTCCTTGTTCGGTATAAGCTGAATAACCGACAAATCTTAGATTTTGTAAATTATTAAACACTTACTACGATTTGTTAGTTGAAATGGTTAATTTGGTACTTTACAATATATTCTATAATTAGATTAAATTCAAAATAGAGGGTGATATCTTGGGAATCAGCGTTGCTCTTATCGATGATGACAGATTTTTGTGTGATACTATTTCTAACCTTCTACAAGATATGAGTTGTTTTAATATCGTTGGCATGGCACATGACGCGGAACAAGGACTTGAGGTAATAGCTAAAAGCAAACCAGATGTAGTGGTGCTTGATTTAATTTTGCCAAAAGGAGACGGCATTTCTATTTTAGAGCATTTGCATGATAATCAAACGAAAAGAAATCCGGCCGTAATCATATTGTCTGCCGTGGGAGATGACAGAAGAACCCGGCAGGCAATTTCTTTGGGAGCATATCACTATATGCTAAAACCGGTTTCTATAGACGTACTGTCAAAACGTATTCAGGAAGCCTATTTATATCTGAATGAGGATAAGATCGTACATTCTCCGGATAACAAGCAAAATGATTACGACAAGTACATTTCTACAGTATTAACCAAGCTATGTGTTTCAACACATTTAAAAGGATTTATTTATTTAAAACGTGTATTCGCGGTTTTAGAAACCTGCGATAATGAAGTGATGAGCGGTATTACAAAATGGCTGTATCCTAAGGTAGCAAAGGAGTTTAATACAGCGCCGGCTAACGTTGAAAGGTCTATCCGGCATGCTATTAGTCTGGCATGGGACGGCGGAATGGATAAGAAATACTGTCAGCTTTTGCAATATAAGACGGAACCGAAAAAAAAGCCTACAAACAGCGCATTTATATTTTCTCTTTCGGAGTTTATGAAGAATACTTATAAGGCTGTTTAAAAAAATGAATACAATTATTTATATAGGAAAATATATAAAGGAGTGAAATATGAGCATAGCAGGTGATAATTAATGGAAAAATCAGCAAGAAATGAAAGCAAGAGTATACTTGATGAAGTAAATATTGAAAATGAAAATACCAGTTCATCTACAGACTGTACCGGGCTAATGCCGACAGTGCCTTCTTCAGAGGATGAACTGGAATCGTATAAGGAGCTTTATCACGTAGGAGTTAAAGACATCAAAAAGGAAGAAGCAGACTGATTCACACTTGGAACTCATGCTTGTGCAATTTATTAAATTCATCCTTTAGCATGCCGTAAACAAGCATATCGTGATACTCTCCGCGAGTATAGACGTCATTACGTAAGCGACCCTCCAATATAAATCCCATGCTTTCATGAAAAGCCTGGGATTTTTTATTGAAGCTGTAAACCGTCGGGTCGCACTTTTGATAATTCAACTCATTAAAATAATAATCAAGAACGATTGTTAACGCTTCCTTTCCATATCTCTTTCCCCGGGCGTCTTCCACTAAAAATATTCCGTAACGGAATACCATAGCTCTCTTTTTCGTATTCCAGACGGAAATTTCCCCCAAGTATTCCCCGGACCGGGTTTCGATGATGAATATCCGTTTATCATCCTTACTGAATTCCTCCAAAGCCTCGTCATAGCTTTTCCGTACCTCCTTTTCGGAAGCCGGGAACAAAAGCTCGTCTTCGTACCATTGCCGTATACTGTCGGGTTGCGCGCGCTCCGCGATGTACCTTTCAAGATCCGCATCCTCCAAGGCCCGCAAGCGGATTTGCTTTCCCTGCCAATAATTTTTGCTCAAGTCATCTCACTCCTACTCATCAAATATCTTATAGTATAACCAATGCTTATAGAATATTAATTCTTCGTTTTCTTCTACACTATGGGGATTCCCTTCCGAGTCAAAATACTCGTTTTCCATAATAACGGGGTATTCCTGCCGTAACCGGCTCACATATTGAAGAAAAGGAGAAACACTGTCCAGCTCCAGGGCTTCCATTACAAGGGGGCCAAGATAAAAGGATGAGATAAGTATGTCGTCCTCGTTATAAAGGTTTTTCATGTTTTCCTCAAGAGCAGTGCTTTCACGGGCTGGCTGGTTCTGCCAAATGAGAAATGGAACGGCATATCTTATGGTACGGCCCATGATTGTGTTCTCCCCATTCTCATCAACACCTCCCATTAAAGCGTCATACACCTCAAGCTGAAAGGCGGGCAGATGGTCACCGAAGAAAACCAGGACTACAGGCTCGTCATCTTCTTCGAAATAATCTACAATGCGTTTGAGCTCAATATCGGCGTCCTTCAAGCCCTCAAAATAATTTGTCATTGCCCTTATACTACTGGTCGAAAGCTCAAGCTCCGTATTAAAATTAGTATCTATGGTTAATTTATCTTCATATGGGCCGTGGTTTTCAATGGATACGGTGAAGGAAAAATATGGTTTGTCCGGTTCCCGGCTTTCATACTGCTCAATGATTTTATCAAAACAGGCTTCTTCGGTAATATACATTCCCTTTGTTCTTTTTTGGTCAAAATAACTAATGTCATAGAAGCTTTCAAATCCCATAAACGGATATACGTTCTGCCGGTTATAAAACCATGCGTGGCCCGGGTGGATAGCCTCGGTTTTGTACCCTAACCGGCCAAGAAGGCTGGGCATGGCCTCCAGCTCTTTTAATACCAGTCTGTAGGCATAGGGAGCATTCCTTAAGAAGCGGGAGTTGGCTCCCGTTAAAAAATCAAATTCGGTATCGCTTGTGCCTCCACCGAGATTTGGTACTACTACGCGGCCGTAAACGGAATCCTTTTTAATTTCCTTAAAATTTTCAAGAGGATCGGTATAGCCTTTAAAATCAATAAGGGGGGTATCTCCCAATTCGGAAAAGGCCTCGCTCATAATAACAATAATATGTGGGCGCACCATTTCAGGCGCAGGCTCTAAGGCGTTGTTTTCATCTATATATGCAACTATGGCGTTTTTGTCGTAACCGACAGGCTTTTCTATTTTGCTGGTGTTATAAGTATGAATAAAGCAATATAAAAAGCCTCTGCCGTTGAAAACATCCTTAAGGTTATAAACGCTTCCCAATGCGGGCAGGCTTTGATACAAGCTTTCGCTGCTGTAAACGGTCATGTTAAGGCAGAGCATCAACAAAAAAGTAAACAGTCCGGCAAACAGGCGCTTTTTTAACGGAAGCTTGTATGTACGGATCATATAAAGACAGAAAACAACCGCAAATATTGCCAGTATTACCGCGATAATCAATACCATAATAAAGCCCGCCCCGAAGCTTTTAATAACCCCTGAAAGCTCCGGCGCTAAGGCAAAGTCATAGGGAAAGAACGGATCATTACGGAATATAATTTTATATCGGTTCGTAAAAGAAAGTAAAACGACCACAAGGCTTATTATTCCTGCCGACAGCACAGTATTGCCGGTAAGAAAAAACAAGAAAAGCATAGAAAGCAAAACCGGTAAAAAGTTTAATAAAGGCGTCAGGAAATTAGTTTTTTTAAAAAGCTCTATGATCTCACCGATTCCGGTAGGAGTTATTTTAAACATAACAGCAGTAGCCAAAAGAGCGGCGGCAAAAATTAATAAAAATGATATGGGAGTGTTAAGTGTGACGCGAAAACGCTCCAACTTGTCCTTAAGCTTCAAACTATCAAGTCCTTTATTTGAAATTTTCTCAATGGTACAATAAACCTTTATAAGATGCAAGTATGTATTATTCTTCCCAAAGTTAAAATAAGGTGTTATAATCACGCAATGCGATGCACTTTAATATAAGAAAGGAAATTTTATGACTACACAAAAGTTTGAAGAAATGAATTTGTCGCCTGAAATATTACGAGCGGTGGCAGATATGGGCTTCGAAGAAGCTACACCCATCCAGTCCCGTTCTATTGATTTTATTATGAACGGCAGGGATGTACTGGGCCAATCACAGACAGGCACAGGAAAGACGGCGGCGTTTGGCATTCCTTGCCTTGAGAAGATCGATGTGGAGGACAAAAAGCTGCAAGCAGTTATACTCTCACCCACAAGAGAGCTCGCGATACAAATAAGCGAGGAGTTTCGCAAGCTGCTAAAATACAAGACAGGTATCCGTGTTCTGCCGATTTATGGCGGACAGCCAATAGACCGGCAGATCATGGCGATAAAAAAAGGAGTTCAGGTAGTAATAGGCACACCCGGCCGGGTAATGGATCACATGCGGCGCCATACCCTTAAAATGGATGGGGTGAAAATGGTAGTTCTTGATGAAGCGGATGAAATGCTGGACATGGGCTTCCGGGAAGATATTGAGCTGATTTTGGATAAGATGCCGGAAGAACGACAGACTATTTTATTTTCGGCTACAATGCCGCAAGACATTCTGGAGCTTACTAACGAATATCTTAAAGACCCGGAGCATATCAGAGTGGTCAGGAAGGAAATGACCGTCCCCTCTATTGAGCAAGCATATTTTGAGGTAAAGGAAAAAACCAAGCTGGAGGCGCTTTGTCGTTTGATAGACGTATTAGACCCTGCTCTGTCTCTTGTATTCTGCAATACAAAGAAAAAAGTAGACGAGTTGACAGAACAGCTTCAAGGCAGGGGATATTTTGCGGAGGGCCTGCATGGAGACCTTAAGCAAAATCAACGGGATTTAGTCATGAAGAAATTCCGCAACAGGACTATGGAAATACTGGTAGCTACCGATGTAGCAGCAAGAGGCATAGATGTTGACGACATAGACGTTGTATTCAATTATGACCTGCCCCAGGATGAGGAGTATTACATCCACAGAATAGGCCGCACAGCAAGAGCTGGAAAATCCGGAAAGGCTTATTCCTTTGTGGTGGGCAAAGAAATTTATAAGCTTCGTGATATCATGCAGTACACCAAGGTAAAGATAAAACGGGAAAAGCTGCCTACTCTCAGTGATGTGGAAGAAATTAAATCCAAGGCTTTTATGGATAAGGTAAAAACCGTTATGGATGAAGGCGGGCTGGCAAAATATGTAAACATGCTGGAAGGTGTGCTGGATGAAGACTACAACACGCTGGATATAGCCGCGGCTCTTTTAAAAATCAGCCTGGGAGATCAGATTAACCTTGGCGGCGAGGATGATTTAGAAGAAGCTAGCTTTGAAGATTATTCTGATTATCCTAAAAGGAAAAAGGGCAAAAGAAGCGACGACAATATGGTTAGATTATTTATAACTGTCGGGCGAAAGGGAAACATCCGTCCTGGGGATATAGTGGGGAGCCTTGCAGGGGAGACAGGCATACCGGGCCGCGCTATAGGCGCTATAGATATCTATGATGATTTTACCTACGTAGATGTATCCAGTGAATATGCTAAAACCATATTGAACGCCATGAATAATAAAAAAATCAGAGGCTCAAGAATTAAAATAAGCAGGGCTGGTAAGAAATAACGAAAGGGATAACAATTAACAAATATTTAATTTATTTCCGCCTTATTTATGATATAATTTGAAGGTAAACTAAAATAAGAAGGACGGAGAGAAAAATTAATGAAAAAACCGATTAAGGCACTGATTGTTCTTGTGGCGACTCTTTGCATAAGCACGTCGGCCATGTCTACGCAAGTCTACGCAAGAACCTTGAATACAAGACAAAAGGCCGAATATGCAGGGCAGTATCTAAACTACGCCATACAGCTTATAATGACGGAATATACTGGAAGCGACGTAACGGTAGAGGAGCTGTACGAAGCGGCTCTTTCAGGCATGACGGGAATATTGGATCCTTACAGTACTTATTTTACGGAAGCGGAATTAAAGGAGTTTATTGACAGCCTGTCCGGAGAAATTGTTTTGGTTGGTATTATATTAGATGAGAATGAAGAGGGTAAGGTATACATTAAGCAGGTGTTGGATAGCAGCGCCGCGCAAGCTGCCGGCCTTAAAGAAGGAGATATCATTACCAGTATCAACGGAATAGATGTAGCCGGCATGTCAGTCGATGCAGTGCTGTTGCTTGTGCAAGACGGCAGTGAAATAGACTTGGAAGTTCTCCGTGATGGAGCGAAGTTGAGCTTTACGGTAACCAAAAGTCTGTTACATGTGAATACGGTCTACGTGGAGAATATCGAAAATATCTTGCCTGAGACGGCTTCTAATGATAATAGTAAAATACGTTATATATATATAGAAACTATAGGCGACCAAACCGATGAAGAATTTCAAGGCTATCTGGAGCAAATGCTGGAAGAAGGCGTAACTAGCGTGATACTTGACCTGAGAGGGAACACCGGCGGCTATCTGGACACCATTCTTTCTATTAGCTCCGAGCTGGTTCCGGAAGGCCCTATAATGTACACAGTTGGAAATGACGGTAAACAGATTTACGAATCTGAGCTGAAGAAATGCCCCTTTGAGCAAATCGTTGTTTTGACGGATTGTCTTACTGCCTCGGCTTCTGAGGTGCTGACAGCCGCCCTGCAGGATTCGGGAGCGGCTAAGGTAGTGGGGAGGACGACCTATGGCAAGGGAGTTATCCAGCAAATTGAACCATTGCCTCCCGGCGGAGCCCTAAAGCTTACAATTGAAGAATACTTCAGCCGTAACGGCACTAAAATAGACGGAATCGGAATAACCCCGGACATTATAGTCGACCAGCCAGATTATATTTTGGATTATATAGTGCTTGATAACGGCAACGCCGGAGAAGGCGTCCCTAATCTGAAAAAAATACTAAGCTTCCTGGGCTATGAAACAGGAGAGATGAACGATATATATGACGACGCTACAAGAGAAGCCCTTATGGCTTTCCAGACAAGCCATAACTTGCCTGGTAACGGTATTCTTAATGATGTTACGCTGTCAAGCTTAAATACGGAATTGTCAAAAAAAATCATTGAAGACGATCAGATTTTGAAAAGGGCTTATGAGCTGGTCAAAGAGTAAAAATAATAAAAAAGAGCGTCGAAACGCTCTTTTTTATATCATTAGGCAGTGCGCGGAAATAAACTTCACAAATTCCGCAGGATTTTTGCCGCAGTGCAAGGAAACGACAACGACGCGCACTGGAGGTGCGCTAGGCGGAGTTGACGCGGCAATGAGGCAAAAAGACAAGGAAGATGTAA